>Ga0065711_1030218_pt1 | contig 33254 bp, 21 predicted proteins | sample Hoacrofraction12_FD_59098 | JGI IMG/M metagenome (GOLD analysis project Ga0065711, IMG submission 59098) | Hoatzin crop microbial communities from Cojedes, Venezuela - Epithelial fraction 12 v2 (version 2) | ecosystem: Host-associated > Birds > Digestive system > Esophagus > Crop | place...
CCCCCGCCGTAAGACCCGACGGGGGCTGCTGATGCGCCGGGCGCCATCCCCGGGGTGCGAGGGAAAGAGAGCGGGAAGGTGGGAGGCCGCTTGCCGACCGCTGCCCCAGCGAGAGCGGCGCGGGAGCGTGGGGGGATCTGTCAGAGAAGCTTCAGACAGAGACTGGCCCCGCCGGGCTGGGAAGCCTGTCCCGACTGCCTGCCGAACCCCACGGAGAGCCCGCGTCCGTGGCCAACCCTCCTAACCCTGGTTTCCGAAGGAAATACGTCCTGTGCAGTCGCGCTCTGCGTGCGTGCCGGTAACTTCTGAGCCTGTGAAACAATTACAAGTTTCAGCAAAATAGATAGCTGTATAGAAGAGGTCATCCCTTTTATTGCTCTTGCACATAGGACGGCTGTATTCCAACCCAACAGACACCAGGGAATCTGCAGGGGGGGTTCAACTCAGCTGTCCCCTAGGGAAACCCCACTTCTCTGGTCCTGATGCTCACAAAAGTCCTTGCTGGGTTGGAGGGAAAGAAATTAAGAGGAGAAAAAAGTGTGCGGAAGTAACACCGTTACTCTCAGTGACAACCAATGGCTCAGGAGCAAGTAAATCGAACACTGCGCTCACAGATAACAACAGAGATAACACTAACGAATTTGCAGTCCTGCGAGGGCCAGATCCTGCAAGTGGTCCTATGCAGATGGGTCCCTGTGCTGAGAAGAAGTCCTGTTTGTTTCATGATGCTCTACAAGATGGGAGATGCGGATCTGGGACCCTCAAAGCTTATTAGAAGAATAAGCGACAACACGAATACCTAACAGTGCAACGCAAAGGAAAAAAGATGCGCCGGCATCTGGGGATAAATATCTCTGCTAATGCCTCATATCTGGTAATGAACAGTTACAAGACTCCCCAGGTGCAGATATTTGTTGGCGTTGACTTTCTTCTTTTCCTAATGTGATATAAAAATAGGGGGAAACACATATAATTTAACAGTTATGGCCCCAAATCCATTTCTTTGTAATAGCAAAACTAGATTACACAACCAGATCGTATTTGTAAGGTAGGTTTTGTTATAGTCTGTTGCTTAAGACGGGCAATCATTTCAAGGTCTGATATTTCTTGTAATGTTTGGGCCCGCATTTTTCCATTTCTGTTTCACTATTCATTTATTTGTGTCACAGCATGATCCTGCCTCTCCTTGGTCTTTGTGGCGGAGCAGGGGATTTCCATTTCTTTATTAGACACAGTTTGACACGAGGTAATAGCCTTGTTCCTCATTTCATGCCTTTGCAAAGGACTCAGAGTGCTATTTTCCAGGAGGCTGGCTTGTCATACTCCTTGAGCAGCAACAGATCGTGGTTCTTCCAGGCAAAGATTACATTTGTGCTCTGCAGACCTGTCAAACTGAGCTCCGTTGCTCCTCCCTCTGCACTCCCCCCTGCACAATCTCACACATTTACCCCTGCGCTGTCACAGGACCGTTTCAGGCCTCCACATGCCAGGCAATGTCACTGTGTACCTGACGAATAAGCCACAAAAATGTGTGTGTACTTGTCTCCTACCCCTGTTTTGTGGCCTAATTGCACACACCTCACGCAGAAGGTTTCTAGGAAACTGAGTGGGCTTAGTTCTGCCCAAAACACCATGGTTTAAACAGCTCCAGATTCTACAGACAAGATCCCTTCCTCATCAGGGACACTCCTGGCATTTCTCCAGCAACCCCCCTCCCCCCCTTCCCCCCCCGTGACATCATTATTCTGATATTTTGGAAAAAAAGTACAGGGCAATGCATCCTAAGACTTGTGTGTGTTTTCTGTTTTCCATCCTGATTCTATGAAACTGTTTTGTAAATGAACAAAAGTCAACTATATGTGACCCTGGCTTTCAAATCTTCCACATGCTCGCACGGACACAATAGTGCTCTTACATGCTCAACTGCGCAATTTAAGGGGCCACTATTGAAAATGAGCTGCCCGAGTTTATAGTGCTTTCACTGTCATGAAGGAACTGCTTTGTGAATCCCAGCCAGCACTGAATTGAGTTTTGCATTTAAAGCTGGGGTTTACATTCTTTGTTATGTGTAAAGGATATGGTATATCCTTGGTGAACTTAAAGCACAACAGCAACCTTGGATAAAACCAGTGTTAACATAGATAAACTTGTGAGAGGGCTGTTTTACTTGTTTTGTGATAAAACATCACTGAAAAGAAATCAGACCAAGCAAATCATTCCATGGTTTAGCCCAAAACACTCAAGCCGCTTTCTCCTGTTTCAGAAGTGCCTAGAGCTGCAGTCCTCCCGCTGCCTGAAGGGTCTGTCCCTTGAATATTACATCATACATACCATAATCCAAATAGTCTCTCCGTGACACTGCTGATCGGCTTGAGATTTCAGAAGCAGGAACTGCAGTGTTGGGAAGCCATGAACAGATGGGGGCAGGTTCCTCTCCGGTGTAACTGTGTTGCTTGTGAACCCCTTCCTGTCTGTGTTTCACATCTTAGTTCTCAACTTCACCGTTTCCCTGTTGCTTCCTTCCCTGGCCTCCCCACCTTTCCTCCCGCTTCCTTTGCCTTCAGGCTGCTCCCTTTCTTTTGCTCTTATTTTCTCTCCGTAGTTCTACTAACGTCTTTCCCAGTTTGCTGTGCAGGCAGATACAGCAGGAACCCAACCACGATCCAGCTTGGCTGTGGTTCCTAGGGCTGGACTGACACACAGCCCAGCTCATTGCTTAGGCAGATGGGCAGAAGGAAACTCTCTGGCGTCTGCGTGCTGGAGCCTGAGTACCAGCCTATTTCCAGACAACCGTGGCACGTTCCAGGAGCAATCTGTGCTCAGTAGAAATCACACGGTGTTACTAACTCTGCCCTGAGACTGAATGGCACTTCTGAGAGCACAAAACAAACAAGGTCTTAGCCACAAAGAGCTTAGGATGACAAACTGACTGTCTGAACCTGATCGCCGGCTCCCAGATAAAGACAGCAAAGTAAGCGATCTCATTTTTCCAAAATGTCAAGCACTTGTAGCGCTGACTGAAGTTACACGATCAGCATGCTCTCTCGCCTGCTGTCAGACTGCTTTCCCAGGGCCCCTCCATCAGGCCTGGGAAAACAGCATGAGGGGCCAGTTGACGTACTGGTACCAAGAGGTTTGTTCAAGCTTCGTTATTAAAATCATAATTAAAACCTTGCCAGTGTATTTTTCAACCCAGTTTTGCTTTCCCAGGCTCAGCTGGGAAAACTGAAGCTAAATTGTTTACGAGTTGGTTTCTTTGTCAATATCAGCATTTCCCAATCATTTTCATCCAAGCAACAACTAACATTTTCGAGAAAAAAAATCCCAAGCCCTCATGCAGCCTTTGCCATGGTAATTTTTTTTTTAATCAAGAACTAAGCTGCATTTTGAATATTCATTTACAGATTTATTTTTCACAACCTTGCTTTCATGTTTACTTGATCGTATGGTAACATAAATGTATGTTTTTCTGAAATGAAAAAGCATGTTTTGTTGTCATTTCACACAAGACCTTCTCCTGCCTCTCAGACCCACAGACCACAAGCAGGAGCCTAGGGCAAAAGACATGCTCTCCTTAAGATTGTCCAATCCACGAGCAACACTGCATGCTCATTGAGACACTCAAATAGGTAGACATAATTTTCCTAAATGTTTTCCTTCCCACCTCCCTCCTTCCTTGTCTTTGAAGCTGCAAGATTACACAAAAGAACTGGCAACGACAGAGTGAGCCCTGGGACTCTCTCCAGAAAAATCTCAATTAAGAGAATTCTTTGTAATAATTTTAATATTCAACATTGAAGGGATACTTCAATGCCAAAGGTCATAAGCAAAACAAATATATTTAAGGTGATAGCCATCTCCACTGCTAACAACAGGTAAAGCTGTAGATTACTGAGCTGAAAAAAACCCAGAAAATATCCTGCCCACCGTTTGCTTTTTTCCCTCAAGTTTGCTAAAATGGAGCTTACGCAAAAACCCCAAGATTTCCAACTGCACATCCTTTGAGAAAGTTCTCAACGTTTGTAGTATTTCCTCTGAAATTTGCAGCTGAGCTTTTTTTGTACTTCTTGAACCCTTCAGGGAAACAAACTTTGTTTCCCACCATCTTTTAATAATTTTCACTAAGGACAAGCGAAATGGAGACCTCCATTGCACCGGAAACCCCGCAGTCCCACTCCCCTGCACGTTTAAATACGACAAGAGAGACAAATAGAGAGGAACAGTTATCTCCATTTACAAGCAGGAAATTGAGGCACAAAGACTGAATGCTGAAGAAGTGCTAGAGGTCTGTGGCAGCTCCAGGACGTGAGCTAGGAGATCCTGGATCCCAGACAAGTGCCTTACTGATCCAAACATCTATCCTCAAATGTTTTGATACTTCTTGGCATTTGCATTTCTCTTATAACACAAAGGGAGGAGGCTCAAACGCACTTTTAAAACCCCAGCTGACACTAAAATACTGAAGCTATTTTTTTTTTCTCATAAGATTTTACAAAGCACATTTCTCCTTTAAAAAAAAAAAGCTAGCTAACAAATATACCTTCAGGGTTTATTGTTCCTTGAGATGTTCCAATTAAATAACACTTTATTGGACAGCTAGAGTTCCTCGTGATTTTTCTGACAAAGATATGGTACGTAGTTCACAGATATTTACAGAGAAAAGCAGTAACGGCCAGGGGGCAGATGGAAGCATTGAAAACTTCACTTCTGACAACAGTTAGATGGTCACCCTGCAATTTGTTTCAACACAGCCAGTTGTGTTGCCATAACTTGTTAAACATCTGCTAAAAACATATGGAATCCTCCTGGGGGGTGTAAGTTGATGCCATTCATCAAACTATTTCACTGCTTCCCTTCTCCCCGAATGACTCCCTCCAGAGAGCCAAGTGAAGCAAACGGTTCTGATGTCTACGTGCAGAAAGGGATTCCTAACCAGAAAAGTGGCGATAGCTCCCCTTGAACCTTGGATAAGGTCCTATCCAAGCAAATTCTCCTGAAGCACATGTAATGTGGTGAAGGAGAAAAACAAAGCAGCACATCATCAGAACTCCAAATCAGTCATCCCGCAGGGCTCTTTGGTGAAAGGAGGCAGCACGGTGTCCTACGGCGAAACTATTCCCCGTTCTGCAGAGGTTGGTGTACATGGGCACTACCGGGTTAGCTGGGAGATTGCTGAAGTTATGACCTTTGGTGTGGAAGGACCTAAGTTTTTCCTGGTATCACATGAAGTAGAATTTTATTCAATCCAGAAAGTTAGACTGTCCGCTCCTTAAACGCTCGGGTAAACACTCACGGCTGCATAAAATGACCGCAACAAGTCTGTAGAATGCAACCACAATGTCAAAGACTTGGAGCATTACAACTGGCGCTCAGTTTGTGTGGTGTAAAGGTTGCTGGACATCACACATGATCCCAGAATTTTTCATTATCAAATTCAGTGCCCTGAGTGGGTTGTAACTTAGAAGATCTGTATGGATCTCCGGTGACAGTTGGAGATGTCATATCCCAACAACTCCATGATGCAATGATTGGATGCTGATGCTACCATAACCTCATTGGGACAGCTGTCAAAAAGTACACAGCCTTCTTTTGTTCCCAGAAGCTTCTCTGTTTTTTTTTTCAGTTATGCTACTTTCTTTAATCAAAGATAGCACTTCTCTGCAGACCTCTTTTCACTTGTCATTCACCCCCCCTTCCAAGCATACACACAGCCAGGGCAGAAACAATACTGCACAAGTTTTGCTTCTTTTCCTCAGTCTCAAGAGTCTTTCTGTGTATGTGTGCGTAAGGCAGCGCCGCTCTTCTGTCAGCCAAAGGGGACTTGTAAGTGAATTGAGCATCCATGCTTGGTATAGGAGCTGTGACATTGCTGAATGCTGCGTGGCGGGATTGGGGCAGACTTGGTGCTAGGTAAAGATCAGTTATTTTTTAAAATGTAGTAATAAGATGAATGGTTCTTGTGAACCCATCACCAGGCACTAATTAATCAGCCTCCCATTTCTACAAGCGAGAGCAAATGAACGCCAGGAAGATGCGGTGATTTCCCCAAGTGGGCATCAGGATTAGAATTCAGGGCTCCTAATCTGCGATCAAACCACATGATTGCACCTCTACCACCTACTTCAGACAGGAGGTTTCTTTACTTGAAGGTGAAAACCCTCACACTGGCTGGACACTCATTAGTCGGAGTGACTAGTACAAATATGGTTATTTTACAGCTTAAATATACGGATTCTTGTAGGCCGCTGTGGAACAGAGGTTGGAACTGTGTGAGTCCCTTATCTAACCGTTTCCTGATGCGAATGTTTGAAACAACATTGTGAGTTACTAGCTGCTGTTTCCTATCAGGAAGAGATAAACTGTGGATTTATTAAAGGTTGGAGCCAACTTCGCCCCTGGTTTTACTAGGCTGATTTCAATGAAATAATGCCAGGGACACAGTCTTTAAGCTAAGTAGCCCTAAGCCACCTACTGATATTAACTTATTGTACAGACATCACAAAAGCTCACAAAGCAAGAGAAAAGCAGCATCTGCTTGTTTCCTATTTTTCTGAGCTACTCTCAGAGACGGGTCCAGAACCTAGATCTGTTTGTAAGATCCCCAAGACACTCTTCCAGTCTACCAGAAGGCTGAATCCAGCAAACCCTTGAAACCTGAGAAGCATGGAAAGCCTGGCAAAGGCTCTGAAGCTTCCTGCTCCTCCCTCCTGTTGTAACCAGCCCTTTTGTGCAGCCTCTGGTGCCATGTTTTGGCACTTGTGATCCTGGCTGTGGTAACAAATTGCGGAAGCAGTGGTGAAAATTAAAGACATTAAGAAAAAGATGTTAACTGGACTTTTCTGAAATCATGAAAAGTACAGCTGAGTCAAGACTAAGGAGTTCAGAGGGGAACAGGGGTTTGCCCAAACCACTTCCGCAGCGCTGCTTTCGAGACAGTTTCAGTTGCTCTAGTAGAGGTGCAGAGGGGAAGGAGCAGTGCAAGCCCTCAGGTTGGCTTCTTCTGTGCAGTCTGCAATCCAGCCTGTACATTGCCATTTTCCTCCTCCTCAGTACGTGTCTCTCAGCCTCTGTCCTGCTTTTGTCTCCTCTTCTTTTCTCTAGGCTCGTTTTCTCTTGCTGTCTCCAGCCCTGTTGTGTTCTCTGTAGGACTTTCACTCTAATTCTTCACTTTCCCCCATGTACCCCTGTGATCACCCCTCACTCACTCACTCTCAGGTCTCTGTGTTGTCTTCCAGGTGATCTCATTTTGGTTCCACAGATAAAGACACAAAGCAGAGAGTGAGTAGGGAAAACAGGGTCAGAGACAGACAGAAGGAGTTTTGCTCTTTAACCTGACAGAACAGGGGCCAATACCTCTGTCACAAGCAGAAGCGATGGCACGTTAGAAAGGACGAGAATGAAAACTCTGGATTTCTTGGAAACAGCTGCTGAAATGAAGCAATAGTTTTGGGAAGCCCAGGGTATTGATAGAACAGCTGGTCTCCTTCCAACTGGGATTCGCTGTGTTCCAGGGCTATAATCAGGCAAATAGAGAATTTGCCAACCAAGGCTTTATTCAGTGCGCCAGGGAGCAGCCGTCCCTCCACCTGAGCTAGAAACGACTTCACTAATGTGCAGCATGTGCACGAGTCACTAAAGAGCCTTCATCCTTCATCAGTCAGAGAAGTGCAGTTGCGTGTGCAGCAGGACCGGCAGAGGCAAGGGGATGGCAAGCTATTAAGAATGAAGCCTAATGGCCCCTTGAGAGCACTGTGAGTGGGGAAATAAAATAAAATTAAAAAAAAACCTTCACCTGAATTTTAATCACACCCAAGGGAAGACATGAGATTTAATACAAAACATTACACAGCTGCTTTGCTACACGAGATTAACTTCATGTAACAGGATGAATAAAAATATTCCCACTCCAACTTTCTGAAACATTCTGCCCTGAGGCAGTGAGAGAAATGGCACAGAATGCAGAATGAGACAGGGAGATGAGCTAGAGATGCTTTTAAGCTCTGTGCAAGTCACCCATCCAAAGCTGGGCTCTGACACAAATCTCCTTCAGCATCTCAAATTAATAATTCATCCTTAGCTGGGCGATTATTACAAGATCTCTTTTTGTAGACAGACAGTCAGAAAGAACAAATGTAAGAGTTCATGCTGGCTGGCAATACTGTGAATCTTTGAATGCAACAGGCTATGACAGCACTTCTTAGGTTCTCCTAGTGCTATGCTTAGAGCCTGGGCATCTGCAAAAGACTGCAAATGTGCGTGTGTGAGGAGTGACCCACTTCTGCAACTGGAAGCTGGAATGCCTCCCAGATGCACACATGACGTTTTGGCAAGACAGAGAGAGAAGTTCAAGGAAACTAGGAAAAGAGTTCAGAAGAGGAGTGTGAACAAAAATACCAAAGCAGCAAAACATCTATTTCTAAACTCTTTGTAATCAGTCACCCAAGATGAGCTGCTATCAAGGTCAGAAGAGATCTTTGTGGTAGAAATAAGGCAACTTCCCTCAGCCACCAGGAGCAGTTGTAAGCTCACATCACAGCCTGTCGAATTCAGCAGGGACTTAATCATAAATTGATTCACAAGAATATCAGCTGGAGATACAACCTTTTTACTTTTCAAGCTGTAGAGTAAATGCACGTCCCTTGACAAGTAACTTTCCCTGGTAACCCCATCAACCATTTATGAAGCAAGAGTGGTATTTCCTTAGTACTCAGCACAACAGGCAGTGTGCAATTCACAAAATACACCTCCATCCATAATCCACAATTTCTAAAATTAACTATTTCTTATTCCTGACAAAAATTACCAGAAACATCCAACTGACCATTGTGCACATTTTGCATTTCTCTTTTTGGGTCAGCAGTCCCGTTAGGTCCTGGAAATTAAGCAGCTTCTAGCTCTGCCAAGGCCTTGGAAAATCAATCCAGATCTCAACAATTGCTGTGAAGTCAGATGTGATTTTCTTCTTTTACGCCAGATGAGAATTCACAACTTCGTTGTGATGCCAGTCATAGAAAGCAGCAAAGCAGAGAGCTGCCTGGGACAGCAGGGTGCTCGGGGACAGCGTGCTGCCTGCTTCGTCTCTGCGGGAGCTCTGGAAAGTCAGGCTGGCAGTGGCTGCGGCTGCTCAGGCAGAAGTCGGAACAGATGCAGCAGTCCCTTACCTGATTTCGCTCAGGTGTCTGGCAGCAGTGGTTGTAGCAATCCCAGTTCCCCAGTGCTCTCCTCTTCAGCCTGCAATTACAGTTGCACGGCTTCCCATTACTCTTCTCTTTCCTGTGGAAGAAGCAGTCTCGCACCAGTCCCTCCTCTTGGGGACTGAAAAATTCAACTTTGTCTATGTTGTTGAGAAGCCTTGAGTCACCCCCAGGCACTGGTGATGCTCTGCAGCTGGAGGTGTTCTGAGTGAGATGTAAATCAAGATATATGGTCATAAAACAGCTAGTGACAAGTCTTGGAGGAAAAAAAGGTGTTATCTTTAGTAACCAGGCCAAATGCCAGCTTCAGCTAAGATAACAGACATTCTACTGACTTCCTGCAATTTTCCTTCAGTGAAATATTATCCTTTTTACCTCCTGCCAGAGTGTCATTTAACACTGCTTTGCCAGTCTACTGTGATTTGCTCAAAGGAAGCTGCATTTCAGTAAAGACTAGAGTAACTCCACTATGTTAGAGCTGCGCCCAAACCATGAGATTCTGAATGAGATTTATATACATATTCAAGAGGCTGCATGAATTCCATGGTTTAGTTTAATTTCAGTCAGGGAAATTAGCAATAATCCATTACTGTAGGAAAACCCAACAAGCCGGTTAAATACATGGATGACATAAGCATTCCTGTCCATACCTGGAGAGTAGACGTTACTAAAATAATTTCTTCAGAACAATAGCAAGACCTATAGCACCCTGATCTTGGATGCCAGCAGCCACTAATCCTATCTCCTGGAAATAACTGCTGCTCCTAGAGACTGCACTGAAGTGCTCTCCAAACAGCAGGTACCAGCCACTTTCCACTCTCTTTCATCATGATAGCTACTGGGCCACATCTACAGCAACGCTTGCTGCACATATTGCAGTTCTGCCTCAACAATGCCTTGCAGACACCATCAGGTGATATAGATGCTTTGTCACAACATATCAATTGAACCCAAGATAAAATTATACCAAAGCAATTTATCCCTACCTGCGTATTTGCACTGGAATATGCCAGTGTACCTCAGGAAGATGGAACAGCTCCCAAAGCAGGCAGGAGGAACTGTTGTTTTTCTGTTCACAATGGGTTTCCTCATCAATCAGGCATGTTCATTAAAGCTTGCTTCCTTTAGCAGGATCACTACAAAGGGCAATTATGGAGGAGGAAAAGGAGTACAGACTTATGATTTGCCATCTTCCAGGATTTGTCCTGAAGATTAACTGAATTTAACGAGGCTGAGTCCCCACTGAATGGGTCACCAACGTCTTCACATTCTAATGAAGACTTCTTCACTTTACAATAACAATACAACCTCTCTACACACGTAAGGCCATGTCTTTCACAGGAGCACTAGGTACCAAGCACAAAGCACGGGCCAAGGAGGAAAGGCATAGCTATTCACTGAAATTCAGCTAGTGTCAGAGCCTCGGGATCCGAAAGGCCAGTCCTGCTGTAGCTAATAGGCAATTTCTCCATCAAGTGTCACACAGTTCACATGTTCCTACTTCTCCCTCTCCTCCGAGCGCGCTGATAGTGGTGTTGATGGAGGTGGGACTGTGGCCAGCTGTTCTCTGACATGAGGAGTGCCAGGCAGTGCGGTACCGCTCTCAGCTCCAGAAGCTGTCAAAAGCCATCATGGATTTATATTCTGTGGAAGTAATTAGGGACTCCCCACTGCTCCTCCACTCGCTTCCCATTTGTAGGGCAATCACATCAGACTAGAGTCATGCTCAGTCAACACTGCCAGCCTCCCCTGAAGCCAGCGGGGACTATTAAGAGTGGTTACTGGGGCAGATGGAATATTCCCCACTAGAATGCACACGCAGAGCTATAGATTTTGCCCTTTAACATAGCCTATGGCAATTTCCAGCAGATAAATGAAAGCTGCTATTCTCATTGATTTATTTTTTATAATTACTTGCATCACCTCTTGCTTCTAGACATAGTGATCCCATCTCCAGTCTGTGGTAGAGACACTCATTTGTTTTTTATCTTCCCTATTTGCCTGATTTTTTCCCTTCACTGGCTCACTCTCTCCACAACTAGCGCAGGGATACAGAGCCTTTGTGCTAAGGGAGTCTGGAAGGGGAGCTGCTGCTGCTCACCAGACTCCTTTTGATAAGGTTTTCAAGGAGAAGGGACTGGCTCTGAAAAGGTTAAGCAGCTTTCTTCAGCTACCTTTGGTCCTTCCCTCACCACCAACAAACTGGACTAGTGGCTCAGAGACACAGCCTGAGCTCGTTTTATCCTCCTGCATCAGGCAAAAGCTTCTACGATGCAGTGGGTTTCTTAGGCAGTGGGCTTCCCACTGTCACATGAGGCTCACTGGGGGATCAGGACCCCTGAGTTTTGCCAGGATGAAAAACCAAGCTCTTGCAGTTTCCTTCCTAACAGCAGATCCCTCGCACAGAGTCCTTGCCCTCCCCCCCGGGTGAACTGCCATTGACCCAGTGAATTCAATTAGTGTGGTTCTTCCTTTATCAAACAAACCCCACATGGCCCAAACCAAACATGGTGTATTTGAAAACAAATGGATTGAAACAGCCTTAATCTACTCAGACACTGTCCTCTGCACATGTTCCCTCCAATTCAGCCTACCAGAAATATAATCAGGGAACCATCAGGATCCCATCTGGTCTGCGAGAGGAGAGGGGAGTCTGACACCCTGCAGAACGGAGAGTACTGCTGGTTGGGGCCAGTATCAAACGGACCATCACAGTGCCTCGACGGTGCTTTTTGGGCCAGTTTTCTGACTGTCCACACCGTTGAGCGCTTAGGGAAAGTGGGAGAGTGCCTCAGCTGGAGTCCTAGGGAGAAAGCTCGTGTGACCTTGACTCACACCATTTTCCCCACGCACAGTGATGCACAGTACCATCACATGCAGTCTGGACAAACCACACCAGCTAAAGAACTTCCGTAAGCCACCACAGCAGAAACCACTGCACCTTGCCTGGAGGGCTCCGAGTCACTTCAGCCACCCCATACCTGAAGATTTTTGATTCATACCGCAGAAAAGTTGTCAGCACTCCCGTTTATGGGATCCACTGATCAGCTACGTCTGTCTTGGGATGCGTGCCAGCAAGAACTCCTGCCGTGCCAAAGGGGGAATGGATTCCCTACCTGACTCACCCAAAGGAAGAATGCAGCTACGAAGAGGAGAAGGGAGACTTCTTGCTGGCAGATCAGCGCAGCCACAGATGCCGCACCTAGGACGGCCACTACAGACAGCACAGACTTGTTTGGGAGCCGTCCTCCTCTAATGCTGTGCGCCGAGCAGCAAGTCGAGGTTGTCAGAAATTGCTGAACACTCGTGACATCTATTCAGACATGTCTCCCATGCCCCGTGTTCTCTCAGCCAGCAGAAACTGGGCATGAGCCCCACCAGGACACAGGGCACAGAGGAAGGCAAGGGGGGTGGCCCTACGCCCCAGGGCCCAGCGGGGATGTTCTGGGGGAGCAGTGGAAAAGGCTAAACGCTCAGAGATGCTGACTCCCTCTTGCTTTGGGACACAGATGGAGAACAGCGTCAGTCAGGCAGCACATCTAGGCAGGCTTTCTGGTGGTTCGCAGGATAAGCCTGGTGAAAGAGGATCAGAAACAACATAAGTGTGCAAGGGCTTGAACAACACTGCCGCGAGGTCTGGAGGGCTGGTGCCTTGCCTGAAGACAGCCCTCGTGTAGTACACCAGGATGCATTCCAGAGATACACAGAAGGACCAGAGATGCATACAGGAATTTCAAGCCAGAGCTACGCAACTGGGCTGCAAAGACAGCAGTAAACAAAATTAGTCCTCCCTAGCACAGCCCATCCCAAAAGACTTCCTCCATGCGAACATTCAGACAGCGGGGGATTTGAGCCAAGCCTCCCATGGCGATGCCCACCAAGGTTAGTTCCTCCTGCCACAGTGGGCAGTGACTTCTCATTCAGCCTTACCCCTCTCGGTGGCAATCTACCAGCAGGAAGGAGGCAAGAGCCAGGGGCAAGCATTCGTTCCAGGAAGATTCAAAGCCAGTGAATCTGTTCCCCTTATACAGCCTTTATACATCTGTTTTCAGCATATAACACATGTCTTAGGTGAGTTCAACAGAGCTGTGAAAAAAAAGAATTCATCTGAAACTAGATTGGAGATCTTAGCAGAACATATATGAAGAAACTGCTGAAAAACATAAATAGGAAGTTATCATGTTTTTGATTCCACACTGCCTAAAATATAAGGCAGGACATACATACTCCTGAGTGGTGGATGTGAGTTATCCCGCTGGAACCAGTAGCCAGCACTTCAAAATTCTGAGATGAGTCATTCTTTTGAGCCATTTCCTTTGCCCCAAAAGCCCTTGACAGGTTTTCCATATTCTCCAAAATACTGGACTTGATCTCATTTATTTTGTTTTCTGTCAAAAAAACCCCAAGAAGGTAAAGGGCAAAAAAAAAAAAGAGGAATTTCTGTTGCACTGCCCAATTACATTCAAAGTAAAGAACCATGAGAAGTTGTTGCAAAGCTAGACTCTACCCCAGTGGCAGGGTGCTCCCTAGGAGTGCTGATATGCAGATTTTTGCACCTATTGCTGCTTCTCTTTCCCTTCAAACACCACACTCCCTGCAGAGCACTCACACAACAACAGAGCTGCCACACTGAGAACAAGGTCAGATAGATCTGAGGAGACTTCTGGAAAGGTCTTCTGAGAGCTGGAGAAAGCAGTATAGTCAGCAGCACAAGTGCGCTGAGCACGACAGAATTCACTGGGAAAATGTATTGATCTGGTTCTACTGATTTTGAGATTTTAGAAATTCACAAGAATGCTTGAAGTTGCTCATTTACATTTTGTTACCCAGAATGCACTTCCAACTCATCTATTTCCTACCGGCACCAACATCAAAGCTGTGGAAACAAGCTATCTTTCCATGGAGGTTTTTCTTTTTAATTAAACATTATAAACTAAGGCCAGAAATTCCTTCTTATTTCACAGCTGGAGAAAGCATAAAGGGAGAAGTGAGGGTAGAGAAACAGAATCCATCAGTCACTGTACAGAGAGAGATTGCTTGGCCGGGGATGCTTACAATTGCCTTCTAACTGCTTGGCTAATTCCAGTAACATATGGTGAAGCATGGAAAACCCACCTATAGCCCAAAGGTCACTATGCCACCTGCAGACCCCCCGACAACTTGCAGCCTTGCACAAATACACATGGAAGTAATTAGGAAGGTAAGGGAGCTGGGATTTGAAGCGGAACCCCCTCAACTCTGCTGCATTAATCCTTCCAGCTGAGCTGGAGAAGAAGTCTGAATTCCCAGGGGTCTGATTGCCACAGCTTGTAGCTCAGGATGGAAAAAAAGTGATTTACTGTTTCCTTGCCACTAACTTGCCATTGCGTTTGTGGGGTTTAGGTGGAGAACAGAGCGTAAGGGAGTTCCAAGGGGGCCAAGTTCGCTTCCCTCATTACCTGCACAGCCACAGCCTGGCAGGCTCCTTTCCCTTGCCAGTGTTGCTCTTCCATGCGCGTTCAGTTCAGAAACTACATTTGGGTCGCTCTTCTTATGAGTTTGCAGTTAAAGGTGACAACGTCTTTGGGACGAATGTAGTAGATCCCATTGTGTGGATAAGGGGATGCAAAGTGACAGGGAATTTGGATTACCCTCTTCCTTATACTGTTGCATTCTCTAGAAGTCTTAAGCTGTGGACCATGACCCTCTTCCCTGCATTACGCTGACCAGAACAACTTCCCCTTACCCCAAAGATCTTACAGCTGAAGCACCAGCCAAGAGATGAGCATGGTACAGCATGACAAGGAAATTATGGTGGCTGGAGGGATGTGATAGCTTTGGAGGGGTGGGTTGAAAACTGTCTAAAAGGAAGTTGGGTTTAAGAAGAAGGGTAAGAGGATAAATGCACCCACCAGGGGCCCAAGGTTCAAATGCCAGTAAGTCTTCAGGCCTCTCTCCCAGCTGACCCAAACACCTGTGGTCATCCTACCACATTTGCCACCAGGCAACTTGGAAAAAGTTTCCAGCCATCACTGCCTTCATGATACTGGCATATTGCTCTTGTCGCCACCCTATTTCGCTTCACTGGATTCATCATCTCTTGCACACAGTTTCCTGTGCTTTTTCTCTCGAAGGTTCACTGTTCAGGCCACTCCTCACACAAAATTTTGACTCCACATAACAAAAATACCACCTAGCAACCAGTGAAGATGGCTCTGGCAATGTTAATATGTGGAGGAAAAAAAACCATAAAAACCTTGTGACCAAGACTTCACCTCAGTCCCAGGGCCTGCTCCTCAGCTCCAGAGTCCTTCTTTCACATGCACTACCTTGCAACAGGACCTAGAGGCAGGAAAGATTTTTTTCCCCAGCAAACAGGGGAGGGCCAGGGCAAAGGCAGCTCAACTTTCCTGGGGCTTGTACCGCCATCAAGGTACTTCTAGTGGCTGGAGACATAAAATACCCAACATACATGTACTGGGTGCATGTAGCAAGATTTTGGTAGAGGTGCAAGAGGAGGCTACAGTGGTTGCCCCTGTGGGAAGATGTTAGGAGCTGCCCCATGACAGAAGCAGCCAGTTGCAGCCAGCTCCACCACAGACCCACCACAGGACACAGCTGAGCCCATCAGCCAAATTGGTGGCATCTCTGTGAAAAGATATTGAAGAAAGGGCAGAAAATGCCACAGAGAGAGAAGACGGAGCAAAAAGAGTGAGAAAGAGTGGAGGGAACACCAAGGTCAGAGGAGGAGGATGAGGAGGATGTCCTCTATCGCACCAGAGCAGATATTGCCTGCAGTTCATGGGAGAGCCCACACACGAGCCACGCAGGAGCAGATTTTCCTGACAGGAACTGCAGACCCTGGCAAACCCACACTAGAGCAGAGGAAAAGCATGAGAGGGAAATGAGCAGCAGAGAGAAACTGCTATGTACTGACCATAACCTCCCACCTCCCCTGCGCTGCCTGGGTAAGGTAGAGGAGTTCGGAATGAAGGAGTGAAGTTGAGCCTGGACATGAGGGGATGAAAGGTGTTGGTTTAATGTTTGGGGTTTTTTGTTTCCCACTACCCAAACATTTTTATTTTAATTGGCAGTAAATGCATTTCCCAAAGTCAAATCTGTTTTGCGTGCGAAAACAAGTGGTAAGAGATCTCCCTGTCTGTGTCTCAGCTCATGAGCTTTCTCATCCCTGTTCTTCCTATTTCTCCTCTTGTCCTTCTGGGGAAGGGAGTAAGCAAGAGGCTGGGTGGGAGTTTGGCTGTTAGCTAAGGCCAAGACACTACGATACAAAAGTATAGCTTTTTTGTCTTAGTTTATTATATGGTGGGGCCTCTTCAGCGTGCGTCACCTCCTCCTCTGGTGACATCCCAAAATCTTTGCCTTCTGGCCAGTCCATAATCACTTCCAAGATTCCTTGGCGTTTCCTATTCAAGCCCCACACTGGGCACCAAAGAGTGCCACCGCATTCATCTTTGTGCCTCCTTTACTAAGTGAACACACATCATAAGCACAGCCATCTACAATGTTTCTATTTCATCATTCCCCTAGAGGTTTTCTATCTAATTTTGGACTAGCTGTTTACATTTTCTGGATTGTGTCAAATAAACAGACACCACTATATGGAAACCCAGGATACAGGAAGAGGCAGGGATGGGGAGCACTGCTAACGCCTCTCTCTTCTGATCTCTTCCTGGAATATAAATATTGGGAGTGCAATTCCTAGTACAATTGTCTCTGTTCTTGTGGAATTTTCTGGGTAAATTCTCTGGCATCACACAGAGCTGCCTGCACTTCTTGAAGAAAGCAGGCGAATTCACAGGGGGCAGTTCCGAGTGAACAGCAGGAATGCTGCTATGCTCCCTTTTTGCTGTTGCTTGGCCAAGGATTTCCAGGCACTTCGCGTGATGCAGTCACTCATCTATGGGGTCAAGATTATTTCCCTTCCATGGTGGTTATCAGGGAGGATGGGAGTTGGTGTCTGCTGTTCCTGCTGCATCTCCCAACCCTGCATTTTCTACCCACCTCCCAGTGGAGGTAAACAAACCAAAACAGTTATCTCCATTTAACAAGATGTTCTGTCTCCTGGTGAGAGAAAAGAAAGTAAGATGTGCTGGGACAGTATCAAAGTCAGAGCTACGGGAGCTGCTAGGTGTTTGTCCCATCATATGGAGATCTGTCAAGGTAAAAAGGTACAAGCTACCCACAAATCTCCTCACTGAATGTGAACTGAGAAGGTGATCCTAAGTTCTAATCCCGACTACCATCTTCAGCTAGTTTTTGCTGCCTTTCCTTATATTTGAAAATAAAGAGCAAACCCTAGAACTGCTCTAGAACGGCTTTTACTCTGCAGCTGGTTGGTAGAGTCACATGCTGTACAAAGTAAAAAAAATAATTGTGTGAGGACAATGGACCTAAACCTTTCTCTTGCTGATTCAAGCATCAGAGCACAGACATTTTCAGTTCTATAACCCAGACTAAGCCTTTTGCTGAACGTCCCCAAACTGCCATTTCAGGGGATGTTTGCAGAAAGCTAATGATATGTCAGCATCCCCGAGTGAGAAATGGCAAATATTTAGGCACTGAAAATGCAGAAATGCATGCATTCAGAGACTGGCTTAACAGACTTTCACTCTGAATGCAGTGCTTTCCAAAAATGAACACAACTTATCACTGGAAAACTACAATTCATTTAAGTGCTGCTTAATTTCCTGTATGAACTAAATGGATGTATTTTAGTTCTGTCTTAACACAAAGGTCTGAAATTTCAGGTACCAGTTCGCCCCATAAAGGGCTTTTCCATCCTACCCGTAAAGACGCCGTCTCACTGGTGAAAAGCAAGATTCTCTGGCTAAGAGTCAAGGAGTACATGCTCCCCGTGAGACAACAGTGTTTTTCTGCATTATCAATCCAATACCACAAACGTGAGATAATCATGGAATGGCAGAATGGATGTGTGGCTCTCAAAGAAAAATACCTCATATTTGAGACTCTGCTTGCCCCGGGTAAGAGAGATACATCTCCCTGTCTACTTTATGGATTTAAAGCACCTTACCAGGGTGATTTAAAGCCAAATCCCCTCTCATTCTTAGCAGAACATTTTTCGCAGGCAGTTTTTGTGTAGCCATCAGGAAATAAAACAAGGCAGTGCCTGTTTTCTCCGCATACTTTCTCCGCTTCACTCAGAGGAGAGCAATGCAGTTCTGAACCACTTCCCATCAGTGTGAAGAGCATGCGTGAAGTGGTTAATAACACCTAGGCAGGCTGGTGCCTCAGAGACAGCAGACAGCAGAATGGCTGAGACCAGTCTGATTGAGCCACTCCATGTGCCCTTCAGTCATTTCTTAGGCTTTGCGTGTTACAAGTATTATCAAAGTATCTGGACTCATTACTACAATGATGATTCGTACTCCAGGGTCTGGTCGTACGCCTGCCTTGCCCACTTTGGGGTACTGTGAGGCAGGTAAGCTGGCTGGTCTTTATCAAGATACCTGGTCCCACTGCCTGGTAAAAGCTGTGCAGACTTTCACTGTTAAAAAGCTCATCTTACCGACAGATTCCTTACAAGAAATACAGTTTCAGCCTGGATGCAATGAAACAACGTACGATCCGTTCTGGTGGAGGTCTTCATGAGGGTGAGCTAGATGTAGGGACATTGTCTATTGATCCACCACCAAGGATAACACATAACACAGCGAGAAAAGCTTGGAAAATATACTTTGACCCCATGACCAAAACGTCTTACGAACTCAGTTCCTGTCTGGGCTGAGAAAAAGCTGAAATGCCTAGCTGGGATCTAAGGTGTACTTTTTAACTGTCCAGGATTTAGCCAAGATTGTTTTTCCTGCCTCCAATAAATCAGTGTCTTAGCCCTTCCTTCTGTGTCAGGGGAAGGAAGGTATGGCATTAACACTGAAAGGCTCTGATTCAGGGATTGGAGAGCAATTGCAAGTAAATTAGTTACTACAGCTTAATGAGTGTGTATCAGCTGAACTGAAGTAACTGTGTACACTCTCTGCTCACAGTGAATGCCTTTTATTTAATGCACAGATATAATAGCTAACCTGCTGAGTCTTTTTATTGTTGACCATGCAGATAGAAATAAGGACCCGGCCTTCAGCTTCTTTCTCTGGTGACCACAGTTATCTGCGCCATATTTTCCCCTCTCTAAATAAATCTCTTTCAAAAGTAAATATTCATGAAGAGGGAATCAGCCAGGCAAAGCAGCAACCTGAGGCTCTGGAAACATCTAACCATTGAACACATCACAACAGTCGCTGTTACCATCTGCTGCACTGGAGAGTCAAGGTGCACAGCTATATCCTCTTCTGGGCACAAAGCTGTTCCAAGTTTTAATTAACATTTGGAAGTAAACACCTGCCAGACAGAATAAATGAGAAGATCTGCATTAGTCCACACTGTAGGTGGAATTTGGCTAGCCTCTGCATCTGCATGTCCCTGTGGAACTTTGTGCCCTGCATCACTGTGTGCGTGATGTGACACGGGACTGTCCCATTCCCCAGAAGCACTGGATGTTGGACATTTGCCACCAGCAGGGTACAAGGATGCATGGTTTGATGTGGGCTTGCTGGAGATGAGATCCTGGACTATCTAGGCCAAGCATCCGTCTGGGTTTTGCAACTACTTGGATATCTACAGCGTTCACCAAGGATGAGCTTGAAACTCTCAGTACTGCAAAGCAGTATTAGCAGGAGTAAAAGGTATGAAGTTTAGGAGACAGTAGGGGCAGGAGGTAGCACTGGATTCAGACTCAGCCCTTCTTCTCACTTCTGTCTAGACTTTACGCTTTCAAGGATCTTAAATCTTAAGTAGGATAATTATCTGAAAATATTACAGTAAAAGATAAATTACTCATATTTATTAGGATTTAATGACTGTTTTGATTGCTCTGACTGAGATGACAGGGCTGATTCCACTGTATTTACTAGACCACTTTAAAACAACATCAATAATTTCAGCATTAGACCTGCTGATTTTCTCCTTGTTCAACACTTGGCCAGCAATTCAGACTCTTTGTGTCTGCACACTGGCTTATGGAAAATGGGATGGCTTAATGCCACAGCCCAAGGAAGCATCATCACCCAGATGAGAATGGTTGCTTCAAGAAATGAGAGTCAGCACTGCTAGCTGCTATACCAGAAGCTGGAGAGGGGAGCCATTTACAGGCCTCTCCCATGTGAAATAGCTCAGAAACACTGTGGAGTTTGGTGCATGCACATTTTGTTTGCAAAAAGGAGCAAATCCCACTGATTTTAATTTTGCCAGATGGCTTTAGACATTCTGTAACTAGAGCAGTAGTGGCAATTTCGTCACACTGGAGGGATTTACAGATGGGATAAGAGGAGATATTTATCTCTGAGTCTCTCTACAGATATGCTTGCCCCAGTTCTCTGTTGTGAAGAACTGAGATTGCCCATTCTGTATGTCACACTCTTTTTGCTCTGGCAACAGTGGAAGCTCTTGTCGTGGAGTATTGTATTACACAAGATCAGACTTCATGGGCCACTTCTAGTGGTTACTGACTCTTTTTTGTTTCATTTCAAACCTTGAGTTACTGAGGTCAAATACAGTGACCCTAGCTTTCATTTGGCATCAAAGGGAGGGATACAGCCTTTATACACTGTGGGAGCTTCAGCTTCAAAAGACATAGCGTCAATACATACAGGAAAGTGCCTCCAGCACTTACTCATTACTAGCTGGGGGAAGGCAGGATTCTCCTAAAGGTTCCCAGTGGGCCCAGGCACAGAGAGCACCAGCAGAACAGTTGCTCTGGCTGAGGACAGCAGAGGCCATACAGAACAGGCTCTTTTGTAAATCTTTCAGCCAGCCATTTCCTTTAGGATTTGGAGTATTCCTAGGAGGCACATGGGAGGACACACCTGAGACTTCTGATATCCCAAATCTTTACAGGTGCACTCTAAAACAATCTTAAATACCACCATGGAAGAATTCCTGAGATATCTGCCAGCCACCCACTACACTGAGTCAAGGGCAGCATTCAGGAATATTTGTCTTCCTTTGAAAATCTTTCGTAATTTCTGCAGCTGGAGGCAGCAGGCAAAAAAAATTTGCTTTACAAGATGATTTTAACTTTGTAGGTCTGGCTCCAGTTCACACCACATGGACTTCACCTTTCACACTATACCAAACCACAGATAACAAGCTTGATCACCAGACCATACAGATGTACTTTACATAGCATGTTTGTCCTTATAAGCATGCTCCTACCTCGGTTCTCAGACAGCTGTATCAGCCTTTGGATTTCTGAATTTTTCAAAACTGAAGGGAAGCTGCTGCCCACAGACCTCAAGACGACACAGGTTTATATGGCTGCTGGGTGTTGGGGGATATGAGAAGATTGTAGGGCTTTGAGGGTTTTTCTTCTGGTAGACTTTGGGGAAAAGGCAGTATTTTAAAGGCTTTTCTTGATATGCTTTCCTTCCCTTCTCTCACACACTGTAGTTCTTTGCTTTGTCCCATTTCTGTTCTCTGTTAAATTATACAGTACATTGCTCTATAAATGGCAGAGATGGCCTAGCTTTAAACATAGACATGTTAATGCAGAGAGAAACCCCTGTGACTATGGGACGGCTGCTGGAAGCTGCATGCCTGAATTAATGTAGTTGCCCATTTAATTTAATACAGAAAGTACCTAAATAAAATATAAAGCAAAGATTTAAAAAAATCCAAACCCTGTGGAAAAGCTCTGCCGTCCTAACGGCACCAAGGTAAATGTCTTTTCCATCTGCTCCAGATGTGTTCAAAGTTCTTCAGCAACAGCTTGAATATTGCAGTCCTATTACCAAGCTCAGATGCTCAATTTCAAGAGCTTCTGTGCACCTCCACAACCCCTCAGGCTCTCGCTGAGAAGGCTTAAAACTCCTTTTGTTTTGGTGTGGAAGCATTGGTCTGATAGTTGCAGGTATAAAGGATGCTCCCAGACTCCTGAGGAACCGTGATCTGGAGACACCCTGTTACTTGCTTAGAACATCCCCTTATTCTATCACTGAAAGATTTTTTTGCACATAGAGTAATCATCACCAGAAAATACCTGAAGCTAGCACTGTGCTGGGAAGGGGGAAGAGCAGAAAAAGGGAAATAAATTGTCCTGCTATCCCTTTATCATAGATGCCTTGTTTTGAGAGGGCTAAAGAGGGCTCTAACTCTTACTTTACAGTATATACCAACGAACAGCATGCATCACTGCCTAAAAGCATACTTTCCAACTCTACCCTACCGCCAAAGATTACCATGGAATGTTCTTTTTTTAACTCTCCAAGCCTTTGTCGTCCACTGCTGCTTCAAACAATGGCAGTTCATGAGGATGTGGCACAAACAAGCACGATTCCTTTCTGAATGTTTGCAATGGTGGGAACAAATAGGGGGAGCTTAAAGGAAACACTAGTTGAGAATAGCACAGGTGAGAGGAGAACTGGCAGGGAAGGGCTTTTGCAATTATGAGCCGACATTCTTTGCTGTGCAGCGGAAAGGAGGGAATCTTCTCCTCAGCTGGGACTGTGGCTAAAAAGGGAGGGTCTTTTAAGTCTAAGCGTGAGGCAAGGTGAGGATTTTCATACCTCTTTAGAGGGCACCAAATGTTGAGGGAGAAAGGGGGTATAAAGGCAGTCTCCTCCAAAAAAAGTGTGCTCTAAAAATTCTCTGTTTAGAGCAAAATAAAAAATGGAGGTGGGTAAACCCCAAGCAACAACAGAAGAAACATGCAGTCTGCAGAAATTCCTCTAACAATGCCTTGGGATCACATAAACAAGTTTATTAATAGAAGCCTGCCTCTCCAGCAGCCCTCAAAGGCTGCTTCCTCCCATTCTTCTATCTGCACCAATTCAAGGCAGAGAAGCCCTGGCTTGAGAAAACCTCATTTGCTCCCTTCTTGTTTTTATCTTTCCCTCCACTGTATTTCCTGTCAAGATTGCAGGTCAGAAAAGCCGGAAATCTCTTTGTACCTCTGCAACTGTCAAATTCTGACCAAGAAATGTACTGCAGATGGAGCCAAACAGCCCCTGCACTCTGATGTGGGATCATGTAGGGTCTTCCCATAGATACCGTAAGTGTGGCTGGGCACACGTGGCTGTTTTTCACCACTAGTTCAGACTAACGCAGGTGAGGGTGAGAGGTGGGGTACAGACTGCTTTTCCAATTACTTCAAACAAGCCATCATTCCTGCTTCACAGCCACAGGACTCATAGAGTGCTTGACCTCGCTTTTCCTGAGCCTTCCAGTCAATGTCCCAGCAGACAACCCCAAAACTGTTGTTCTCTGTTCTGGCTTCACAAATCCCAGGCATCTCTGTAACAATTTTGCTAGGAAAAGGCAGAATTTTATGTGCCCCAGAGTTTTTTTGAGGAACTGACAACCTCTGAGAAAATGAAGTATTTTATACTTTCCAACTTTTTTTTTTTTTCCTGTTGTTACTGTTTCTCCAAAAGTTAATTTGCTCAGCTTCTAGAGTTACAAGAGGGCTGGGGAGTAAAGTGCAGAAAACGACACTAACTCTAGGATTTTCACACAACCCCAGCAAACGTACCTACCACGTAGAACATCCAGGCAGCCAAACTCAGATTTACACACACAGCAAAGAAGAAACCACTATTAATATTGCAGAAATACAAAAGGTCAGGACAAATTTCCCTGTATTTTCCTGCAGCTATGGACATGATATTTGGTAAGCTTTGCTCTTCCAGGCTGATGACCCAGTCAGAAGGTGTTAAGCAACAGAGAATAAACTTTAAAATGCATCTAAATTCAAATCTAACAAGGTGTCAAACTAAATGCTGCCCTGAGGGTCAGACCTAAATCAGATAAATACAAAGAAGTAGGCATATGCTACCTGCCACTCCCTCTTTCCATATACAATCTAGAGTATCTGGGCTTTCAAGCTCTGGTGTGATACACAAGTTGTTTTAAACTTGCATAAAAACACCTATTGAGCACAAAAGAAAGCCTCTTCCAGTACACTTGTGGAAGCAAGAGCTGCTGTTGTCTTTGCCAGTAGTATCTCAGCAAAATACATTTGAAGACTCTATGTTCTAATATCTTCTTGGCTGTACCACTTCAAGGACTCAGCCTGCCTTTCTCCAACCTCAGTCAGTCCTGCTGAGTTGAAACTGCCAGTCTGAATCTTCATCTGTCTTCTGGACACCCTGACATATGCCAAGTGAAGGCAAGGAAATAGAGAGAACTCCTTTCCCAGTCTAAAGTTTTGGCTCCTTTTTCTCCTTTTGAAAATCCATTTGCATCAAATGACAACGTAGTGCACAAGAATGTCTATTGATCAGGGTGCCTGCTCCGACTGCGTATAAGATTATACAGCCCTGCTATTTGCAGAACAAAATAGCTGACACTACTTCTGTTGCTAGAGAATATCCAGCTAGAGGAGCTGGTGCTGTGTTTGGCCATCCACCATGGCAGGCAGCCACCAGCAGGGTATAAATGCACCGTGGGCACTGTGACCCCAAGCCAACGCCTTGCATGATGTTCTTGGAGCTGAAAGTGCTAGAGCACATCATGCTGAGGCATCAAAGCTGTGAATTAGCTTGGGTTCAGGAGGAACACAGCCACATCACTCAGTGCTGTTGGTGAGCAAATAAACAAGGGGAGCCATCACAGAGCTGTGCTGCGTTGCATAGACTTATGGATTCAGAACTCAGAACTAGCTCTTCCTCTCTTTCTCCACAGATGTGACAGACATGCCTCAGCAGCTTTGCTGAAAAAATAGCATTGTGTAAGCACAGAAGGAGGTTTCACAAGTGGAGAAGAGGAAGCCAAAAGCAGTACATTTATGATCAGAAAATATTTTGACCATCATATTGCTAACTGTTGGGACTCATTTCTACAGTCATCACTGAAGTCAACAGATTAAAAGCACTCAGAAGATTACAGGATGCTTGAATGGACAATGGGGCATGCAAGGTTACTGTAAACAGTGTAAATGGATAAAAAAGTTATAATCCCATAAACCAATCTCTAATTGCCTACAGGAGGATGGAACTTGCCCTGTCCTACTCATCAGTGGTGACCCTACATTTTCTGCACTCTTCTCCGAAGCTCTGCTATTGGCTACTCTCTGAGACAGACTTATTTTCATGTAAGTATATTGTATTTTCATGTATCACTCTGGTTAGTTCTTCCATCATCCACTGTAATCACTGGATTCTGTCTGCACAGGGTGGCAAAAAAGCAGGAAGATTTGATTATAGGGAAGGCAGGGAGGAGAGCCGGCAAGGGACTGAGCTTTTTGAGGAGAAATAGCCCTGGATTTTTTTTTTTTTCCTTTTTTCTGTCATGTTCTGTACTGACAACAGAAGCTGGGAGAAAACAGGGAGCAAGTATGGCAGAACAGGGAGTCATCTGTGTATCCAGCTGTGAGGCCAATCTGAAGTTGGGCTTAATCCTGTCAAACTGCAATCAAGAAGATTCATAGCTAAACAAACAGGCCAGAACCTCTCTCATGTTAAACATTCAAAACTCAAATGACTACTCTCTAGGCACCACTAATGAAAAAATCACGAAAGAGCTTAGGGTGTGCAAGAGCAGCCCACAGATTTCCAGTGACTGTTCTCTAAAGACAGTGTTACTTACAGCAACCAATACCAAGAACAGTCATGCTGATGGCATTGTTCCAGAAAAATGTTATCAACACTCTACTGCTGTACACAGCTAATTATACCGTGCCCAAATGCCACAGGGAGATGGCTGCTCTATCAGGAAATACACAGAAACATATGCTGCCATACGGAGGAGACAACCTTCACCGGGACCACTTCTCTGCGTGTAGAAGGCCTCCCAAACCTATTCTGTTAGTGTTTATAAAGCAAGTTCCCTAGAAGGTAAGCAGGAAAGCGGAAAAGCAGAAAAAAGTGGCAAAACATTTCTGTCCAACTTTTGGTACAAGAATACCAGCAAGTGGGAAGGAAGGTTATTCCTTCTACAGAGAAGGGGTAACAAAGCTTTATGAACGTGTTGCAGAGCCCTGTTCCCTAAGCAGGAACTTTGCTTTGTTGCTGAAAAGCTGATATATCCTACTAGGAAATTCAACCTAACTCAAGGCTTATAAGCCACTTACAGCCCACTTGAAAATGCAACAAGGCTCAATTAAAATGCAATTATACCAAAATAAACGTCTTGATTTCTAGCAGCAGGTTGGTAACCAGCCAATAAATCTTAAATAGAAATTATCAACTTCACACTAACTGAAACCCATTTTCATTTTTGTCCTCAAGAGCACCTCACGTACAGTGGGGCTGACTTTTTTTCTCAGTTCAAGGGTCTCTGTCCTTATTCTCTCCTCCAGATAGGAGGAAATGAAGGGAATCCTCTAGTGCATGTCTGCACGCTCTTACTAACCTCATACTTGGATGGCTGGTGTAACTATCAGTTGCCAGCAGTCATTTACATCAGTTGCAAAGTGACTGTAAGATGATACTAAATAAGAGCAGTAGCAGTTTACATCGACATAAAAATCACAAGGTGTTGAATAATCAAACTGTCACACTCGTCATCTCTGCTTGCAATCCCAGCTAAGAATTTGCCTTTTACCTTTGGGCCTGTTAAATTGTATCTTTGACATTGTTTGGTCTTGGTGCTTTTAACATTAATGTCTCTCGGTTCTCTGCACCAGTGAGGAATTCATATGCCACGGTTAACTGGTGCAGCACAAAATCTGAGTGGAAGAATAAAAACAGTTTCATTACATACATGTAATTTAGTTTGAGGGCCTTTTCATAAACCCCTCCTTCCATGGCTTGCATCCACATGGGATGCAAGGCTCCATCAATCAGGATGAAATGGGAGAATAGGTGAAGAAATCTCTCAAAGTTGTAATTTGGAAAGCACTGGTTACCAGCAAGAAGCACTTAAATCAGCCAGTGATAGAAGAAGTGCTGAGTGGGGCGTCAGCAGGGGCTGTGTGCTCAGTCTTTCGCATTTCCTATTCAAATTTTCACCCTGGATCCGTCACAAGAGAGCGTGTGATCCATTTCCACTGGAGGAGGGTGTAAAGGCAGCAAACAATGGCAGAGGCAGCTGGGAGAATCGGGCAGGAGACTCAGTATGGAAATGTGATTTGGATGGAAAGTGTGTGACAATTTCAGCTCTCAGTAAAGGGCATGAGGAAAGACTCTTTCTGAATACTACTGTCAAAAAGCTCCATCTTAGTTACCGCCAGGAGAAGTCTTCCTGAAGAGCCTTCAAAGAAAAGGGGCTCTTGTTCTAGAGATGCTTGTTATTAATAAAAGTTCCTGTGATTTTCAGAAGATTCATATCCGCTATTTCATGCCAGCGCTTCCACCTTGCTGAAGGAAGGTGCCTCATAGGCACTAGAAACAAAGAAGCTTGGCTACCTATGGTGACTTGGGGTTGACTGGCTTTCATGCCTAAGGTTTAAAATATAGTTGAAGCTTGTCCTGTGGTTAGAGTTTTAATTAAGGCTTTTTATTTCTCTGCTTCTCTCCCTTCATCTGGATTTTCTGATGTCTAATAGCAGGTGAATCAATATCGCCATTCCCCTTGAAAGGACACTTGTCTCCTCCTAAATGTCCCATTTCCAGAAAAACCTGTAGTAGCTTAGCAATCTCTGATACTGCTGCTTCTGAAAAATTTCACTGAAATTGGTTCAAATGGCATCAGAACAGACGATGATAGAAACCTTTTCTTTTGCCGTAGGAAAGCGGGCTGCAAGTGGAGAGCAATGGTTAAATGCTGAGCGTGTGTTACTCAGCACAGACTTACTTGTACACCCAATACGTATGGCGCAGGCTGCTACCTAGCAGTGCTCGCTAGCTGGGCTGCAGAATGGTGTCACATGGCTCAAGTTCGTGGTGTCAATACAGTTTTGCAGGGCTATGCTGTGGTCTTCTGATGCTGCTATTTTGAGGTTAAAATTAGGCATGAATTTGTTCCAAAAGTGTTATAATTGAAACTGATCTGTATCTTGTAACACAAGCCCTGTACAATACTGATCCATCTGGTTTTTGGAAGAGTTTCTATAAACTGGCATAATTGATGCAGAAAGCTCTGTCAGGACTGGAAGCTCTTGCAGAGTTTCCACTGACTCACTATAGGACCAAGTTATTCCCTGCCCTGTCTCAGCCCTGTAGCTATCTGTTAGCGGGGACAGTAATCCCTATCTAACAGGGATGTTGTAAGATTTAGTGTCTGCAGAAAACACTGAATTGCTAAAATGGAGCCAGACACCAAAGTGTTAATCTGTGCTCTGCTCTTGATGGAAGGGATTTAGGCATTTCAACTGTTGGTCTCCAGCACAACCTACCTTTTGTTCATGGATGGATGCACTAATGAGCAGAGCTGGACGTGAGCTTTCTGATAGAACAGTTTTCCATCTGAAAAATGCCAGTTTAACAGATTCAAACTATTTCATGGGAATGTACTTGCTTAATTGAATTTTCTGTCAGAAATCTGCCCATTTCCTCACAGGTTCTCCTGTGTACCTGATCAGTGAGAAGAATTGAGAGCCTGGCAAACCTAGCTCCATCTGGGATATTCAAGATTTTCCTGGCAGGAAGCCTGGAAGCCACAGAGCCCTGTTTGAGCCAGGGCAACCAGGACTACTAGGATCCCAGCTGTGTGGCAGCAAGCCTGAAAGGAAAGTGACAGCAGCTTTGAGCCATTTGGCTTCTTCTTGAAGCCTGCCTCATATAAAAAAACTCAGAGAAAGGCGTTTGGATTACTTCTTTTTTCAAATTGAACCACTAGAATTTACACTTTTCAGTCTCATGGAAGACAAATAGCTTTGCTGTTAGATTTTCTCCCAGGGTGGGGTTCTGGGCTGCAGGCAGACCCACAGTCAAGCCTACTGTCTTGATTTCCCTGCTCATTCATGCTTACACCTGGAGGTGAGGGAGAAAACAAGAACAGTTCAGCAGGAGGAAAGTGCCTCCTAATATGTTTGTGCTGACAGCAGCCCATCTGGGCTTTTTTCAAGGACAGGTGGTATGGAGGGCCACGCTGACCTTATTAGAGGCTTTTGATTGCTCAGTCCACTGGTGTTGGTAGATTCTGTGAGGAACCAAAGCAGAAGGTCAAAAGCCACCAATTACTTAAAAAAAAAATCCAAAGTGATAAGCAGCAAACTGGCAAGCTAAGCAGCATCCAATATTAGACAGCCAATATAACAGAGCTACACTTGCTAGTGATCACCCTAGGGAGTCAGGAGGCCAGCAGATCGGTTTCTGTGGGTGCAGCTGTATGTCCGGATACACCTGATGGGCACTGTACATGACTGCAATTCCTATGTCCCTACTTTGATTCTTTCTTCTCTTCCATGACTTTTGGTAGAGTCTACATCAGACTCTCAGCTGCTAGACCCATAAAATGCACATGTCCATTGCTCCCTGCAAGTCTCTTGAGTTGTTAATCCAGCTGCTCCCACAAGTATTCAAGCTGTGTGAAGGACAAATGAAGAAAAGACAGTGGCAGGAGAGGAAGGAGTTCATAAAGATCAACCATCAAGCTCTACAAATGAAAAATGCAACCCAATAAACAACTGAAAAGGCCACACTTCCCAGTGTGTATCTGATCTCAGTTCTCAAGCTCTGAAGCCTGCACTTTCCATCTATTTGTAAAGAAAAAAGAATTTTAAAACCCCCAACTTTTTCTAAGTTTCTTCTTATAGAGGGCAAACTTTCTACTGACAATTTCAATGTGTGACCCCCTAAAAATGCACATCTTCCTGCCAAGAGACACAAAGCTCTGCGTAGACTTGGAAGATTCAGTGCCAAAAGAACCTCCCATTCTTTCCTCTCAAAGGCACAGTTAAAAATAAAGTATTACCAAAAACATTGCTGGTAGCTTTGACTACATTTGTGTAGTGGAATGGAGGGAGAAGAGTGAAGAATAAGAAGGTCATACTGATTCTCCACCTCTGACTTCAAATTTTGTTGTAAAAGCAATTGCTAATGACTTGCTAGTAGGTCTAATTACAAAGAGGCCAAGAGGGTGAGAATTTTGCAAAGAACATTCTGTCTCCTTAGAAGATTAAAACAACTCATGTTTCCTACAGTCTATTGAGAAGAGGCTAAATAACCTGGAGCATCTTCACAAAATCGTGCAAAGCTTTTCTGGAAAGTCTTCAGCTTTCACTGATTTTTGTTTTAATTTCCACATTGAAGCAGGTCGTCTTGCTAATACAGCTTTATACGGTTCAGTAAAATACACCCACGTGAGGCAGAGCAGAGAGCAAAAGGAGAAGTCACCTTGCTGGTGCTCTGTTGCAGGAGGACAGGACACTAGCATGAATAACAACAGAAAATGCAGTGGGACAGATACGCTTGCAGAGTTCTGGAGAAAGGGAAGGCAAGACTCAGAGAGGGCAAATCTGCACCTAGTTTTTCCTTGCATGTGTCTTTCTTTCATGCTCTCTGCTGACACAGATTCTTCAGTAAGTGCTGCCCATGTCTGTGTTTTTGAGCTTCCCCAAAGGCAGGAGCTGGGGCTTTGCTTCAGAAAGGGGAGCCGCCGAGGACAGCAGCACTGCCCAGGCAGGTGTGGCAGCAGGCTCTGGGGAGGGAGAATGACAGCAAGAGGAACAGGGAGCTGAGGATTCAGAAGCAGATGGTACCCTCTTTCTTTCACATCTTCTTTCTCTTCTCCTCCCACTTGGGCACCTCTACAGTGTTGGACTATAGTTTAGTCTGGATATCCACTCCTAAGATGAACTCCCTTTCACTACCCTACCACCACACCACAAAACCATTCCTCCCTCCACGCCTTTCTTCCTGTCAGCACAGTGGTAGCCTATGCCTGAGATAGCAAACACTTGTTGAAGACTCAGACTAGGAAATACATGCAGAAATGTGGAAGTGAGGAGAGAAACCTAGGTCTGCGATAACAGAAAGCTGAGCTCAGAGAAGCTTGACTTGCTGCTTTACAACAGGCCTACCTCAAAGCAGCGGTTAGCTCTTTTCACTCCCAGTCTTTTCATAAGACTTACAATGCAAAGCAAGAAAATCCGAAGAGAACCTACAAAACTCTTGGAATACCGGGTCAGAACAGAGATGTGAACTTTATCTTTCAAAGAGAGTTCAAAAGCTGGCGCAGACTTAAAGGCAGTGTCTGAGGAATAGCTCAGTCAAACTGGCAGTCTCAAATCTCACCTTTGATAGAGCTTAGCTCATTCCAGACCCACACTTTTTGCTGAGCAAAAAGCATAATGTCTTGTTAATAATGAATAGCCCTGTGTCTCCTGTACTTAACACTGGAGCTTTGAGCAGATCCACAGTACTTTATAAATTATCTATTGCAGCTGATTCAGGGCCCTCTGGGAGTGTTCTTGCAGCAAGCATCTTGCTCGCCTGTAATGGAATCATACCATTAATGCAATTCCAATTAGACATACATTATAGTGCACAGGTGTCTAAGCAAACTGTGCACAGGAAGCCTCCCCCGGGGACTCCTATCCTGGGGAAAAGGTGTGTAAGTGGGAGACTTACCAAGGGGTCCTACAATTGCACCAAAAATGTGCCAAATAAACGCACAAACCACCATGATAGAGCGGAAAGAAGAATGTGTCTGTAAGAAAAAAAAGTGGTCTGCACTTGCCGGAGGCTATTTCCAAACTTCCACTTTTCCTGGTCATGAAGTGAAGAACTGTCCCGTGTTTCACCCAGTAATCACTTCCAGAGCAAAAAACTCAAAAACACTCTTATCAGCTTCTGAGGCTGTACTCATGGTCCCTGAGAGCAAACCCTTTTCTCCCTTGCAAACTGCCTGACAGTCTCCCATGGAACAAATATCCAGTGGTCCCTTGGTCTGGCTGAGACTCTGAGCCAGCTGGGTTCCTGGAGAACAAACAGATGCTCACCGTCTATATAGTTACTCTCAGAATAACAGTCCAGACTCCAAGAGAGCTGGCATCAGGAGTAGGTGGCTGCGGTGGGATATCTTGCCAGCTCTCTAGCCAAACAAAACCTTTGGTGTATTACAAACCATGCTAGTCTCCCTGGAGCACAGGGTATCAACATCTCATTTAATCTACATCAGGATAAGCTTGTCCAGTCTACTGCGCTGGTCACCATTATACACCTAACCTGACCTGCAAGGACCCTTTCTCTGAACATGTTGGCAACTCGGGAAAAATGAGAGCATGGTATCTCTCAGTTTTTGCTCTTCTTGCAAGACTGCCAATGAGGCATCTAATTAATGTCAGTTATGGTTGATGTTTTTCTAAGGGGGAACAGAATGAAACGTTTGCTAATTTATTTCATGCAGGGCCTACCAAGAAATATCAGACACTAATAACTATCAGTCAGTGCTGAGCTAAACTGGATTTGAAACGGCAAGTTACAGATAAAAACTGCCCAATCTATCTACTTTGCTGTCCTGCCTCCTGCTGATCACTCTCATTAATAAATCTTGTATTAGTGGCAAAAATATCAATTTGACTGAACTCATGTAATGATAATACTTGCCTGAAAGAAGCATTGCTGTCAATTAATGAAGGATTTTTCTCAATGATTCAACAAAAAATCCTCTGCTCTCTTTCTTTGTGGGCCTGGATTCACCAGCCCGGGGTCTTTTTTCTCCCACGTCTTTGTCAGCCAACACCTTGGGAACTCCCAGTTGCACATAAATAACTTGGGGCTTGAGCTCAAAGTGGAGTTCCTAGTCATAGGGCCATTAGCAATTCATACTCTCAATAAACTGCCTCAGAGCCCTTTTGGGGGCACTCAGCACAAGTGTGTTGCAGTTCCACATGATCACCTTTGGCACCACTCAAACCCTGCACTCTTCTGCTGTATGAGCACAAACACTTATCCCAGATTCTCAAAAAACGGGGTAAGAGGGATGACATGGCAGACAGACCTGTCCTCCACATAATGTTTATTGAGGAACATTCCAAATATTTTAGTTTGCAGCCCGCTATCTAATTTCCACATGTAGCAAAAATAAGTCAGACGGCTTGCTTTCTTAGTTACCTTTCATTGACCACTGTTTTGGTTTCGGCTGCCGCCGGCAACAAAAGCGCCACGCGGCCGCCCCTCCCCCCACCGGCGTGCGGAGGAGAATGGAAAGAAAGAGGCAGAAACTGGT
>Ga0065711_1030219_pt1 | contig 33252 bp, 12 predicted proteins | sample Hoacrofraction12_FD_59098 | JGI IMG/M metagenome (GOLD analysis project Ga0065711, IMG submission 59098) | Hoatzin crop microbial communities from Cojedes, Venezuela - Epithelial fraction 12 v2 (version 2) | ecosystem: Host-associated > Birds > Digestive system > Esophagus > Crop | place...
GGGGTCCTGTGCGGCCTGCTGTAGGTGACCCTGCTTCGGCAGGGGGGTTGGACTAGATGACCCACAGAGGTCCCTTCCAACCCCTACTATTCTGTGATTCTGTGATTCTGTGAGTGCGGATGCTGAGGATGTGTTCACACAGAATTTTAGGTTGGATCAAGCGGCCACTTATTTAACAGAAGGTAATTTTTAATTCTTTCTCTCCAGGTATTACCAGATAAGAGCTGGACTGAAGATCCCGTCCAGGATTCCCCACAGACTGTTTGCTACGATTGCAGGACAGACAGGTAAGCAGGTCCCAGTGGGATGTGACATGACTGGAGGTGGTGCAGCATGGAGGAGGAGAGTGTGTGTGGGAAACGGGTGAGCCTGGATTTGGATCCAAACCTGGATTTCCCTAATGATCAGTGGCTGTTCAGCTCTCTGTTCTGGTATGGGTTTAGGCTGAGTTCGGCTTGAATTTTGATGCTTGCGTCTGTCAGGAAAGCAGAGGAAATTCTGACCATCTTATCTCACCGTCTCACCAACACCACTCTTATGTTGTTTTCCTTGCTGAGAGTGGGAAGAGTTGGTTTACTATTCTAAGTGATTTTTGGATTAAAATAGTTTCAGTGTGTAGTGGGTTAACCCTGGCTGGATGCCAGGTGCCCACCAAAGCCGCTCTATCACTCCGCCTCCTCAGCTGGACAAGGGAGAGAAAATATAACAAAAGGACAGGTAGAGATCACTGACTAGTTACCATCACGGGAAAAAACAGACTTGACTTGGGGAAATTAATTTAATTTATTACCAATCAAGAGTAGGGTACTGAGAAATAAAACGAAACCTTAAAACACCTTACCCCCAAACCTCCCTTCTTCACTGACCCAACTTCACTCCCAATTTTTCGACCTCCTCCCCTCCAACCAACACAGCAGGACAGGGAATGGGCATTGCAGTCAGTTCATCACAAGTTCTTTCTGCTGCTTCTTCCTCCTCACACTCTTTTCCTGCCTCAGTGTGGGGTTCCTCGCATGGGAGATGTGGAGTTCTGGCTGGATAAGAGGGGACATAGCTTGGTGCTGTTGAGCAACCCAGGCTTGGTAACGGAGATAGACCTTGAAAGTAGCAAACACGGAACACTGCTACAGAAGTAGAGTGGCGAACACGGAACGCTGGAGCAGGGGGACTGCCACGTTTTTGATTCCTGCCTTAGCCGATTCCGGCCACGTCGCTGCTTCCTGCCTTATCGTCGCTTCCTCATCGAGATGCAGCTCTGCACCAATCACAGCGAGTTGTAGCTGTTTTGACTATATATGGTTAAGATAACTAACCAATCAGAAGCTGTAACTGCTTTGCTATATAAACCTTGTTTTGCTGACTAATAAAGGAAAACGACCATACTCACATTGAGATTTCATCATTACTCCGGGTCCGTCTCCCACTCCAACATGGAGACAGTCCTCCAGGAACTTCTTTAACCGGAGTCCTTCCCATGGGCTATAGTTCTTCACAAACTGCTCCAGTATGGGTCCTTTCCATGGAGTGCAGTCCTTCATGAGCAGACTGCTCCAGCATGGGTCTCCCATGGAGTGACAGGTCCTGCCAGGAGCCTGCTCCAGCGCAGGCTTTCCACAGGGTCACTGCCTACTTTGGGGATTCACCTGCTCTGATATGCAGTCCTCCATGGGCTGCAGGTGAATGCCTGCTCCACAGTGGACCTCCATGGGCAGAAGGACAACAACCTGCCTCACCATGATCTTCACCACGGGCTGCAGGGGAATCTCTGCTCTGGCGCCTGGAGCACCTCTTCCCTGTCTTTCTTCACTGACCTTGGTGTCTGCAGGGTGGTTTTTCTCACATATTCTCACTCTTGTCCTCTGGCTCCTGTTCCACAGCAGGTTTTTTCCCTTCTTAGATGTGTTATCGTAGAGGTGCTATAACTCTCGCTGATGGGCTCAGCCTTGGCCAGCAGTGAGTCTGTCTTGGAGCCGGCTGGCCTTGGCTCTGTCAGACACAAAGGAACCTTCTGGTATCTCACAGAAGACATCCCTTTAGCCCCCCCACTACCAAAATCTTGCCATGCAAACCCATTACACAATGTTGACAACAGCTTTTAAGGAATAATTTAAAGAGACCTTTTGACTCAATACCGTACATAGAGGAAGAAAAAATGTGAGTGCAGGATCAATGAGTTCCTGAGATGGATATCACATTTTGTGGTTTTTTACTTTTTACATTTGAAAATTTTCCAGTGTAATATTTTTTTGTAGATTAAAAGTTCTCTTTTCTTTAAGTAAAAATCTATTTTTCAATTTGAAATTATGTTTCAATTAAATAAGATATATTAAAATAGAAAATTATAAGGCAAATTATATTTGTATAGAATGCAAAGAGTTATAGAAAAATGTGAAGAAATCACCTGAAAAAAAATTCCTAAACTGAAAATTTGAATGAAGAAATTTCTTCAGGAAATAAATAAATAAATAAATAAATAAATAAATAAATAAATGCAGTCCAGGTTTGGAAAACCTTTAGTGTGAAAAATTCCCAAGGAAGACAGAAAATATTTTTCCACCATGTTCCAGTGTAATTCACCCTTGGCATATCCAGAATCCCTTGGAGCTCCTTCGCTCCTTTGCTCTCTGGAAATGTCGTCAAATTACAGTAGTTTCTGGTATAAGTAGTCTTGAACTAATTAAATACTCTCTAGTATGAAGACAGCTAGAATTTTACTTGCTAAGGGGGAAAAAACCTCAACAAACAACAGGAAACCCAAACTGCTACTATTCTGCACTGAACCAGAGATGGCTATATTATTTAAGGAAAGAACTAATCTGTTTTGTACATTTCCTTTTTATTCAGGTTAGTATTTTCTTCTGTCTGATACATCTTCAGTGTCCCACCTTCTTTCACCTCTGCTGGAAACAATTCATGTAAAAGTATGGACAGGAGGGAGGTGGGGCAGGCAGCGTGGTTACAGGATTAGCAGCTGACTTTCATAGTGCTAATGCAATCCAGATGGGAGTCTAATAGCTTTATAGGGCTAACATCAAGACAGGGGGTATTTAAGCTCTTAAGGCTTTAAACAGTTTTTCCTTCACTATCTTCACAAGTACTTCCTAATTGATTTGATAGGCCTGCAAGAGAGCATTGTTTAATGGGACTGAACTTAAAAGCAAACAGGCCATAATATTCTTTTTGTTCTCGTGCCACTGATCTCTCTCAGTATGGGGATATCTGGGATAGGACTAATTAAATTGTTGTGCATGTTTCAATAAGACGCCCCTCTTAAAGTAGTATTACAACGAAACAAGGATGTTATAAAATAGTGAATGAACTCCTACCTCACCAACAGCAATGAATACAAAATAGACGGAATTCAGGAGTCTGGTTTAAAGGAATTATTTTTAATGTTTTTCTTGTCAGATTCATAGGATCTATAAGAACTGAGAATGTATTTTGAAAAAAGTGTCTAAATTTATAAAGTAAAATCTCTGAATATATGCAGAAATAAAATATATAAAATATGTAAATAAGTAAAACAAAGAAGATGTAGTATTTACCTTCCACTGCATTTGGCCTTTTATTTTTATTAAATTTTGCAGGATTTACAATAAAACCATGGGAACTGACAGCACTAGTGATGTTTGCTTCCCACTAGATGTTTTCAGCACAGAGGCAAAAAAAAAAAAAGACTTTTCAAGAATTCAACAGAGTAGAAGCTGAAGCCTGTCTCCGGCATTCCCTTGGTGGCTGCACAGCAGGGACTCCATCCATGGTGCAGGACCAACAGGTTGTACAGGGAGCCTTGATGACCTACTGCATGGTCCAAATGTTGGCCACATCTTGTCTACATTGTGGGAAGAGAATGGGCTATGTGCCCTTGTCGAAGCAAAGGGGAACTGTGTTGGAGCCCAGTAGCCTCTGTGGTTTGATCACTTAGGTCATCAAGGCTGCGTGTTAGCTTGCACTGAGTCAGGCTGTATGAATATAAATATGTCATGTAGCATATATACATATGAACTTATATATATTCATAAAAATATATACATTTAACTCATACTCCTAAGCATTTTTAACAAGGTTGATTTCCGTAAAGATGAGAAGACTGGTGGCTGGTGACTTTTTCAGCAATGAAAAGGAGAGAGGGAACAAGACTTGTTGTGAACAGTCTTTAATTGCTCTCATGCAGGTTTTCAGCCCCCATGAAACTTACCTTCCTGTCTTTGAATAGAAATCATGACTGATGCAGCCTGTTTTTAGCTTAGAAAGAACAAACCATGCTCTCTGCTTGTTCTTGTGCAGCTTATAACAGCACATACTGCATTGGCCTCAGCATCAGTTCTGCAGGACTGAGCTAACACAGACATATCTTAAAGCTAAACTCTAGGAATGCCTTTCTAAGCAGGTTTATGGGGCTTTTGCCTTTGGTGCTCTTCAGCACCGTGGCTTCTTAAAGTCGCTGTGTGATGGTGTCCAGCTGCAGCATACAGTGAGCTGAATTTGCATGACTCAAGCACAAATACTTAAAGGAACGGGGAAAGTGAATATGCCATCTTACAGTAGCACATTTGTATAATTAACTCCTTGGTTGAGTTATTTTATGATCCACTAAATGTCTTTGTGAAGTTTTTAGGCTACTGTATAAATTTTGGGGCAAGGATTCATAGAAGTTATGAATACACAGTCATTCCGTGATTTCCAGGCTATAGGTACAAGATGAAAGACTGCAGGAGCTTATCTTACAAACATATCTTTAAAACATTTTTATTTTGAAGTTTTCCTGTAAGCACACAAGGTCGTTGGTCAAAACACTGGGAGAAATAGAACTGGTCAGAAACAGTTACGATTAGCTGTTTTAGCTTGATTTCCTGCACCACCTGAAGGAGTGGAGAATGGTGGAGACCAGGAGAACAGTATAGGTGAGGATTACTTAAGGAAGATGGTATGCCTGGGGTAAATCTTAACAGCATTATTGCCTATGAAGAATACGAGGGTGAATTACATTGCTGAAGATGCCAGCTAAGACAAATCTCAGGAAAAGTATAAATTTTCATTTCTTCTGCAGTGTTTTGCAGTAGTCTACACACCGCCTTGATGCATTACTGTTTTGAAAGAGAATTATTCTTTATTAGTGAAAGTTGCTGTCAGGTTTTTTTGTAAGTTTTGTTGTTAAACTCACTATGCCTCATTGTCATTTACTGCAGCCATGAATTGCTGCTTACCTATCAGCTTGCCTAGCTGTTTGCCTTACAGGCCAAGGCCAAGGCTTTGATTTTTGTCCAGATTTTCTTTGTTCTTGCCATCCAGAAGTACTACATTACCAATTTTCAAAACTTTTCAGATAGACAAATGTTTTTGAAAACTTGACCTGAAAATCTAATTGCAAGTAATACACAATGTTTAAGAAAAGTTAATACCAGCCAGGCTAATCTTTATTAGATTGTAGCAGTGTTCCACCTAATTTTAGTCAGTTAAACTGGATTAGTGTCTAAGAGTGCAGAAAGCCAAAGACAGACAAAAAATGTGGTTCTTTCTTCATCTATCTCATGTAAGGCTTGGGAGATAAGATGCAGTATTTTTTCCAGACAAGTCAAGAAAAGTATCTGTGACTGCCATTATACATTAACTCTTTTGATTGGTGATGTAGAGATGTTTCATATACGCAGTTTGATGCTTTCGCATAAAATGGAATATCTGACATTTGGTGACAAGGAAAAAAAAGCATGATTTGAATTGTGATGTGCAAAAGGAAAGTAGGAGAGAATATCAGAAAATGAAGAACATTGCTGTAACCTGTGTCTGCACTGTGCTATACGACTTCACGATCACCCACACTGAATGCCTTTTCCCATAAATTAAATGTTGATCTGTGACTACCTTGCACCTAAGATCTAATTTGAAGGGTTATTTAAGTTTCTGATATGTTCCTTAATGAACTGTTTGTGTCCATTTTTAATAAACAATTAGTGATCCTAATCTCTTTATTAGTATTTGGGTATCTCAAAGAAGTTCCTGGTGAAGGAATTCTACTTTCATTATTAAAGAAAAATCTTTTCTTGTAGATGGCTTCTTAATGCAGTCCAAACAAGCATTTGCACTTAGTTGCTCATTAGAGCAAGAAGAAACAGCACCATGACTTGTGGAACAGTATGAAATTGCAGTCATTAGTTTCAATAACTTTTTGAAAGATAATTTCGGCCTCCATTAAGTGAAGATAAGCTTACTGCTTTTGAAGCATGAGAAAAGGGGGGAGAGATACATGCTTTAACAAACACATGGCTTTGTTTTCAAAGCTTATTAATGTGAAATAAATATGTATTCTATATATAAAATAAAGCATACATGACAAGTAAAAATTATATCTGGAGGGGATCTTACAGTGAGAGAAGTTATTTTGGGGATGGGTTGTCTTAGACAATCTCATTAGCTGAGAGATCATAAGAGAAGGTCAGAAATTTTAAGAATTGCTAATCCATAATCTAAACAGAACTAATTCCATGATATTCCAAGAGAGAAGAAGAAAAGATCAGAGAAAAAAGATGAAAAGGAGCAAACTGAGAATATCTCTGACTGATGTGTTAGTTCTGTGTGCATGTCTCAATCCTCTTCCGGTCAAGGCCTTTCGTAAATGGCTGAAAGTATGGAAGCTTAAAAAGCGTATTTGTGGCTGGGAGGTTTTCCATTGCAGATCTTTAACTATGCAGGACACCTTCGTATCCTCCATACAGAAGCTGGGGCAGATCACACAGATGACAGTGGGGTAGGCCACAGACTTGGAGACGCTGAACAGCATCCCAACCCAAAACTGAGACCTGGTCAGGGGAGAAAGCCAGAACTAGGAAGGCCCTGTAAGCACCAACAGATGCCACAAGTCTCTTGCCCTAGGCAATGAAGCTGAGACACATAACTTCATCATCAGTGGCCACCTGAAGGTCTGTCAGAAACACAATCCAGTTGCTCAGATGCAGAGCACCAACACAGTATTTATGCTGCTTGAGGCCAAGAATGAACTTCAGTTCTCTGGTTAAATAGGCCACATAGCTGTTTCAGACCTGCCATTCTGGTGTAGATTTGACCTTCAAAGATCTCTCTTCTCTCCCAGATTTACTTATATGTCTCTGATTTCCCCACACAGTGATCATTACTGCCTTCAGTGTAATCACAAAGTCACAGAATCACAGAATGTTAGGGGTTGGAAAGGACCTCTGTGGATCATCTAGTCCAACCCTCCTCCCAAAGCAGGGTCACCGAAACCAGGCCGCACAGGACCTTGTCCAGGTGGGTCTTGAATATCTCCAGAGAAGGAGACTCCACAACCTCCCTGGGCAACCTGTTCCAATGCTCAGTCACCCTCAGAGTGAAGAAGTTCTTCTTCATGTTCATCTGGAACTTGCTCTGCTTCAGTTTGTGCCCATTGCCCCTTGTCCTGTCACTGGGCACCACTGAAAAGAGCCTGGCGCCATCCTCTTGACACCCATCCTTAAGATATTTATAAGCATTTGTGAGGTCTTCTGTCAGCCTTCTCTTCTTCAGGCTGATGTAAGGTTCAATCTTAGAAGTGCTTTAAAATCCATCATTGCTTTAAACATTGAATAGTCATTTACATGAATTCAGTAGGTAAATTGCATACAGGCAACTATTTCCTCCTGCTCTGCACTGATGAAAAACTACATGGTGTCCTCTTGTGATGTCCCATTCTTTACTCAGGGATTTTTCTCATCTGAAGTTAATATTTTGAATAAATATATGGAGTGTCAGCTATACAGTTAGGTGATGCAACAAACGAATTTATGCTCACCTAAGTATCTGAAGCACAGAATTATTTTCAGACATGAATTCTCTAACTGAACAAGGCTCTTGGGGAACTGGTGATGAGTTTAGAAACAGAAATAAACATTGCAAAAAGCATAGATTCTGCTTTTTCAACAAAATGTTAAGTATTTAAGAAAACAAACATAAAACTTTCTGCTGATCCTAAGTGGGTCAGCTATTCTATCATCTCACATTTCAGCATATCTGAGAAATGAACCTTGGTATTGCGGAGCAGTACCGCGATAAGAGACTGCATTTATGTTAGGATCTTTCATACAAGGAAATTAATAGGACATCTTCCATTTTATCATCGCTGAATCTATGCATGGGTAGAGAGGTAGTTTTATATGATTCTTTCCATGACGCTAATTCAAAATGTCAAAAGGTAAGTTTAAGATAAAGGATTCATCTCAGAAATGTGCAGCTTTAATCAGAAGTCACATTGAGAGAGAAAACATTCTGAACTTTTTGATCAGGCAATTTATAAATAATGGTGTCTCCTTTAGAAATTATTTATCCTAAATATAACATCTGCATTTATTCCAAATATAAATTTGCTAAACATAATGTTTCATAAGTAAAAAAGTATCTTCAAACATTTAAATAGGGAAATGATGGTGTATTGAAAGAGCTTGTGCCTGAAAAATGTTGTCTTTGCACTTTCAAATTAAGCTTATTTTAGTTCATTTGTAAAAATGGAGGGTCTGCATGAGTATTCCTCCTAAAGAATGTGTATTTTCAATATTCAGCAAGTGATATTTCACACCTTCTAAAAAGCAGTTATGCACCTCAGTATATGCAGATAGATGTGGCACATTCAACCCTGGTTTGTTGCCTTTAAAGCCTAAATTTTCAGAAGTCACTGTTTTGTTTTGTTTTGTTTTTCCTTCAGCCTGAAATACTAAAGTTTCAGTAGAAAGGTACTTCTGAAAAAGGGCTGTCAAAATGGGCTAATTAACCTATCACAGCTTAAAATCTTAAAAAATATCTAATACTTTCTGCTCACTGAGTGCCAAAAAAGTGAAATTGCATTAAAACATGGACAGCTTGTGACAAACTATGAATATTTTAACAAATGACTTTTACTAACTAGCATACAACAATTTTATATAGATCACAGGAGTAAAAAACACAAAATGTATCCAGAATTCCATGCAGGAGAAAACGCTGCTTTACCAGCAAAGGTTCTTCATGTCAGTCATCAGAGCCAAAACCAGAATAGATTTGCCTTAGCAGTTCATGGGCGCTATAAATCCCTGTGAGCACCAAGTACTTGAAAGGATACAGAGTTAGTGCAAAGAGTGAAAAACAGGTATATTGTCTTTCTACAGAAAAAACAGATAAAACTGAACGTTTGTCCTGCATCTCTTGGATTCAATGTGAACTTGGGGTAGTATCATGTGTATTGACAGCTGTAATAACCTGCTATTCTATGATTCTATGATTCCCTCTAGGTAAGATATATCAGAGGGAGTACAACATACTGAATAAAGGTCTATAAAAATACTAGAGAATTCTGCAAAAGTTGCTATTGTGCTGGATTTATTGTAGCTAAGAAATAGGAAGACAGCGCAACTGAATGTTCTCACAGAATCATAGAATCATTTACATTGGACCCATAAGATCATTGAGTCCAACCATTAACCTAATACTGACAAGTCCACCACTAAACTGTGCCCCTAAGCCTAATCTACACATCTTTTAAATACCTCCAGGGATGGTGACTCAACCACTTCCCTGGGCAGCCTGTTCCAATACTTGATAACCCTTTCAGGGAAGAAATTTTTTCTAATATGCAATCTAAACCTCCCCTGATGCAACTTGAGGCCATTTCCCCTTGTCCTAATGCCTGTTACTTTGGAGAAGAGACTGACACGCACCTTTCTACAATCTCCTTTCAGGTATTTGTAGAGAGCGATAAGGTCTCCCCTCAGCCTCCTCTTCTCCAGACTAAACAGCCACATGTCCCTCAGTCACTCCTCATAAGACTTGTTCTCTAGATCCTTCACCAGATTTGTTGCTCTTCTCTGGACATGCTCCAGCACCTACGTGTCTTTGACAGTGAAGGGCCCAAAACTGAACACAGTATTTGAGATGCGGCCTCACCAATGCTGAACACAGAGGCACGATCGCTTCCGCACTTCTGCTGGCCACACTATTCCTTATCCCAGCCTGGATGCCGTTGGCCTTCTTGGCCACCGGGGCACACTGCTGGCTCATGTTCAGTCAGTAGTCAACGAACACCCTCGGGTCCTTTTCTACCAGGCAGCTTTCCAGCCACTCTTCCCAAGCCTGTAGCACTGAATGGCATTGTTATAACCCAAGTGCAGGACCCAACAGTGAGCCTTGTTGAATCTCATGGAATTGGCCTTGGCCCATCAATCCAGTCTGTCAAGATCCCTCTGTAGAGCCTTCTTACCCTCAGGCATATCAACACACCTGCTCAATTTGGTTTCGTCTGCTGTTATCCGCTGTCACCTTTCTGTTTTTCTAAAAAATGCTTTCTACAGTTTTCAGATAGTTCAAGTCCTGAAATAAAGGGCATAGACACCTTTGTTGAAGGCTATGAATCACCAGTTAAGGGAGGATCTTCTCTGCATCCAAAATGCAGAAATAAACACGGGATTATAAGAAGGAGCAGGCAGCATGGCTGCATGTCTGCAGCCAAGTGTTAGAGGGGTTCCCCAGTAAGGAGCTCATTTAGCATGATTACATTCTCAGTCACCTCAGCCTCTTCAAAAGTTTTACCTTCATATTTAGCAGGTAATTCTGGATTGAAGATTTCGCTACCCAGCCAAGGTGACAAACATGAAACCTCACCAGGCATCTGAGCTGAAACACCTTGGGGTCGAAATTAGTAGTAAACTAAATTAATATAATTTCAGGAAAGTACAACTGTATTTTCATATGGGGACCACAAGTATGTCTAAGCCTTTCTATAAAAATACGTGTGGGTGGTGTGTTATGTCTCAGTGTTCTGCTTGGCACATCATTATGGATGTACCACAGAGAGTGATGACTTCTTGTGAGTATAGAACGTCAGGATGTCCTAGTGACCACTGGACACAGAAGATCATAAAAAATTAGGATTTAAATATCCTGAGATCTATAGATGACAGTTGCTATGTAAGAAGTAGATATTTAGTAGTTAAAACATAGATATATACTCTTAAAAGTTAGAGGTAATAATGGTTCTTCCTGGAGAGGATATCTGACATTATTTTATATATAAGCTTTCTAACAAACCTACTTTCACCAAGTTTTCTATAGTAGCAGGAAACAGTTGTCTTGTAACGGTGTGTTAGCCTGTATTCTAAGGGCAGGCAGTAAATTATCTGTAACCTGAGTTATGGAAGTGAGATGGAAGGAGCCCTGTGAACCTGTGACTAAGGGTAAAAATCATTTAATCTAACTGCTGATATCTGTGCTGTATCTCCACCTAAGCTAATCAACCAGTCTCCCTTTATAGTCAGAGGAGAGAAACAGGTAATTTGAGGGACTAATTTAACATATCTATTTTAACGTGAGTTGAATCACGCCTATTTCTGTCCATTTATTATAAAAGAAGTTGCAGGAACTTCTGCAGAGAGACGTTTCCATTGTGCTTGTAAAAGACCTAGCAAAAAAAAGCTGTGACTGCAGTTTGTGCCTTCACGTATCCATGCAAATTAGGCAAGTAATAATGAAAAGTAGGAAAGGTGACACAGTCAATAGAGAGAGGAAATGGTACCCTTGTCTTTCCCAGCGAATAATCAAAGATGATATCTTGATTCAGGATTTTGCATAACGCTTCCGCATGGTTTCTCATGGTAAAAAATTAAAGCAAGGAGAAGACTCCAGTGTGGGAACAACTTTCTTATTATTTTCTTTGGACTTCATTCTGCCACTAACAGAAAAAAAATGCTGTATGATATAAAAAATGAATTGACATTTTCCTTCTGGAATGGCAAGGTGATTTATTAATTGAAAATGAAATTGTGGAAGAGTTGCAGTTTATTTATATTTTGTACGACTAAAACAATGATTATATTTTCACCATAAATTTCACAGATGAACAAAGAATATAGTGGGAAATAGAAGCCAGGCGTGAATTTTGATGAACCAGGAACTGAAATTGAGGTTCAGCAAAGCACTCTGTACTATTAACAGTTGTCTAGGACATTACTCTGGTCAGTAGCTCTGAAGCTTAATATTATATATGAGATGTGACCATAAATTAGAAAAATGAGAGCATTTTCTATGCATTCAAGTGTACATGTGGGCCTTTCAGAAGTATTTGCTTAATTTACTATGCCAGCCAAGGAATGCTGGTTGGTTTAATTTCCCGTCAATAACACTGACAGGGACTGCTCTGAAAGAACTTCTGACCTACAGAATAAAACAGGGAACACAGACAGCAGGATAAACTGTGTGTCCTTGTGTCTGTCTTACCTGTAAAATGATGGTACTGCTTCAAAGATGCAAGTATATATATAACTTTATAACTTTCCAAATGTGTAAAATAAACAACAGGAATCCAAATAGCTAGAGAGATGTACCCTCTAGCAGGTGAATAAAAATCTTCCATCAGCAGAAAAGCTATGTCCCAGAGAGGATAATGATGCAATGAGAGGGAAACGTTCTGGGGGATTTGTTCGTGGATTCTTTAGTGTCCAGAAAGGACCATTTTCATAACTAGTCCGATACCCTCTGAACCTAAGCCATAGAAATTTAGCCAGTGTTTTGTGCACAAAGCACAGCTCTGGTTTTTGAACTGTGGCATAGCTTTATAGAAGAATGTTCAACAGTAATTTTTCGTAGAATCATAGAATCATAGAATTATTAAGGTTGGAAAAGACCTCTAAGATCATCAAGTCCAACCACCAACGCAACGCCACCATGCCTGCTAAACCATGTCCTGAAGTGCCATCATTTTTTCTACACCTCCAGGGATGGTGACTCAACCACTTCCCTGGGCAGCCTTTTCCAATGTCTGACCACTCTTTCAGGAAAGAAATTTTTCCTATTATCCAACCTAAACCTCCCCTGATGTTGCTTGAGGCCATTAACAAACCAAATTTTAAGAGAGAGTGTTTTTTGGGATATTGTTTTTTTTTGGGTTATATGGTTTTTTTTCCATGTCCACTTGCAAGGATTGACCTGCTTTATTTGAATAACTTTTTGTAGTAGAAACAAGTGGAACACCCATTGCCTTTCTAGCAGCTGTAATCAGAGAGATTTGATGTGTCCTTTACTTGTAGTATTAGTTAGCCTTCATCTTCCTTGTGTTCTCCTTATTACTGAAAGAAGCTAAAAAAAAAATCAGATACAATCTGTTGGATAGGGCTTTGGGCAACATAATCTGATGAAAGATGTCCTTGCCCATGGCAGGGGAGTTGGAACTAGGTGAACTTCAGAGGTCTCTTCCAACCCAAACCATCCTATGCCTCTATGATTTTCAGTATGAGTTGTCATGACCAGCATGGACAAAGAGTATAGGTTTGAATGCAGCAATTTCACTTTTCTTTTTACAGTTGCCTTAGCTACCCATTAAATGTGAGAAGAAATGAGTAAATAAATTAGTCCATTTAGGCATGGCCACTTTTGCTGGACTGAGATTGCCCTTTAAGTGTTCACATTTCATTTTGACGTTTAAGTTGCACAGACGGGATGTGTGTGATGATATATAACTGTGTCTAGAGTCAAATTGCTTTCTCACTGATGTGTGTACTGCCCTTAAAGAAAGACCTCATTGTGTAGGTTCTCTCATATCTTTCAATCTCCCATCTATAGCAGGACCTTTGAGACATGCTGTAGGCAGCCCGTCCAGCAGTGCCTAGCAACTACTACAGCAATGTTGATGATTGCATTGCTCAGTCCTGGCATTTGACCATATGTCCCAGTGGGAAAACCCCAGCTTTGCTGTAGCCTTTGCTTGGTAGCAGCCATTTGCATGGAAAGTGAATCTGATTTGAATGGCAGCTTTGAACCTGTAAGGCCTGATCTTGCTCTCTCTTTGACAAAAAAGAACGTGAGAGGGAGTCATTAGGAAGTCAAGGAAAGTACAGCAAATGAGGGAAGAAGGTAGAGGCCTGAGGAGAATGAGACCTCAGGTTTGTATAACATACTGAAGAACAGGAGAACAATTCAAACCTTCTTCCTTCTTTAGACTTGCATCCCTTGCTGGTGTGACATCACAGCAGCCTGCAGGTAATGCTGGAACTCACCACTTCCTTTCCTACAGCTTTCCACATGTAGAAGTAATATTGTGTCTATTCATTTACTTAAATACCCTTTTTGTCTTGGCTTTCATGCAAAACTTTCACACCTTTGCTGAAAGTTAAAAGCAACGTGTGTCCTGAACAGAGAACAATTTGCAATGTCTTTGCACTTGCATGAATGATTAGGAAGCACTTAAAGCAGGATGACAAACCGAATGGCTCAAACAGGTGCAAGCTATGCAGGAAAAAACCCCCACACTTTCTTTGGTGTTTCCTACTTTTCTATATCAAGGGTCATGTAAATTTGGGTCCTGTTTCACATTCCATGAACACACAACTTCCTCCACACTACACAGAACCTCTGAATGTGACCCGATCTCCCAGAACCAGACACATTCTCTGGTGGCTACTGTAAAATTCTGTGTAGTAAAATGCTGGTTTGTGACTTGAAGCTTAAAATCAGTCCTCTTGGCTTAAGTAGATCCTGCTCATTTATTAAATAAGCACTTGCTTAAAGGTTTGATGGATTAGGGATGAAAGTTTGGAAAACTCCTGATTTCACCTGGATTTTAAATTATATAGCTGGTGGCATAAGAATACAAGATGAAAAGCATGCATCCTAGACAAACTAAGAAAGTTCAAAATGACCAACTTTGTTTTTACAGACAGATTGTAAAAGCTCTCCTTCTACTGCAGATACCATGTCTTCCCCTTGCCTACATATGGGGGAAGTCATAATGCATATTAAAAATTTGCTACCACAACACCTTCCACTGGTAAGATCATAAACTCCCTTCAATTCCGCTATGTCCAGTGTCTCTGAGGACTGCATGTAAAGTGGGTAGATGAACAGAATAGTCAATTCACTATATCTTTCTGTGTCAGAGTAGAAAGTGATAAAGTCAGTCTCCAGCCACTATGGGCCATAATTTTTTACTCTAGTGTTGAAGACTGTAACTTTGAGAGATCTGTTTCACAAGAGTATTTTATAAATGCTGTGAATGATGTTTGAGGAGGAAAAGAAAATGTATTATGAAAAAAACAGCATATAACTGAGGGATGGTGCTCTACCTTCTGTTTTTTCTTCTTAAAGAAGTGTTATTGCACATTACCTAATAGGCATCAGATGTCAGTAGCAAAAGCTGATGTTTAAACGGAGAAAAAACCCCACATAATAAAAATAAATTAGAAAAAAAATCTATGAAATAAACACAGTATGCCTGAAGAGTAAAAATAAAGCTATTTCATTATGTTAGAGGAAACAGTTGTGAAAATGTGTTACTCATATTTCATTCAGAGAAACTTACTGCAGCATTAGTTGCTTTAACAAAAGAAACTCAATTGAAAGCATAGTGCAGAGAAGAGCCCTGTCTTACTGACATTTTACCTGGTTAAACAAATAACATAAAAATGAAACCACAGCACGTAAGGATAGTAACCAATGTATATGTTCAATGCATTCACTCAAGCCAGTGAATACCAGAAGCAAAACCTCAGGACACAGCTTGACAGAAACAACCCCCCTGAGTGTCTGTAGCACTGAGTTATGTTGAAGTTATAAATGTGCCTGTGTGGCATATGATACCTGGAGGATTTGAGGACCCAGGAGGATTTACTAGTCCTTAATTGCTATGATTGCAGGGCTCTTTTTCCCAGCTCTGATCTTAAGCAATTAGCCTCCCTCTGGTTTAGTTTCCCCATATGTGTAACGGGGTTAATACTATCTGTATCATAAGAATATTGTGAAAATTAATTACTTAATATAAAGAGCTTTGATATTCTTGGATATGTGACAGTGTAGGAGAGCAGAGAATTATTTACAGTCTTGAAACTTTTTATTGTCGGTTCACATTTTAGAGATTAATAGAGTGGATACAAAGAGGGAAATGTTTGACCTACCATTTCTACCACGCACTGTGTAATGAGTTGCAATAATAACAGTAATTTAGGAGTCTGTTAATGTAATTAAAACCACTGACTTTTCTTCTAGGTGGGAGGTTTTTGAACATGGCTTATGTCCTAAATGGAACCAGCTTAGCTACATCTCTTTCTGCACAGTGCTTGGGTAGCATAATACATGCAGCCAGATACTACCTCGGTGGAAATTTTCTTTTTAACACCTTCACGTTAGGGCTGCTTTTAGGCAGATGACATCTTCCTGTTTGTTGTGCAATGTTCTTTCACTTTCTGGGAAACTTAAGCTTAATGTCTGTCATGTAGATGGAGGAAGATGCATATTTATATCTTCATAAGCAACAGAGCAAACTAATTAAGAATGTGGGAGAAAAAGAACTTTTTCATTTTAAACAACTCAGATAAATTGATTAATGATTTTTGGTATCTTCTCATTAACAGACACTAGGTCTTGCCACATCTGTGTAGCACTTTCCATCTGCACATCTCAGCATGCCTTATTACTGTGAGTTAACTCAGCTTTAAGGCCAAGTTCTTGTGACATAAACAAGAGCTGATGTCTGTACTGTGAAGCACAAAAATGTACTGCAAATCTTTAGCCTAGCTTTGACCTGGTACATTCTGCAACATAATAGAACATCTTCTCTAAACCAACTTACCTCCCGAGAGCAGTGTACTTGTGCTGAATGTCATCACGTTGTACATTATTCATCCTGCCTCTTGCTTTGGTAGAAGTTTGCTGGCTGTTAGGTGTATTTCCACCATGCTCTGTTGTGCAGTTGTTGGTACCATGCCAAGATTTTTTTCCATAATTATCACCCAAAAAACACCACCCAAAGCCCTGCACAGATGTAGGCTAAAAATGTTGTGTTTCGTCTGCATGTTGTCCCAGCAACTGGAAAACAGTATAACTCGAGTTCAAGTTTTATCCATGGAAATAATGGGAAGTACTGAGTGAGGTTTTTTGAACGCGGCTCTCCCTGAGCCTCCTCTTTTTCCACTGAATGCTATGACGTTTTCCAACAGTGCAAGTCTATCCTACTTTTGTGCTGAGAGTACTTTCAGTCGTGGTGACTAATATTGTCTCGTAATTTCCTGGATTTGTCTGTTTATGTCTATCCATCTGTGATCTCTCGTCTTACACTTCACCTAGAAACTGTTTACAGAAGTGAGTATTACTTTGCTTCGGATTTGAGTTTTGCATATATGTCTACAGTTTCTACTGTACCCCTGATAGGATTGAATCATCACTTACATCTCTGTCTGCTGATCTTGGCCTTGGACTTCAACTCACAATCTCAGAAGGAGGGAAGGGAGTTTCTCACACTATCTTAGCAATAATTACAGACTTGAGTAGCCTTAGAGTCAGACTGACTAGCCTAACATTACAGTGCAAGTTTCCTTCATTAGTAACACTGGAAGGACTTCATTCCACATATCTGAAGGATGAATTTTAGGTTACAGTGATTTTCTCCAATTAGGTCTTGATTTCTCTCCACTGATCATAAAAAAAATCAACTTAAATTAGTTGTCTGCCTTTTCTGTGACAAAAATAAGACATTACAGATCCCATGCTAAAAATTTAATTCAAGGCTAGTGGGTGCAACTGAGTGGCAGTACTGGTATGACGTGAATCTGGGGAGCCTTGTCAGTAAGCTCTGTTCTAATAAGTATGTGGAAGTTAGGATTTGAATTTTCACCATGTGATGTACTCAGAAATGTGAAGGTTTAATTCCTACCCTTTTAAGTAGTGGGAAGCAGTGTGATAACTCCATTCAAGTACTAATAAAGCAGATATTATGTTAGTGGGAGATGAAAAGTCTCTTGTACAAATAAGCAATAAGAATCTCTGTGTTAATAGACATAATATTTGGTTGAAAATGTACACATCAGAGGTCAGAGTTTCAAGATTTAGATTAGAAGAGACTATTAAGGACCTCTGACAGGATCCAAGGAATTATTGTGTGCTTTTGTACTAGTGTTGCACAGGCAACAAAAGCAGTTTTTTAGACTTCTATAATGAATTTCTATTGTTTGTGGATTATAATAGGAAGGCTGTTTTTTGTTTTGTTTTTTTTAATTGTGTTTTAGGTTTTAATGAAACCAAATTCTACTGCAAATTGTTGCGTCTTTTGGTTTCCAGTAACAGAAGTTTCTACAATATCAGGAAGAGAGGAAGAGAACAGGGAGTCTAGACTGTCACTGATCTATGAGATCTGGCTTCAATTTCCTACTCTCCATCAGGCTTTCTCTTAAACGTTAGGCAAGGCACTTAGATTCAGATCTTCAAAGTCCCTCAAAGGCCTAATTTGCATTGGCTTATCTTGAATACTCCTGAGGAGACAGGCCCAAGTCGTACTCTGCATAAGGTTCCCACCTGTGTAAAATGAGTATGAACAATATCTACAAACAGTATTGTGAGGGATAAAGAAAAAGGTGAACAACTCACACTGTGAGGATGTGGTGAAGGCTATAAAAATGTTCACGTGATGGGTTGCCTCTAAGCCATTCACACAATGTTGAAGGCTTTCATGTCGTATTGTCATGGTTTAACCCCAGCCAGCAACTAAGCACCACACAGCTGCTTGCTCACGGCCCCCTGGCTGGATGGGGCGAAGAGAATTGGAAGGGTAAAAGTGAGAAAACTTGTGGGTTGAGATAACAACAGTTTAACAGGTAATACAAAAGCCATGCGTGCAAGCAAAGCAAAACAAGGAATTCGTTCACTACTTCCCATTGACAGGCAGGTGCTCAGACATCTCCTGGAAAGCAGGGCTCCATCATGCCTAATTGTTACTTTGGAAGACAAAACACCGTAACTCCAAACATCCTCCCTTTCCTTCTTCTTCCCCTAGCTTTATATGCTGAGCATGACATATGGCATGGAATATCCCTTTAGTCAGTTGGGGTCAGCTGTCCCAACTGTGCCCCCTCCCAAGGTTTTGTGCGCCCCCAGGGTACTCGCTGGTGGGGTGGTGTGAGAAGCAGAAAAGGCCTGGACTCTGTGTAAGCACTGCTGAGCAATTACAAAAACATCCCTGTGTTATCAACACTGTTTTTAGCACAAATCCAAAACATAGCCCTCTACTAGCTACTATGAAGAAAATTAACTCTATTCCAGCCAAAACCTGCACACATATCAAATAGAATTAATCTAGAAGGTTGCTCACCATTTACATTGCACACTGCCTGATTTAGACAGCAGTTGGTTGCAACAGGAAATTGAGTGACTACACACAATGAAGTGAAGTCTTTGAACAATATCATCTAGGGGATGGGGTTTCATCTATTTATTATTGTCCTTTTGGGATAAAGAGGAAAGCCCATTTTAAAATGTTCTTTTTAAAAAATTATTTTTATTTTTTAATTTGAGTAGCCAGCTCTTTACCGAGACTGAAATGAAAGTTATTTAATGTTATTTAATGTTTTTCATCTTTTTAATTGTGAGCTGAGAGGAACCAATGGAAGTTATCAGGAACTTCACCTTCATTTACATAATTGCTATGTGGAATGGGAAATTGGCTTATGCAAGGAAGCAATCTGAGGCTTATTAGTGACGAGTATCTTCAGAAGAGAGAGTTCTCCCTGACAGTGTTCATTTGCAGGATGTGGGTGGTCTTAGGGGATAGATTTCATGTTAGACAGCCAATTAAGGAAAACACAAGTGAATTGAACTGAATTTAGTGCTTGCCTGTGTCTGTGAGGTTGCTTGCCTGTTGACTGCAAGCAAAAGCGTAAAGACTATTCATACAGCATAAGAAGATGGTGAATGCAAACTTGGGGAAGTATGGGAAGAGATATTTCTATTTCATAAAGTGTGATCACCATAGACTAAATAAATGCTTTGTAGTCTCAGTTGTGAAGTAGATTATAATTATGGATAAAAAAAATAAAACCACCTTCTCGTATTTTAAGCCTTTAAGTCTATCAGACTTAATGCAGATACTTGAGGTAGCCAGCCTACTCCTGCGCAGAAGTTTGATTGCATTCACTTATTCTTCTTGATCCAAGTGGCTGATCCCTCACTAGAGGAGGAGTAAAGAGTATGTTGGTGATGCTTTTGTACAAACAAGAAATTATCAAATTCCATTCTGTTTCCCTAAAATAATTCAAGAAGGAGCAGTGCCTCCATGGGGATTAGGCATAGGGCTCACATACTTTATAGTCTGCTCAAAAGCAGACTATAAAGACTGTTCTCCCCTGACCCAAGCCTCATGTTGAAGGCACCGGATTTTGATAACACTGCAATATTCTCAAGTGTAGTTCAACATAGACCAAGGGGACCTCAGCATTATCCTTGATTTAAAAGATCAGAAGGTGGAGTTAAGTGAAAAGCTAAAGGATGAGTAACAGATGTGGCTAGATGAGTTGATCAAAGTTTCTCCTCGTTTTCGTCAGAAGATCAAGGACTTTTTGTGGCAAGTTTTGTGACAATCTGAGTACGAGGTAGACCTTAGTATGCAGCCAGTGCTGAAAGGAAATAGCATGAAGGGAAAAGCCATTCTCAGCTTGGAAGAGTTCAACCTTATGAAACATCTTAGTAGATTGTGCCAGAAAAGAAACAAAAACACTCCAGTAGTGATTACTCTTTAAAGCCTGCAGGCTTGAGTTGAAAACCATCTCTTTTTCATATATTTTGAGAGAGTTCCCAGAAATGACCCAATCGTAAATGATTTGACAATGTTCTCAAGCAGGAAAAGTACAGCTGCACTGAAGAAAGAGCTGCCGTTCCAACACAAGCTCTCTTCAGAGGTGCTGACCCAGCTTTAGATGAAATTTTGCTTGAAACTGGTGCACTTATATTTCTTTTCCTGACAGAATATTTTCTCAAACAGACATCGAAGTCCATTTTAAAAGTATGAAGGAAAACTAGTTAAATTTGAGTGATTTCAGCCAGAGAAACGTAGAAATTTAGAAAATGGCAACACGATGTTAAAGAAACATTTACCAGGTGTTGATGTTAGTGTGCTTTAAATTATTTATTTGTCTGTAGAAATTAAGATTCAGTCAGCTGCTCAGCCCTAATTTGGGCTGATTTAGACACAATTTCTGCAGGATTCAATCCTGCAAGGAATCTACTTGCCTTTATACTCTGCAGAACTTCATCTGCAACTAAGAAAAAAAAGAGAAAAATATTTTTCTTTTTTGAAGAAAAACAGATCCTAAGAACTTCTTCACTCTGAGGGTGACAGAGCACTGGAACAGGCTGCCCAGGGAGGTTGTGGAGTCTCCTTCTCTGGAGATATTCAAGATCTGCCTGGACAAGGTCCTGTGCTGCCTGCAGTAGGTGACCCTGCTTCGGCAGGAGGGTTGGACTAGATGACCCATAGAGGTCCCTTCCAACCCCAAACATTCTGTGATTCTGTGATTCTGTGGTGCCAGTTTACTGGGTTGACCACTTTTCCATAAGTCCTGAGCTTCTAGCAATCATCTCTGGCTCCAGAAAGGTCTGCTGCCTGCATAATTCTTCAGCGAACCTAGATACTTTGCCTTCCCCCAGATTTGAGTATAGAAGAGTACTGGGTGAGGAAGTGTGTGTTAATGATCCAGCTTTAGGAATATGGAGCCAGGATTTTAATCCAGTCACATGTAATTTACTTACTACCACAGACCAGATAAAAGTGGAACAGGAATTTATAGTTTCAGGTTCAGAGCTGAGGTCATTGGAACAGGATTGGCATTTGTGTCATGGTTTTATTTTGTCCTCTTGACTCTGTATTTTTTTTGTAATAAATAAGGGAGGAGCACAAACTCTTCACAAAATACTGGTTAAACACCAGTGCACTGACAGCGCATGTCTTCTATTTTAAGCTTATTTAGTTAATAGGTTTCACAATAACTCCCAAGTTTGCCTTCCACAGAGAAGATTATTCCAGCTCTGACAGGATTGGCTCATAAATTGCTAGAGAGGTTATGTGATGGAAATTTTTGAACACCTATCTGCAAAAAATTTTATCCATTGTTTCTGATTGACATGTCAATCCTCTGCTGCTGTTTACTTACTTGAGGCTAGCTGTCCAGATAGAAGTGTGATTTAAAGTATAAAGCAGACATGTGGTAGGCAGTGCAAGAGAAGAATAATTGGCTTCAGTGCACAGAAGAGAATAAGAGTAGTAACACAGGAAGAGCAATGTGATTGATAGAAAACTACTGAATATCAGCTGTAGTTTCCAAAGAGTCTGTCCATAAAGTCTATTACAGCTACATATTAAATACTCCGTGGAAATGGTTGTCATGCTGTGTGGATAAACTCTGCCATTCTGAATATCTCTAGCTGCTAAGTTCTTTCAACTCATGAGTTGTTGTCTGCACCTCTTCTATAAACAACATAAATTCTAAGTCTGATCTCTGAATTCAACCTTTCAGACAGAAAGGGAAGAAAGGAGTATCCAGAATGCTGAAATAAAACAACCTTAAGCATCATCAAAGGAAATTTTTTTCAAGACGACAAGCCTCTGAAATTTGCTGACACCAAATAGTGTTGAATCCATCAACAGTGGGTTAAGATGCATAAGAATATCCAGATATCTCAATAGGGATGTGAAAAGTAGAGTGAACTATGGACTGTATACGGATCTCCCAAGAAATTAATGTGATTGTGGAACACTAAGGAAGCAATTAGGGGTCCGGTACAGTATTCCACATCTTTCCTCAGAAACCAGGGAATTTTGAACAGCTCATGCATTAAGGTGCTTGTTATACGATAGTGATGATTTAGTTCTCAGAATGCCTATAATCTTCCTTCTTTCCTTTCCTTTTTTTTTTTATTCTCCTTATAATTTATGAAGATTTTCTACCATTTCTGCTAAAAGTTCTTGGCAAGCCTATTTTGGATGCTTTCCAATTTCCCCACAGTTTTTCATTCTTTTTGCCTCTGTGAAAAGTTCTCATCAAGTCTTTAAATTCCCTCTTTTAATTTTAAATAAGAACAAGCTAACTCTTAGCCTTTTACCCGTGATTCATATACCTGGGCTCTTATATGATTTCCCATAGCTCTCATTTTCAAGGACAGACATCCTTACCAGGACATGAGCATTATGCAAAATGCACTGCAATTTTTTTCTCCTGCTTAATATCTGTAGAACAATCTTAACTTACATCACTATTCCCAGAGTAATGCAAAACAACATCTCCTTGGTTTCCAGCATTTGTAAAAGTATTGAAAAGAGAAGGGCCTTTTTTTCTACAGGTTTTGAGTCTTCTCACCCTGCTATATAGGTACTTTTCTGGTTTCTGTAGTGCAATATTTGCTAGTTGCGATCTCCAATATTTGTTCTCTCAGACTCTCCTACCACCAAAATCCAGATGAAGAATGCAATTACGTGTTCCTCTTCTTAATTGAAATGCAGCAGCAGAAATGATGGGTTGTTTCCAAAGTTATGCCACTTGAATATATATTATTCATTTTAGTATTCTTTGGGAAAAGGTTTAAAAGCTAGGAAGGGAGATGTAAGCAGCTGCAACACAGGCCTAATCCGTCATCTTCTGCTAACTTTGAAAGATGTTACAGTACCTCCAGGAAATGACCCCATGGACTTCAATTCAAATCTTGCATATCATGTGTCCTGATTATTGTCAGCTTACGTCAGGGAGGTGTATTTGCCTCCATGGATTGTACGTGGGATCATTACTTTCAAAATTATCAGGAATGTTCATGGATAAGTACAGAGGATGAAGAAAAAGTGCCAAGATTTTATTAAATCTTTAGAAAAAATTTGTGAGTATGATTGTCCCTAGACAAAAAATACCTAGGGAAACATCTGCACAATTTATCTGTTGTGGAAGCCATTGAAGGCTTGCATCCCAGCTTCAACAGTATTTCTCAGCCGAGCTAGATATAATAGCTGAGATCAGTGTGGTAAGTATTGTAATAAAACTCGCAGCTCAAAATGGCAGCTGCACACTGGTTAAATCAGAGAAAAAAGTGAAGAGAAGTTAATATGTGGGAAACTGAGGAACAGAGATGACTCATGATCTGCCTGATGTCTCTCAAGAAGTCAGTGATTGCACAGGAATCCAGATCTCTGGAGTGCTGTCTAAACAGTATTAGTGTAGCCACATACCCCTACAACATGATGTCTAGTATAACAGCAGTGCATCTGTCTGGCAGTAAATATGGGGTTTTCTTCATACTAGATGCGAGTTCATTCCCAGCTTTGCCATTGATTTTCAGGTGTATTTTGATCAATCTGCCATAACATTATGCAAGTTTATTCTCTATAGTGTGGTGGTAGTAAGACTTTTTTGACACCTTTATTTGTCTTGGAGAGGTAAAGGCATTTAAAATTTTGAGTATAGGGGAATTTATGTGAGATTCTTTGGCTAGATAGGATTTTGCCCATTTCAGTTTCAAAGTCTTAGACAGGTTTTGTTGAGGAAGGTACGTAGGATTAGATTCAGGATGCTTTATCTTGTATTGCTTAGTCCATTTCAGAGCTTACTGCAGGACCACGATATGTATGCAAAGTTTATGCCAAATAAAAAGACAGACTGTTCAGAAAGTGATAACAGATCCTTTTCTTGAATGACCCTTAACTTAGCCTGAAGATGATGAATAGCCTTACCAGAAGGCAGCCGAAAGAAAGAGAACAGCTAATGATGCTCTTGGCACATCACAGGCAGAGAACTTTAATGCAGTTTAATGAAATCCCAGACAGAAAGCCAAATGGCTTGTGCCTGACATGCATTGACAAAGTGATTGGTCTCTTGCTGATTTATGTCAGTGTGTGATCCAGATAAAGATACAGGATTTCAGCTGAGATAAAGTGCATAATTAAAAAGCAAAAAAAATTTACCAATGTAGTGGCAGAGGTTGATGGAATCTAGTTGGAGAAGCAAATGAATAAGAGAAAATAGTTCTATTGCATTTTTGTGCTAAGCTGTATAAACAGTTTGGCAATGAAATCACTAATCAGACAAGAGCTGGCTGACCTAAGAAAGGAGAAATCTTGCATCTCAACTGGATGGAAAGTTTAAAATATCTGCTCAAAGGAATGGTTAAAAGATACAAAACATACAGAAGAACACTTTGGGTCTCAGTTAAGCTTATGGCTTATACGGAAACAGTTCCTATTACAGATTAACAATATAGTTTGCTTATGTGGAAGATACTTAATAGTAATGTTATTTTTAACAGAAACTCTTTTTTAGGAAATGGAACTGTGATTTGTTTTTGTGTGCATGTGTGTTAGTATTTAGGTGAAATTTTTATTCCTCTAGCCTCTTCAACAAGCAGACAAAATTGTACAGTTTTGATTGAGTATCTAAGTGCCACCTGTCTGCTTCAAGGACTGTGAGGACACTTGTGTTGAAAATGTGAGGCCTTGACATAACTTACCTGTGGTCTAATTCTGCCAGTCTCCATCACGTTGACTACCTTTCTGGAAGTTGTTTTGTATTTTTTCGCCTTGAGAAACCAGTGCTGTACATGTAAAATGTCTCCAGAACAAAGATTGTATAGTAATTTGTGGAAAGTATTGGGGTCAGAAGAGGAACATCTGATTTATAGCTCATTATCTTCCCCTGGGAACTCAACGAGTTCTTCCATCTGTTTTGTGGGCAGATAAAGAGGTAGATGTGTTTCTACCCTTTCTCCCACTGTACATACATACCAAATCTAGTGGTCAGAATCACACACCACCTGGTCACTAGGACCAGGTCTCTCCTGTATGAGCAAGGGATCTGATCAGGTCCAGATGAATGTGGAAGAAGAACATAATGCGGAGAGATCACCCTGCAAATGTGGATGTGAAAAACACACTCTGAATATCACACTAGAAATTGAACCTGCAGCCTGTAGCATGAAGGATCCTCAGCTGTAGCAGCTGCAGCTTCCTGACTGGTATTGCACACAAAGAGGGAAAAAACTGTAGGACCTTGAAGCCTTTTCTGCGTGTTTAATTTTGTGTTCCAGAGTGGGGTTCAGAAACCTGTTTTTAAATACCTAAATAACTTGCCTGGTTTTTCAGAACCACAGTCCAACAGTGGTGGCTGCTTCCAGTGGGAGTCTGAGGTCCTTCACTCTGAATCCTCAGGCTTTTTATTTTACAGTGGGTTCTTACGGACTACTTCTTACATCTGACAGATTAGATTTATTGTCAGATTTTTTATTAGACTGTAAAATGTTTTACATATTTAATTCACAGTAATTTACCCTATGAGTAAAGTGCAACTGGCCATAATGTTAAAGATAAAAGTTTGGTAAATGTATGACCTCCATCCATCACCTTCTTGAACACAGCAGGCATTGCAATAGTACATTAGGAGAGCATTTAGTTCCTAATCCATGCCATTGATCAGAGGACTTGAAAGTGTTACAGCCCCATCTGGAAAATCTTTAATTTCCAGTTTGTCTGAAAGTGTGTGATTTTAACTCAGGACTTACCTGAATTGGTTGCTGTTGTGTTGATCAGATGACGCCAGATATGCTATGTGGCACTGAGGGAATAACAAGTGGGTCTTAATGTTATATCCATGTTTGAAGAGTCTGTAAAGTACATATATTCACATTTTTTTTATGTATTTCAACTCTTACATATCTGGATCTTTAAACATTTTTGGTGTTCCAGCTGTAAAAACATGATGCGAGCAGTGGGGTTTTTTTGCCTTTTTTTTTTTTAATCCTAATTTCCTAATTTCTGCCAGAACGGTTCTAAAATTCTGGAAGGTCAGCTTGAGAGTCTCAAATAACCACAGTCTTGTGATACTGAAAAAGCTACTTAGCGTTCGGGGTTTTTAAAAGGCACTTCGACTCTTCATTTGCCATATTTAGTACTGGATTAATTTTTATCCTTCAGACCTTTCACATTACACAGCAATGCAGAGTGACATTGACACTGGAGGCAGTTATAAAAGATTTGCCTGAATGGTGTAAATTGACGTTTATACAAATGGACATTTATACAAATGCCCATTGGACATGAAAGTGAAATCCTGTCTCTTTTGAGCTCATTAGGAGATTTATTGTTCTCTAAATTGACTGGAATCTCTCTTCCAAAATTTAATTTTAGTATTGGAACCTTCTTTGCTCCACTTCTTTAGTGCTAAAAGGCAGAAAATTTTGTGACAGTTTTTTTTTTTTTTCTCTCTTTCACTCAGTACAACAGCGCACGGGCAGTGAAGGAAAACTCAAAACACTAAGAGCTCTGCTACAGTACATGTCAGTGGATATTTATTATACACAGTCACTTTCTGTCCCAAAGTCACCCCTCCTAATGTACTTGGCGGGAACTGTACTTTGGCTCTCATTATTTATCCAGCTTGTTACGAATTTCTCCCATATGTTAGCACAGACATGTGTGCATCAACTGTAACTACTGTGTACCCAGGTCCAGTAAACCAGAGAAAGGCAGCCATCTCAGTGTCTAGTTTGAGGGGGAATTTTTATAAAGAAGAAATGAAATTTCCAGCTGAAGTTTGCAACAGTTACCACTATTTGATTAGTTGTGGTGGAGACCTATAATTAGCTCTTATTGAAGAAGGCATATGGCTCCAACAGATGGTAAAGGAAAAAAAGCAAGTTAGATAAACAGGGCTATTGCACAAGATTTTTTGGTCTGCTTTGGTTAGGTTTTGCAGTATGGTGCTTAGTTCCTAGCAAGATGGTATACTGTTCATTCTAGGAATGCCCACATGTCTTAATTTTCTCTAAAAAATAGCAAAATTAGTATGGCCTACAAGGGTTTAAGAATTTTGGCAATAGTAGAAGAAATTAGATGACAAGGAAACTTAGAAATTATAAAATCCATACCTATTTTGCAGGGACTATGAACAAGAACCAACTCTGCTTGTGAGGCTAGTGGGAATTTCAAATACTGAAGACCAAGAGACAGGACAGGCCAAAGTGTGTGTCTGAATGGGTGAGGGAGGTGATCGTCCACTAGATATATCTGGGTTATGTTTATGACAATACCAGCCAGGACGATGTGTGCTGTAGAGATCATTCCAATTACAGGTAAGTGGGCTCCAGCTAGTCCAGACTAAGATTTTAAAGTCAGTACTATCTATACATGTTTATTATCGCCCTCCCTGTTCACCTATGTTAATAGACTACGGGATTGCTTCCAATTCGCTTCAGGGCAAGGACATCTAACTCAGTTTAAACTGCCTTCTGCTGTGATTTGCCAACAGTTGACTTTCCACTGAAGCAGATTAAGAAAGATCACATGAACCGCTGACACAACATGTCTGTGTTGGTGGTAACATAAGGTTTGTGGGTAGGAATTTTTCACAGCTCTTTCTCAAGTGAGTGTGTTGCAATGCCCTTCATCTGTCTGTGCACGAGTGACCTGGGAGAATGAACCCATCTATGTTGAAAGGTATCACAAGTCTTTGAGATTTTCTTGTGTGGGAACCCAAGTATAGAGACTATGATATGCTTTTTGTGGCTCTGAGTTAATCTGAAATACAAATGTTTAAGTGTACACTGTTATTCATGAAGAAATATTTGCAGTAAAGCTCTGTTTACAACTGCTGCATCTTGATTTCCCCATGTTATTGAGGAGCATCTCTTTCATTAAAGTGAAATTTAGCAGAACTCTGCTTTTCCATTTATCTGAACAGCAGCTTAATAATACTGCTTTTCTCTGACAGCAAGAGAGATTCAAGAAGTTGCCAGCAATTGAATAATTATCTTATTTCCAGTGCTGTAGTCATAAAGGCATTAAAGAGGCTAGATCTGAAGTTAGATCTGTTTTCCATATGGATTTTTTTCCTGATTGTATAATCATTCCCTGTTCGTTTTAGACCTCTCACAAAATGGTCAATAAACCGTAGAGAGATAATCCTGGAGAAAGCAGGATGTAAACCTAAAGTCATCTTTTTAAAAGGCCATATTGCTTGGAGTAGTAATTTTATATTTAGAATAAAAAAATATGTCTGTCTTTGTTCTCTGCCTTGTGTGAGGGATAGGAAGCAATGTAATCTTTCCGGCAACAGAGTGTCAGGACTGAGTCATCACATTTCATACTTCCATATTTTGAAAAAGTAGTAATTAATCTTACTTCTCTGGGCTACTGAATAGAGGACAGAGTCATGGTAAATCCTATTTCTGTTCTTTCTTTGTCAAACCCAGAAGCTGAAGTCTACTCAAAGCAGAGATAACGGAGAGGTATAAGTATGATGGTTACCCTGTAATTCTCAGCAAAGTTGTACTCAAGTCCTGCAAGTTTAACAGAATTGTTGTATAGGAGAAAATTTACTGTGAAGGAGGTTTTAATGTGTTTCATCTGAACAACACTGTTTTTCACATTTCGTTTAGGTCTCATGCTCTGTGTGTACGGTAATCTAACATTATATAAAGTTATTCTTAGCAAGATAGTCAATTTTAAAATAAACCCAGGACCTAATTCCATTTCATGCTTCTGGCACCTGTTGGAAGCAGAGTTAAAAAGTAATTTGAAGTGATGTAATGATAATCACACTCGCTGTGCATGGTCTCATGGTAGTTTTGCAACTGAGAACCTCTTCCCTTCCAATGGTTGTTTTTTCTTCAGAAACTGTCTAAAACATACTGCCTTTCACTCATGGCTTTGAAGGTACCCTCCTGTCATAGGAATGTTACGCAAGAGTTCTGAGTTAGGGGCTGTGCAACTAGACATTTGCATGTTTTAAAGCTCTGAAAAAATGCGTACAAACAAAACTCCAGCATTTCTTAAAGGTCAGATTATACCAATATCCTTGGGCAAATCTGGGTCTCAGATCAGAGTGATTACCATCCTTGAAAAGGTTTGTTGCTTAACATTTGTTCCAGTTTTCTTTAGCAGTTACAGACATCAGTAGGAAGCATAATCAAAAATGTAATTACAGAAAGAATCTAGCTGTCCAGATTGGAGCATACCAATCACTTACACACCAAACAGATTGCAGAGGCCATAAAAACTGGCCAATCCTATTGTTTTGCAAACAGAAGGGGTACATATGACTTAGGTGGCTCTGGGGAAATCATTCATCATCGAGTCTCAGCCACATCAAGACATTGCCATTTCAAAGTCTCTCCTTGACAGAAATCAGAGGTTGAGATATGCGCGTGTCATTGTAAATTGATTCTGCCAAGGTGAATTCACTGTTTGTTTGCTCCTTGGAAATGTTATTGACGTAGAACGACTATGAAACATCTCAAACCCTTTTTATAGAGATTAAAAAAAAAGTGATTAAAGAATGGTTCCAATAAAGGAGATTTAAAGGGAAGAAGGGAGGTAATTTAGGCATGGTGAAAGCAGAGGAAGGAAGCTATAAAAGCTCAGAGTTGAAAAATGAAGAAAATGGGGTATCTGGAGAGGACGACTGGGATAATTGACCAGTGGGGTTTGGGAGGAGGGGCGCTAATCTATATAGTGTGTGTATTACAGTCTTAGAACGGTTGGGGCTACAGTTCTGACCTGCAGGATATTATCAACACCTTTGTTTACTTTTCCCTAGAAATGTCTTCCTGTCCTCACATGAACAGAATTGGTGTGAAGGTGCTTCTGGGGGAATTAAAATAAATGAGAACTTTTAAAAATCAGTAAAACTTAGGTCCTTGTCACAGCCTTACACCAGCTGAAGGATGCTGCCAGGCTGGCCAGGCAATACTTTCAGTTGATGTACCAGCGAGTCCTTCAAGTAGAAATCGAAGTTATTCTGGCATATCACACACCTTCAAAACACAAACAGAGTAGCACATTAGTCAGCTAAAGTTGATTTCTCTATCAAATTTATCAAATTATACCTACTACCAACAACAAAGCTATGGTTAAGTGAGTTAGACCAGATGTCACATGTCACTGTAGAGGACTATGGTTTCTGATGGTGTACTTCAGGTTCCAGTGCTTATTCTTAAAGGTGTTAAACAAGATTTTCTTATCCATTGCTTACTTGTTTCTACTTTCCTATACCAACTTTTGTTATGTGCTCTGAGGCATTATGCAAAACTATTGTATTGTATTGTATTGTATTGTATTGTATTGTATTCTATTCTATTCTATTCTATTCTATTCTATTCTATTCTATTCTATTCTATTCTATTCTATTCCATTCCACTCAGTTTCTATTCTCACTAAATTAGACTGAAGATAAGTAACAAATATGTTTACAGGTCACCTACCCATCAGTTCCTTCCATGTAAGATTATCTGGACAGATGTTTTCAGGGGTCTCCAACATCTAAATAGCAAAGTCTCTCTCTGACTTTTTAAAGGGATGATTTCTGTATGATGTGCTGCAATAACATTCAGAAATCTCTGTCTATAGAAACTTCCAGATGGGAAGATTATGTAGACTAGACTGTATCTGGGGGGGGGGTAAATTGCATATGGAGACAGTGGGAAAGCAGGACATGATATACTGAGTCGTCTGTACAGGTAGTCTACGGTATGTGTATGAAAGCATGCACGACTGCAAAGAGCATTTTTTCGCTTCCTTTTTTTAAAATGTCGTTACTCAGTCTGTAAAGGGATTGCAACGGGCAGTGGTGGGATGGCAGTATATTTCCTGTGGAAAGAACAGAAAGAGAGACGCATCAACAGGATTTTCTCGTTCTTTTAACTAAAAGGTTGTGGAGCACAACTGTCCTGTTCATGCTTGCAATGGATCTTACAGCCCTGAGAGCTCTTTCACTTTCCAGATAATTTGAAGACCTATTCAGCCCAAAGAAGATAAGCAGTAAATGGAATAGCCACTTAGAAAAAGAAGACAGGAAAATAGGATGCCTTCTAGCTTAAGAGATACTGCAAGTGTCACAAATTAATCTCCTAACAAAGAAATTTACTGAGCAGAAGCTTATTACCACAAAAGTAGACTTTCCTTGTTGAGTTCACCAAAGCCTGAGTCTTTAAAACTGTGGAATAAAGAGCTAAATGCAGATCAGTAAGCTCTTAGTTCCAGCTCTCACCAGGGCGTGAGAGCTCCCAGCAGTTTCCACACACTGTGTCTGTCTTCCTTGGACTGCCTGTGACTGTTGAGCAGTGCAGGTGTAGCTCAGAGCTGTTTGCTTAACTGAGGTTATGATAAAAAGATATTTGGGAAAGCCTATAGTTTCAAGCTTCGCTCTCACACCATCCCGTGCCTTGTGCTAAAGGACAGAGGTGCCTGTGTGAACACAAGGGTACATCTGCTGTGTCTCCTGGCAGCAACCCTCTCTGAACAATGTCATCTGTGACAAAAGCCAACCTTGTTGCCACTGGCTGTTAACTGACCAGTCTGTGGGTGTAGAGAGACATGAGTGTCAGAAGGTATCCCAGGAACAAGGGGAATTTTGTAAAAGTTACTGGGATGATGGTGTTTTCATGGAGTAGACTAGGGAAGGATATGTTTGGTGCAGGTACCACTTCTTGTTAATGAAAGAAGCTCAAGTACAGTCATACAACCTGGTCCCTGTCTGTACCTTAAAGCACAGAATGCATCAGTGAGTGCTACTGCTTGAAGGGTAATATCTATGGAGATGTTCCCCTTTGCTTTGAGAGGCAGGATGCCTGCATTGCTGTCAGCGTTACTAAGACATTTTCATGCTGCCAAGCGCTCCTCTGAGAAAACTCCTGCCCCAGCCTAATGTCATACTTTAAGAGAGAAAGAAGCAGGCTGTGGCCATTGAAATAGGCAGAGATGGGTTGTGTTTAGAAGATGATCAGGCACTCATCTGCTGTAGCTCTTTGCCAGATCTCTGCAAAGGTAGATCTTTCTGCTTAAAAATGAGAAATTTTTGGCCCTGTCATATCATATTCACTCACATTGGTTAAAGACAGCCCTAAGAATTGTAGTATGTCTTTGACTTTGACCTTTCCAACAAAAGGAAGGACTTTTTATGCCACCTTGCAAATCTAGCTCCTAAAGCAATTACACAGGAGGCGTGATCTGTGCAAGAGTGCGTTTGAAAAGAAAATGACATTAAACATTGCATCCTAGAAGAGGATATATATCAATATCCAAATCAAATAACATAAAGCTTCCTTTGTCTGCCAGCTAAGAATAAGAATGGATTATACTTCTAATACAATTTTTTCAGTGTCTCTAATATGATGAGGTTTAAATTAAAATAAATATGACTGCATGCTTTTGAAGAGCTAATCAAGCTGAAATATTCTAGACTAACTGGTGTAGCACGGTGAAAGAAATGTGTATTTATCTAGGCTGCCTGGACTTATGCATAACTATTGTGCAGGATATGCGATGGGAAGACAGTAGCAGGGTGAAACAGGCTGTTCCTGGGTGTGCTTGCTAAAAGTCAGTGATAGGAAAATGATTTGAATGCAGTTTGGATGACAGCACTACGGTCCTGCTAATTAATTAGCTCATGTATTATTGGTCTTACTGGTATTTAATTAGCTCTTCCCCCTGCCCCATGTGATTTTTTTTTTTTTTTTTTTTTT
>Ga0065711_1030220_pt1 | contig 33240 bp, 25 predicted proteins | sample Hoacrofraction12_FD_59098 | JGI IMG/M metagenome (GOLD analysis project Ga0065711, IMG submission 59098) | Hoatzin crop microbial communities from Cojedes, Venezuela - Epithelial fraction 12 v2 (version 2) | ecosystem: Host-associated > Birds > Digestive system > Esophagus > Crop | place...
GGGGGGGGGGGGGAAGGTTTAAGTGTTACTTCTGAAAGACAAGCCACTTAACAATTATGTGCCATATTGCTGACCAGTGAAGCTGAACAAATAGCTATTTACATTGACAGATCAGAGGAATGTGTAAGTGCATCGTGGTAACCTACATTTTCTGTGCCAAGAGATTTGCAGCTGACTGCCTGGGTGACTCACTCCTTGGATTAGGAGATGAGGTAATGCTTTTGAGATACAGGGTGATGTCATTCCTTTACCTGAGCTGCATGCCGATGCTAGTCGCTAGTACTTTCAAGGAAAGTCCCTTTGCTGCTGGTGTACTAGAGAATGAGCCGCCTGACTTAGATAGGAGTTCTTATTATTAATGTCCTTCTAAAGCCTCTGGCTGAACTGCTCTTTTAAAAGATGTCAGCACAAGTGGCCACAAGTGCCTTTTGTTACGTGTGTATGTGGGCACCTGCAAGTATGCACATTTGCATACCTGCCCCGTTCTCCAGATAAAGCTATTTTAGTGAAAGATGACTTTTGTGGTAATCGGGTGTCATGTAATCCCATTTATAGATAGATTCATCTAAAAGAAGGTCATTCTTATTCCCCCTCTGTTTTCTTTCTGTTGTGAAATACCACGTTTATGATGGTACCAAAATGTCTAGCTTGCCCTTACAGTCAGTTTAACCCCATCTGCTCGCATTCTGGTGTCCTTCAGCGCAGTAGCTCTTTCTGCTGCCTGTGCTCCCTTTCCCGATCTGTTCACCGACAGCAGTTGTGTCGTTTCTCAGCCTTTCTTTCCCAATGTCGCGCAGGACGTGCAGCTCCCGTAGGCACCCTCAAGGTTGGGAACACGGGCAGGTGAGCAGCAGAGCTGACCAAAACTGTCTCGTCTGTCCTCCGCAGCTTATGGAGACCGAGGCTTTAACGGATGAGCAGGCAGTGCCCTACTGTCGAGGAATTTTCGGAGGTGTACAAGCCGTGACCTGATTTGACCCCTGTCTTGGGAGTATACAAGTGTGTGTTGCTGCGTGAGCTTCATGCGTGTTGGGAATTTGGGCATGTGGTTCCCAGCAACAGCCAGTGTTTTGACTGTTGTTTGCTAGTTGAAAATTTCCTACTCAAGCAGCAACTTCAGGACCAGGGAAACGCTGAAGGCAACGTGTGTCCCGCTGTCCCCAGAGCTCGCAGAGTTAGCCATCGAGACTCCCCCTTGCTCAGCAGCGATTCCTGGGCGGTTTGCACTGCTGCCTCCGCTCCTCACAAACTGGTGGGATGGTCTGCAGCCCTTGGAGCGCCCTGTGTTACAAAGCCATTGCGGTTGTGGCTTCCAGCAAGTGTATCGGAAAATCTGAACCTGCAGGTGGCTGTCTAACTGCCCCTGGCACACGGCTGGTTTGACCACGCTGTATGAATTTGGCTGACCGATGACCAGTAGAATTTCTCCAGGATATGACGTGAAGACAGTTGATGACTGGGTTTGCCAGGCTTGAGCTCTGTGTACTGAAACAGTGGGACAGGAGCTGGTTCGGCTTTTGGATATTTGGAAAGCTGCTTATGAAAAGAACCTTTGCTGTTCGTTCGTATTTATATATGGAATATCTTAATGACCTCAGGTTGCATCAGGGGAGGTTTAGATTGGATATTAGGAAAAATTTATTTACTGAAAGAGTTGTGAACCATTGGAACAGGCTGCCCAGGGAAGTGGTTGAGTTCAAACCCCTGGAGGGTTTGAACACCTCCCTGGAGGTGTTCAAAAAAATGTGTAGACGTGGCACTTCGGGACATGGTTTAGCAGGCATGATGGTGTTGGGTTGACGGTTGGACCTGATGATATTAGAGGTCTTTTCCAACCTTAATGATTCTATGATTCTGACATCTCCTATGGAGGTGAGCATGGGCCTCCAAACTACTTGCAGGTATCTGGACCACGTGCAGGAACAAACCTTACAGAGGATTTATTAATGCAGAGTAACAGCTGCACAGGCTAAAAGTTGTCATCAAAATTATTATGCATTTCTGAAAGAATATATTACCAAAACATTTTATGATATTACTCTGTGTTGAATGTTTTAACAAGATACTCCAGCGCAACTGGCGCAGGCATCTTTTGTTTTTTAAGAGTTATTTTCCAAAATCTGCCTGCCTTTGTTTCTCAATATCACAAGGCTGCGCTTGAATATGAATGTTTATGTAAACTTAATTTGTTTGCTCTGTTTTTCCACTGATCAGGTGATTTCTACAAATGACCCCTCCCCACACAAATTTTTGGTTTTTTGTTAGTTTACTTCTGTAAGCATATGTATAAAGCTCTATGAGTTTGTGTGTATTTTTCCTGCTCAATGGTAGGCCACAATGCAACATTTCTCATGCATCACAGATCTCATGCAGTGTCTCTTCCAGGATATTTGGCCTATTTTGCCATAAGGTAAATATCTGGGGGGGAAGGAACATACCTCGTTTTGCTTTGTAAAGAATTTCGCCGCTACTGTCCGAGGTTTATTTTTATCATCTCTTCAGTTACACATTGTGCTCCTGAGAGGAGTTTTTATTTTAGTTGTCAGTCATCATGAGGCTCTTCACAGCCAGAAAGCATCGGTGTTGGTTCCTTTAGGGATCTTAAATGCAGTCAGCAGCATTGTTGGGTAACACCTAAATTTTCTGTTGGAATGAGGTGTGTCAAACAGTGTAGGAAGAGGTATTAGTCATGACATGCACACATTTACACAATATAGCTTTCCCTCCCTGTTTAGGTGACTCCCAACTTTGCTTAATGCTGTTTGCTCGTCTGTGACCCGGTTAGAGGAGGAAGAAGTCTCATGTTAGAGAGAATTTTAATCATGCAGATGTGGTTTCAGATCCTCACAGTGGTTCCAGAAATAATAACCAGAAACCTTCTGGATCTTTTGTATGGCTTCGTAATACACATCTGTGCCTTGGAGTCTGAGCAGGAATATTTTGTTTGAAGTGACTAATATACATGTACCAGAAGTAGTCTTTAAATCCTAGTGTGTAAAGGATCTGAATTTAATGTAATTATGTTGTAGGATACTGCCCAAATGGACAGAGGTTCTGAAAAAGCATTAAAATCCTCCATGTTAATCCGTATCCTCAAAAGCTAAGATTATGTGGATTACAGTTTCTCACTGTTCATGATGGGCACAGCCACTGTGGCTCCACAGTATTAGTTATGGTCTATCACGCTGATAATGAGTTTCTTAATAAGTCCCTTAGTACTCATTGACAATGACTCATACTTCCGAACTAGGATCTCCTTGAAAATCTCAGTGTAATGGATGCAGCGCCGTATCCTGGTGAAGATTTTTTATTTTTTTGTGGGTTTTTTTTTTTTTTTTGCTTGTTGTGTGTTTAAGAAAAAGCCAGGCAAGTGTTAAAGGAATGGTGTACTTAAACCTAAGAAATTGTGGGGAGAAGTTAGATTTAACTGTCTGGAAAGGCAAGGGTGAAATGCGAGCTCTGATCTCAATGATAATTGCGCTCTCTGCTGTAGAAGAGGATAGGTATACTGGAGTAGTCAGTAATTGGTAAATAGTTCACATAACAGCCTCAGCTTTTCTTTTAAAACTGAATTCAGTCTTCTGATCTAGAGAGAACAATGGATTCTGTGTTTAGAAGTAAACTAGCTCTGGAGAAAAAGCAACAACGAAGTAGAACTTTACGTACGATGCCACCGTCTTGAAACTATCACAAATAATCAGCAGAACTTACACTTTAACCAGTGACTGTCTCTTCAAGAATGCTTCGCCCCGTATCGTATTTTCTGTAGTTTGGATGAATACTAATCTATCAATTGATTGAGCTTTAAAATTTTTTGCTTAAACTGGAAGAAGTGTCACACACGGAACTGCTTTTTAACTAAGAATAATGAAATATGGATTTGATTTGAATGTCTGGAAGTTTTCTGTCTTCAGTATAATTTTGAAAAGTAAGACTGTGGGGTACGAAACCATAAAACAGGATACTGGAATATGAAGCAGTGTACTTGCTCATATAGTGTTTCTGTTTCCATCTGTGATCTGTGTGTTCTGATAAAATTGTGATTATGTGGTAGCTGACCTTCAATTGAATTATTTTAGGTATTTGGAAATAAGATGATAATTCCTTCCTTGGATGGGGACCTTTTCCAGTGGGATCGAGATCGAGAGAGCATGGAAGCAGTTCCTTTCACAGTTGAATCTCTCCTCGAGTCATCCTACAAATTTGGCGAGGACGTGGTCTTAGTTGGGGGAAAGTCTTTGACGACCTATGGGCTGAGCTCATACTCAGGGAAGGTAAGAGCCTGAAAAGTTGCTTTGTGTGTATGTGCTTTGAGCGCTGTCTTGCAAATAAGTTGCTCTTGAGATTTAAACTGCAGTACAGCTGAAGTGCACAACTGCATGGCACAAAGGAGCAGAATCTGAGCTTTAGATGACAGTTTTTTCACAACTGATTTCAGATTTTTGACAACTAATGAGCTGTTTGAAAGCAAGAAAAACATTCAACATGCAAAAGCTTACGACTTGTAGTTGTTGTCAGCAAGTTTCCTATCTCTTAGTTCTCCTAACAGTTAAAAGTCATATCCAAGAGTTAAGTTGAAAACTACTTGCTAGCTGACTAGTTCAGAAGGTGTTTTTCTTCTGAAATCCATTGGTTAAAAGTTGTGTATATTGAAAAAAACACAGAAGAAAAAAAGGCGAGGAAAAGCACAGGAATTAATTGCATTATTCAGAGTCCTAGAATTGACATCCCCCTGCCTCCTTAATGTCAGATGTCATCAAAATGCTTGTAGGTACTTTGTGTAGTGAAGAACAGACAATTGGTAAATCAGAAATGTTGGTGCATTTTAAAACAAGTTTAAAAAATAGGTTCAGTTTAAAACTTATAAACTTCCAATGTTTGTTTTCCACCAAATCAGTTTTTCCATTTTGACCGTATATTTTAATGTAGCACGTTTCTATGGCATGGTGTAGAGTGATCACTAGTAATAAAGAGCATAGACCCAAAACAGGAGTTCATGAAATCATTTTGATTTCCTCATTGATAGCAGAGGGCACTGTGCACCAACGGGCTGCTCCTCCCCCAGTGTTCAGGAAGTGGAAATTTCGGTTTCTGCTTTGTTTCCTGGCTTATGCTCACAGTAGCAAAGGTGCCTCGTGCAGGAGCCAGTGCCGGACTCTTCCTTGTTATATGTTTGGGCAGTCTATTGCTCTTGGCAGTATGATGTCGATTCAGACTTCTGACAGTGCGTTCAGCTCCCTCTTTCACAAATACAGTTGCCCATATAATCCAATTTCTGTTTGAGATTAGGGCTGTGAGAGTTAAATAAAGTCACCTTTCCGCTTTAACAGCTGACAAAGCAAAGTGGGAAGGCTCTGCACTATTTTATATAAATCAATAGTACTTCATCTGAAGCTAATAGAGTCATGCTGAGACAAATACGGCACAAAAGCAGAATTATGCAGTGGGTCTTGTAGGAATGTTCTTCGGATGTCTGTAGAAATAGTGGGAAAAGAGAGAGCTAAGATTTCTTTCTGTTAGAAGTAGAAATACATGCAAAGTATAGTCGAAAGGTAGTCAAAATAGCCCAAACTGTAGCCTTACTAGAATCTTTTGAAAATTCTAGTTCCGAAAAGCCCCAGGCTTTTCAACGTCCGTCAAGTCAAGCATCTAAAATTATGGAGCTCTAAATCGCCTGCGAGCCAAAAATGTGTTTTAAGGATTGTTAGCTTTGAGTATCGCTGCTGATTAGATTTGTTTGTCTTGAAGTTGTTCAGAACTTCGAAGCATGTGCAAGACTCTTGCTTTGCCCCTTAGGTGAAGTACATCTGCTCAGCCATGGGCTGTCGGCGGTGGGACGACGATGAAACAGAGCAGGAAGAGACGCTCCTGTTGCACCGAACCCAGAAAACGGTCCGTGCTGTTGGACCACGCAGTGGCAATGAGAAGTAAGTGTCATAATTGTTCAGAAACAATCTGAAAGAGACAAGTTCTTAATACGTAACATTTTAAGGTTTTGACCTTCTTTTTGCTCTCGTTAGACTAGGAGTTGCACAAGGGAGTTTAGAACATTAACCAAAGGAATGCACCAGACTGTTGGCTGGGATCTAACCCCTTTGCTCCTCAGTGCTTTTGCAAAATGTCTCGAACGTCAGTTTTATAGATGATTAGACAGAAAAGATATGAGCACATATTTATTCCCTCTAAAGCAAACGAAAATTACTTTCCTTGTCCTTGCATACCTCGATAGAGTTTATCACTGCTGTACTGCACAAGGCAAACGTTACTAATGTTTGTTCCAACTGTTGGTTTTTTGTACAAAAGGAGACAGTTTAAAAGTCATCTTATGGCCTACTGATTCTCTTTGAAGTTCTTTACTTACTGATGGTAACTGTCACTGTTTGTTTTTTTTATAGCTGATGTCTTTAACTTACATTTTATGTTGATATTTTAAAATGTCTTCCGTCTTATTTTTCAAAAGTCCCATTCTTAAATCTGCTTTACTCATTTCATAACGTAGGTAGTCTGTTCTTTACAAGCTGTAGAAACTGGTTCAGTCTGTGACTTTCCTGGTGCTGTCACACTGAAGTTTTAATACATCAAGATTTCTATAAAAATACAGACACATATTCTACTAAAAAACCAAAGCCCACTTAATAAAATACAGATTTAAAAAGCTGGTTGCTACATGGGTACAATAATTGCCCAGCAATTTAGTGGAGATCTGGTAATTCCCCGTTCCCCTGCTCCCTCTTCTGTTTGCAGTAGGGTTTGACAGGTTGTGCATCTGCAGCAGATCGGAGGTAACCCGATTAGAGCTCCGATAGATCGGCAGATTAGATGTCTGAAAAGAGGAATCTGGGGTTCCGTAGTTCTTGGAGACTGATGTTGGCAGGGAGAGGTATGTCATAAAAACATGCTTTTTCCTTCATACATCTCTTTCAGAAACATAATACAACATCTGGTGCACCTGAATCCTCCTGTCTTTGTAGTGAGAGACAGAGGTGCTTTCCTGGTGACGTGGTGTGGCTGCTGTGGAGTTTAAAGATAGATCTAGGATTTTAATCCAGAGAAGGAGGAACTTCTATTAAATCAACTGAATATATAAAATATGCCAAGCTTTTACCATAAGGGTGAAAATCTTTAAGGAGACAGTTTGGGCTCCTGGTGGTTGACAGACTGGTCATAAGAAACTTTGGGTTCCCAGACATTCTGTTCAAGAAGTATTTTCCCCCTTGTTGCTGTTCAAGGCACAAACTTGCCATGCTTTCCCATCTGTATCTTCTCTACAGCATTCAGCTATATCATGGGAAAAAGAGAAAAATTATTCTTTCTGAAAATAATTTTCAGTTTTTATCCTACTTTGTTCATTTACAAAAATAGCTTTTGGCTGTGCAAGTCTTACACAGTTGTCTTTTTGTCGGTGTTAACCTATGGGGCATGAGCAGTCCTGGCTTCATGAAGTACCTCTCAAAGAGATCCTGTGATCTTGTGGGGGATTAAAACAAAACAAAAAAAGCGTTGTCTCTCCCTCAGCTTAAAAAACCTCACGTTTCAAAATGAGGCTGCTTTATTAATGAAGAGAAATATGTCTTGTGTAGAATGCTGCTTTGTAAATGCTTTATACTTCTTGCTTTCGTCAGCTACATAAAGTTTTCCTACTAAACAGGCCCAGCTGTACTACCTGATGATTTTAATTGCTCTCTCCATATACTGAACTTTTAATGCCATTGGCCCTACTTCACCAGCTGTTTTCTCAACTTGCCCATCATGTTGGACAAGACTTCTCAGCTTGTTTGGTTTGTATTCTGGGTTAGCACTCCCCCTCCTGGTGCAGTTGTGTTCATCTGAGAGTTTGCTGTGAAAATGTGGGCCAAATACAGGTAATTCAGTTTAAGAATCTGCTGGACGGAGGATCTGGGACTTCCTTGGAATATATAAGCTGCTTCTACAAAGTTTTTCTCTCTTTCTTGAAGGTGGAATTTCAGCGTTGGTCACTTCGAGCTGCGCTATGTCCCAGATATCGAAACTAGAGCGGGATACATTGAGAGCGATTTTAAATCAAATATGAACAAAGAAGAAACAAAAATTATTTCAGATGTGGATGAGCAGGAAGCTATGATGAAAGACACAGTGATAAAGGTCTCAGTCGCTGACTGGAAGGTGATGGCTTTCAACAAACGAGGAGGACATCTAGAATGGGAATACCAGGTAGGGGGAAAGACAGAATATTGAATATTACAGAAGTAGAAGTTTTGCAGCTTCATAGATGATGTCTTTCATCTTGGGTTTCAGGTGCTGGTTTTGTAAAGAAGTGCACATCTGCTTGTAATTTTTTTAGCTGAATTTCTGATTTTGAGCTGCTACATCTGTTACAAAAATTAAACCAAGGAATTTAAACACATTGTTTAGCATTATTCTTGTAAAATATCTAGTTAATACAACGTTAATTTTCCAGTTACCTCTCTCTTCTTCAGTTTTGCACTCCAATTGCTTCGGCATGGCTGGTTAAGGATGGCAAAGTAATTCCAATCAGTCTGTTTGATGACACAAGTTACACTGCAAACAATGAAGTACTGGAAGATGAAGAAGATCTTGTGGAAGCTGCCAGGGGGGCCACAGAATCCAGTGTCTATTTGGGTGAGACACCAACTGCAGCATTTTCTCTAGTAAACGTTATTCTTCTCTCTGTTGAGGTTGTAGTAAAGCAGATCTTTCTGTACTAATGTATTAGTTAAGAGGAGCTGCAACATGTTCAGTCTGATATTCTGCATAATGAAGGCTGTTAAATTTAATGTGTATTGCTTTATAAAGCCCAAAATCTGAGGCTTCACTAACACATGTATATCCCAGAAAGGCACCTTGACTTGATTTAAAGACTTTGAAAAGGTAAAGATGTGTTCTCATCTCTTCCTAGCCTGCTCTGGTCATCTTTGCTGTTGTCATTCAAAGTCAGAGTTCTGTCTATCCATCTTAGAAATTCTGACAATGACAGAAGTACAGTATACTTTTGGCTGTGGCAGAATTTATGACTGTTTGGGCTAAACAGTGATAGTTAAGAAATTGATTTATTTCTCTTTTTTTTCTTCCTTTTTCAAAACTAAAACATTTCAAAACCATAAATCTTTTCCAGAATCTTTTTGATTCTGACATGTTCACTGCTTTGTGGTTTCAGTACATTAGAGATGATTGAAAGTCTTGAAACTTTTAAAGATAGGTTTATAGCTAACAAGGCAGTCTTATTGCTCAGTAGGCAGTAAGCAATATCTCCAGCCCGCTAATTTGTCACGTTCACTTTTTCCTCTACACTGATTACAGTAACTTACCACAAAGTAAATTTCAGTTAAGATTTTATGTGACTAGGTTTTCATCCAGCTGTCAGAATTCATTTGATGTGGTTTGTGACAACTGCAAACAGAGTGGCCCCAGGTCCTTCTTCCTCTCGGCTGTCTGTCTGTCTCTGGGAGCTAAACATGCTTTGGTTTTCTAAGACTTTGCCTGAGCCTTTTTCTGTAAGTCTTTACACCTCGTAGCTTTCCTGTCAGGGGTTACACAGATAAAGAGTAAGACTAGGAAGAAGCCAGATTGTTCCAGCCTTCCTGCTAATGGCTGTTGAGGGGTAATTTGTACCAGCATTAACAAGAGTATGAAGTTTGAGAGAAGTCTTACCTATGGAAAGCCCATGCTGCCTGATAGCTCTTAAAAATTTCTGGCATTTTTCTCTAGCGTCAGCTCTCCAGCAGTGAAAATGAGATGTCCTGATCTCCTGTTTTTATAGAACAGGGGAAACGTATTACTTGAATTCATCCAGCCTAGCAATCAGAGTCAGTATCTCAGATTCTCAGAATATAAAGAAATATTTTCAAAAATGTTTTTAACCACGTATTTTAACCATGTCCCTGCTCATGGCAGGGGGGTTGGAACTAAATGATCTTTAAGGTCCCTTCCAACCCTTACCATTCTTTGATTTTAACTGGGCAATTTTATTCTCTGGGTGAAGAGAACTAAATCTTAAGACTAATAAGCTCTGTGGTTTATTACTTAGGTATGTACCGGGGCCAGTTGTATCTTCAGTCATCAGTCAGAATTTCTGAGAAATTCCCAACCAGTCCAAAGGCTCTGGAATCCAGGAATGATAACGCAATTATTCCTCTTCCCAAAATCAAGTGGAAACCTTTAATCCGTAAGTCACAACTCAAGAGTTTCACTTACTGTCTTAGCTCTGAAAAGACAGGACATCTTTCTGATTTCTAATATGTTTCATAATGTTTACAGCTGGAATGATGTGAATATGAGTGAATTGACTTGTCCAAAATTAGTATTTTGGCAACAGGAAGAGGCATTAAGTAACTGTTACATTAAAATACTCTGCTTAATGTTTCCTTGCATTAATTTTGGTTCTCTTGGTCTGGTCCAAGAGACATTTTCTAGGATTATGCAAATGGAGTTCTTATTAAATTAATATAAGAACAGATTTTTTTTGTAACAGTTCAGCTCAGAAAATTGTGTCTTTTCGATGCTTAGATTCTCCTTCCAGGACTCCAGTGTTGGTGGGGTCTGATGAGTTCGATAAGTGTCTCAGCAATGACAAGTATTCTCATGAAGAGTACAGTAATGGAGCACTTTCAGTTCTGCAGTATCCATATGGTAGGTGGAAGTTCCAAATTTTGAAGTGTTTCAAATAGCCAGGTTGACCCATTTATTATCTGTGAAATTCAATAAATTTGGCCATTTGTTTGATCTTAAATATGTGTATTTTTTTAACATTTCATGAACTAGCAAATTATTGCCCAAAGTAGGATTTGCAAATTGTGATGTATGTACAATTAGTGCCACCCAAAACACTTCAGAGTGCCAGAAATTGCCACTGCAGAGGTGTTGTGTGTACTGCCATTCCACTGAGAGTTGGTCTGAATCAAAAAAGCTTGGGAATTATTTTTTTCAGAATTTGCTAACAGTGCTAGAGACTAAGCCTAGCAGTATAAAGTTTTCCAGATGGAAGATATTCTGGTTTAAAGCTAATGGTGGTCAGGCCTTCTGAAGTGGTAAATTTTGACGAGAGACCTAATTGCTGTGGAGTCTGCACCCTTGCTTAACTAAATTTGCTTATGTGCCATTTAAGATTGTGGGGCATGCAAACAAAAATACCATGTGTCTGTTGAGGAAGCCTGTTAATTAGAAGGCAAAATTGTTACGTAGTTACCTGCAAGTAAATCTGTGCCCTCTTTGTGTCTTTTATACACAGATAATGGCTATTACTTACCCTATTACAAGAGAGAGAGAAATAAACGTAGCACCCAGATCACTGTTAGATTTTTTGATGATACAAGTTACAAGAACATTCGCAAAAAAGATCCTGTTCTTCTGCTTCACTGGTGGAAAGAAATTGTTGGCACCATTGTATTTTGTATAGTGGCCACAACTTTTATCGTACGCAAACTTTTCCATCCACATCCTTACAGCAGAGTAAGTATTTTTTTCTGAAACCTAAATACAGAAAGTATTATTTTAGCCTTTTCTTTTAGTTTTGAGTCTGCAATGAGTAGTATCGGTAAGTTAATAACTAATGAGACAACAAAATCAAAAGCCTAAATTTATTGTTAAATCTGTCTGTGAAGGCTGTCAGGTGCCAGGTACAATTTGCTTAACTGCCTCAGCAAGTAGATAAGACTGCTTCAGCCATACCTGACATCTTTGGAGATACTTATTCTGAAATTATTTAATGCCATATCTAGAGGTACAAGCTGATCTCAAGTACTTAAGGAGTTGAAATTTTTTGTTAAGGTTTTTTTTTTGTTCTTGTTTTGATAACCCTTGATAGCTGCGGAAGGAATCTGAAACCCAGTGTCAGACTGACAGTAAATACGAGCCCACTTGTGGAGATGTTAAAGACAGCAGCTGGAGTGACGTCAAGAACTCCGGATACGTGTCACGGTGAGCTCAGTTCAACACAGCACGTACAGGGTTTTTAGTTGGTGTGACAACTGACACTATCTGGAAGAGTAGGTGTTCACTTGTTCTTACCTCCCCCAGTCCTAGTCCTCCACCTGAGCAGGATAATCAGCAACTGACACAGAGAGCCCTCTCACCCCATTACCGATGGGAGATTGCAGTTATGATTAGTCTAAGCGATCCTGGAGAGTCTACAGGATACCTGCAGTCACGAATGTTGTTCTTGTATATCCTGCTGATACGTGAAATGGAAGATTGATTCGTGAAGGTCTTAATCAGTGTTTGCTCCCTCTGTTTCTGTGTTTATGGATTAAAGCAGAGAAAGGCAATTGCAGGTGGAAACAGGTGATGTTTTATATACTCTGCAGAATAAGCAGGCTATATTTGGAACAAACCTTTGTTGCTGTTACGAAGGAGTTGGTTAAGATAGAAGGGTGTACAGGGGCATGTCATGGTACTCTGGAGAAAACGTGGCCATTTCCTGCACATTTGTAACTCACTGAAAGAAAGAACTGGAGTATTTAAAATGAGGAAGAATAAGAAAAGTAGTGAGATTTAAGAACAGTGATGTTTCAGAAGGGATGTTTGGAAGGTCTAGTTGCAGAAATAGTTGTTTGGGGTAGGGTTAAAGACAAACCATAATTTAGAAAATACTTAGCTGTCACCACCTAGTTTGTGTATTGAAACTTAGCCTGCATACTCATGGTTGATGATCAAGGAAGCATGCAACCTGGTATTCTGAAAAACTTCTTCGGTTTGTCATGTGCATGCATCGTGGAGCTTGGTGGTTTGTCATAGACGCTGAATAAATGCACAATCAGCAACTGTCCATTTCTTGAACAGGTGAGCATCTGATTGCCTCAGTGGGTGAGCAGGGAAAAAAGAGAAGGAATGCTTCAGGTCATTCAGCGTGTTTTGCCTGTACAGAAATATTTCACCTTTAGTCATAAATGACTATTTTTCTGTCTATGCTAATGCATTTTTCTCCTCTATCCTCCCTCCATTCTTCTGTCCCTTCCTCGCACCCTTCTCCTCCCAGATACCTGACAGATTTCGAACCAATTCAGTGTCTGGGTCGTGGAGGTTTCGGAGTCGTTTTTGAAGCCAGAAATAAAGTGGACGACTGCAACTATGCTATCAAAAGGATCCGTTTACCTAACAGGTAATGAAGGAGTTTGTTGAGATGTAGGGAATGAATGGTGGGATCGCGTCCTGCTGAACCATCTGTTCCTGAACTGATTGCCCAGATTCTACATTCGGATGAATGACATAGTTTTTAATGGGGGGGCTGACTTAGGTTTGGCACCAAGAATTTGGCATGTGTAATCACAGCAGAAGGGTGACCTGCTTGGCTAAAATACTTGCATAGCAGGACCCTTGTGAGGATGCTGTGGCCACATGGGAACTCCTTTGATTTTCTTGATGAATAGAACCTTTGATAACAGGACCAGTTATTTGTAGTGCTGTTAATTTGCTTCTCTCCTTCCTCTCCTTACCTTTCCTACTCCACCTTCTCTTTCTTTTCTCTCTCCCTTACCAGCTTTTCTGACTCCATTTGTCCATTTGTTTCGTTTTCTGGTCCCACAACCCCTACCTTTTCTTTCAGTCATAGGTGGTCAAGCCATGCTGCTGAATTACCCTACACAGAGCTTGCAGCAGTTCCTTTTAGTGGGAGATGGGAGACACTGCTTCTGGAAATCTCAAGTTAGAACAGCAACAGGCAGGCCAGTAGAGGGAGGGGGTAAAGCTATGAAATCTAGAATTACGATTTTTTTTTGAATGTGTTAAATAAGCGTGACTATTTAAGATTAAAGGTTGTGTTCAGAAATTCAAGGTAGCCTAAATTATTATTTTCCAAGCATACTCAAACCCATTAACTAAAATCATCTGACTTCATTTGATCCAGTTAACGGTCTTTATGAAGAGAGATTATTTACTTCAGTAAGATAGCAGGCTACCTGCTTTCCTGTCCATAGAATGGAGATAGTCTTTATGCAGTCTCCTTATGTTATGCCAATTAAAAAAGAAATACGGAGGTATTTCTGTCTGTCTTCTTTTGTGTCAGTGTCTTCTGCATCCCTGTAGAATATTGCTGTTTAGTGGTCTTTTTTTCTATCCTTGTAAACAGCTGACAGCAAGATGAACCTTTTCTTCTCAGTTTTGCTGCCTGTAATTATTTGAAACAGGATGGCTAAATGCTTAGCCATTATAAGCCCATACTGCTCCTCCACACTTCTAACCAAAAGGAGTTACTCTGGGGAATTAAAGACCTGTCTGTCTTTTGGTGTGAAGAGCAATACTACTGGCCTGGTTTATACTGGGCTAGCTTTGATCAAATTCCTTTGCAGAAATTTCTGTATTGTGCTGTTGCTTTATCTGACCATGTCTCTGTTGTTCTCCTCACCTCAAACTGCAGGGAGCTGGCTCGTGAAAAGGTGATGCGGGAAGTCAAGGCGTTAGCTAAACTTGAGCATCCAGGTATTGTTCGGTATTTCAACGCATGGCTGGAAGCTCCACCTGAGAGATGGCAGGAAAAGATGGATGAACAGTGGTTGAAAGATGAAAGGTAACTGGTGGGATATTTTTAACAATTTAATTTGAGATTGTACATCAACAGAACTGGAGAACTGGTAGATGATCCAGGAAGATGAAGAACCTATGTAGGAAAGAGATGGTTATTAACTCTAGGCTGTCAACTTTTCAGTTGAACAAGGTACAGATATATCACACTTGTGCATAGCGTCACTCGATTTTTGGGTCCTCTGTTGTGTTAAGGTCCTTGTTTCAGCTTAGGAGACATTTTGCAGTTCTTAATTTAACTTCTGTAATTGAATCTTTGGGTGCAAGGTTGGACCATTGCTAGTGTGATTCAGTTTTAAACTTGGGCATCTCTGTCCCCTTTGTTACTTTCCACCACTTTTCTCCTCTTTGTGTCTTGGTTTAGATGGCTCTGATTCAGTAGTCCAATGCCTCAATGAATTTATCTCAGCAGAAATATGTGGGGGATGATCAGGCTGATGATTTGTAAAGCTTGGTAGAAGTAGGTTAAAAATGGAAAATCGGATAAAGGAGTTGGAGGATGTTAAGTGAAAGGAAAAAGTGGGTGTATGTTAGCATTTAAAGAATGAGGCCTAACACAAGACTATTTAGTGGTCTCATAGTAACATCTTCACATGCCTAACAATTTTTAGAATGTAGCGACCTTTATATTTCAGGCATCAAATTAACTTTTCACAGCTGTAATTCTTCCAAGGCGCTTTAAATAGTCATTGCAATGCATATTCTAAAGGACTGAATTTTTCAAGCTGAAGATGAGCTTGATTGCATATTGGGAATCCAGGCAGTAGAGCTTGCTAATTTTTCCTTTATCAACACTCTTGTCTCAGTGAAAAAATGTTATCCTCGCTAAGAAAAACGGATGCTGAATCATCCTGGTTACTGGTGATTCCAACACTTGGGTAGTCATTTGCCTTACAGTATGACACTGTTCTCAGAGGTAACAGTTGTTAAAACCTGGGCTTATGAAAATGCATTTCCAGTGGAATGAAGTTCTGTAGTATTGATCTCTCGATTTTGTTCTTCTAGCACGGACTGGCCACTCAGTTCTCCCAGTCCGATGGACGTCCCGTCATTTAAGATCAGAACAGAGCCGTTTTCTACCAAAGAGCACATTGAAGTCATTGCCACTTCATCAGAGAGGGTAGGGTCCGTGGGAATACCCTGTGGTCAGTCCAATTCATCCAGAAGCCAGTTTTCTCCTCTGGAATTTTCTGCCACGGACAACAGGGACTTACACCAATCAGAAGATCCACTGTTAAACCTACAGGACAGTGTCCTTACAGGCTGTGACGTAGAATACAGTACTATCAACAAGAAGGAGCTGGGTCACTCCTTGGAAGTTTGTTCTTCAGCTGTTCCTGTTGCACACCTGAGGGAAGGGACCTCCTCTTCTATTGTGTTTGAGGATTCTGGTTGCGGAAATGCTTCTAGTAAGGAAGATAAAGTTGATGTTTCACATGACATGAGTCTTTCTGAGGATCAGGCAAAAAGTACAAAGGAATCTGACAACAAGAAGTCTGCTTCTGGAAGTCCCCTCTCTCTTTCTCCACCAAGGCCAACAAGTTTAAGCTTGGACCTTTCTAAAAATATTGCAGAAAAAGTCAAGCCCACCTCTCCAAAGGTGTATCTTTACATCCAGATGCAGCTCTGCCGGAAAGAGAATCTGAAAGACTGGATGAGCAGAAGATGCATGATAGAGGAGAGGGAAAGGACAGAGTGTCTGCAGATATTTCTGCAGATAGCTGAAGCGGTTGACTTTCTGCATAGCAAAGGGTTAATGCACAGGGATCTCAAGGTTTGTATTTGTAGGTTACTGTAGGAAATGTGTTTGGGTTTTTTTTAAATTTATTTATTGGCATGATCATCACTGCCTGAACTTTCCACATTCTGGTTGTATCTGGGTGTCTCCCTGGCTGTGTCCTGTAGGCAAATGTTTTCTGGTTTAGTACTGTGAGATCATCTTTGGAGCTATCGTTAACTTGAATTATCTGTGCCCAACGTATCATACTAAGGTCTCTAGTGCTGTAAAATTCCTGAAACATGTTGACTGACTCAAATGGCATCACAGAGTACCTCTCCCTCCACTGCATTACAAACTTGAGCATCAGCAATTCCAAATTTGCCTGCTCCTAATACAGCAGTGCCAGGCTGTTTAGCTCAGTGTCAAGTTCTGCTTTAAACTGACAGATCAGGAGTGTGTGGATACAGGTAAAATTTTTTTGGTATGTGGGAGCAGTATGGCACTGGAGACAAATCCTCAGCATGCATGTTGCAAAAGCTGAGTTAACATCTGTACAATAATCTGGACGTGCAGTGCTCCAGGAAATAAACATTAATCATTCATTACTGGAGTTAAAGTCTTTCTTACAGCAAGACTTCTTGTACCTGGCAGAAATCAGTTGTATTTGTTTTATGGCATTTTTAATTCAGATTCTTTTATCTAGGGTTGTTCAAAGCTGTGTGGCAAAGAAGGCTGTTTTGGATCCTGTTCTGCTGTTTCAAGTGAAGCAGATAATTGGTAGTGTTTACAGTTGGAATGGATGCTCTTAAAGGTCTTTTCCAACCTAAGTGATTCCATGATATCAATTCTGGTATTTGCCTCCTTCTTTCTATAGCAATACTGCTTAAGAGCAGCGGTGTTACTCCTGGTTAGAGAAAGTAAAAATTAAGTATTACTGCTCTAGGATTGAAATGTAAACTGCCCTGGAGTTGTATTCTGGGTCAATGCCGACTGTCACAATGCAGCTTTCTGAAGGATTCATAATCTTTTTCAATGTCTGATAACATCCAGACAGTTAAGAGTGGGAAAGGTGGTTTCTGCCTCTGGCGTTTAATGTAACTGAAGTCAGGAGTAACTGCTTGTACCATTTCTTTCATTTTGCTTCTGATCCTATGTTGGTGCCGAATCTTCCTGGAACTTGTAGCACTGGAAGTGTCAGTATGTGTTACCAAATACCAGAATTTAATTAAAGAACCCAGCTGAAGTTAGTCTGATTATTACAAGCTCTCAGAAATGGATTGCTTTTGCCAAATGGTGGAGAGGCAGTTCCTGTTTCTCTTTGCTTATTTGAGGAGGCATAAATACCTACCTCAGTGGAGTAAATACTGAAATGATTATAACTGTTATTGTAGCTGCTCAGATGGTAATCATTTAGTGTCAGTAGCAACAAAAGATAAAAATGCCGTCTCGGATGTGGCAGTAAAGGGGGATTCAAATTCAGGAACACTGAAAGGGTATGTCAAAGTATCCAAGTATTTTCTTTCCCCATCAGCATTAAGCGATTAGCTTGAACCAGTTATCTGAAAAATCTGTAGTGCTTGAGAAACTGACCAGAAAAGTAATTAAATCCCTATCCTTATATTTTGCTAGACGTGTTAATTAATAACCTTTCCTAACAATACTGTCAGTTGTAACTCTGCAGTCTTTACTGAGATCACTGTTCAGTAAAGCAGATGTGGATCTTCACTTAAAGCTATAGTAGCCTTCATCAGCAGTTGTGTAGCATTTTGTTGGAACATCTTAAAAGTTTAATACTGGCAGCAGTTTGAACAAGAGATTTGATTTTGTTTACTTGGTATAAAAAAACTTGGAACGGCTCTCCCTGCTGCTTCAGAAAACTTCCCAGGCGTGTATAGATGTTGTTCTTGGATCCTGGACGTTTGTCTGTTACATGCTAGTTTGATCAAAACAACAGCCAGGATGTTTAATTTTTTTCTATAGTTTTCAGAAGCCACTAGGAACATATCTCACCTAATTTTGGAATTTGTCCAAGAGATTGGTCATGCAGCCCTAAGTTCGTGCCAGCGCTAATAAGCAAATAACCTGCCGAGCTGTTTTGGCTTTGCTAGAGGCAGAGCTAGCTGGCAGCAGGGGCCAGTTCTTGCTCCCTTTGGCACCAACAAAACCTCATTGATCTATGTGAAAATAAATGTGTATGCATGCATATTAAAAGACTCAAGAAGATCTTTTAAATCTTTAAATGAACAGTGCATGTTGAGATGCATTAATTAGGCTCCTACTAATCAGAAACACCATAATGACAAGATGGCAGGAATTTAGGTAGGCAAGTTCAAATTCTTTTGAAGAAAATGAAGTACAGAAACAGAAGTCTGTCTGTCGGGTGAATTTACTGTTATTCCCAGGATAAGCTGTCCGTCATGCTTGATAGCTCAAAAGAAATTTTGAGTATCATAGCACTATGAGAACAGTCTTACATATGTTTTGCAGCATTAATTGAATTAAACAGTAGCCTTCCAGATGTGTGAGTAGCTTATTCATGTCTGTGAAAATAATAGGAATTCTTATTCTGATTGAAGAATCTGGAGAGAAATTTCTTTGTGCAAGTGGCAATATAACTAAACTACAGGGTCGTTGTATTCTTCTGGTTTAAATCAAACTTGTGTGCGTCTGCCTTAGACTTATGCTTTCCGCATGTGGTCTTGATGGCTTACTTTTGCTGGCAGTTTGCAGTAGCAGAGTCCAGTCTTCTTAATTTGTAGAAGCCATATGCCAGCCCATTCAGACACAGTCTCTTTTCAGCCAGAGAAGTACATGAAGTAACTTTCTGTTGAGAAGAGTTTTGCTCTGTGAAGCAAGACAGATGTTGTTGACTTGCTGTGTGTTTGTTGGAGGAGGAGGGGAGAGGAGAGCAAGGCAATGGGATACAGATCCCTAATGGAGATGTTTGTGCTTTGAGTGTTAAAATTCTGATACAAAGATCTCTGACAACATGGGTGTGCAGTTAGAGGGTGGGTGCCGTATAAATGCTTCAGAGAGAGCCTGGAGATGCTGTGGGTTTACAGGGTAGTAGCTTTTGTGCACTACGTGAGCTGTGACTCCAAAGAGCATGGCATTTATTACAGGAACATGTAGCGGGAGGTAAGACCTGGCTCAGAAGGCAGTTTTAGGGGCAGGATGTGGGCACTGTGGAACGAACAAGTTTTATAGAACTATTTCTGTAGTGCTTATCTCAGAGCTGTCCGTTGCTTAAGAAAAACAAGAAGCATTTTTTCTTTCTTGTTTCGCTCTTGCACAGAGTGGGTTTGTCTTTAACTGAGGAAGTCGGACGGACTTTGAAATAGATCAGCTTTGTAGTCCCATAATCTTGTGGAAAGATACTGCCCTCTGTCTGTCTGCCGCCTCCTGTTCCAGGGTTTATGTCAACAAAGCATGGACCGTGCTGTCCCAGCCTTGAAGGTCCTGGAGCTCCGAGGAGAGCTTGCCCAGCACCACCTGCCTCTTTACCACGCCCCGGCCCTTTCTCTAGACATAACCCTGCTGTTGCTTCCCCCTTGCAGGATCAGTCCGTTCTTCCACCAGAACCCTGTGTCTGTCTTTATTTGTAACTGAGGTAGAGTGGTCGTGTTTCAAAGAAATAATCATTCATTTGGTGTGTGCTGTTTTATCAGCCAGAAAGCAAATCTCCTGAGATACGTACCGCTGAGATATGTACCGCTGAGATATGTACCGCTAGCAAGGGAGCATCTCAGTTCCAGTCACTTTTATTGGTAGGTTAAGCCAAGGATGGCGGTACGTGGCAAACAAGCTGAAGGAGAGCTAAGCCAGGTCATCACTCTTGCTGCTCTTGTGAATTGCAAAGTTCTTAAGCTTCTATCAAAAATAAACTTTTAATTCTGTTATTCAAACAACTGTTCCCACAGTTGAACTGCACAGTACTAACTGAAAAGCAGACCTTGTTCCCAGACTTCCTGTATATCTATAATTTACCGTTAAGATGACGTGCTATGTTCTGATGAATAATATGGCAAACGAATGTCGCACTCGGAGATTAGAATAAAAAAGATTAGGAGTCAGAACTCCAGCATCTGGTGTGAATTTGCCATGTGCTGAAGGGTTGGATAATTTATCCGTGCTGTTCCCAACAGCTGTTGACTTTTGTGTATGTTACTCAGCAGACCTGTATAGTGCTGGTAAACTTCTACTGGATGACAAGAAATGAGCAGTCGGAGTTTCAGGAAGGGAGACTATTTAATGCAGGAGTAATCCCTTTTTCCTGCATAGCTAAGGGTCTTAGCTGGTTCCGCTAACCTGATGTTTAATGAGCATTTTTAGTCTTGGAAGCATGGCTTATCTGAATTAGAACAAAGTGTTGTATCTATTGAGATAGAGACTTGTTTATTAAGTACATGTTTTTTTCTTTTCACCTGTTTGTTTTCTTAGCCTTCCAATATATTTTTCACAATGGAGGACATAGTAAAGGTTGGGGATTTTGGACTGGTAACTGCTATGGACCAAGATGAGGAGGAGGAATCAGTACTTACCCCAATGCCAGCCTATGCCAGGCACACGGGACAAGTAGGGACCAAACTCTACATGAGCCCAGAACAGGTTTGTGCTCTCTGCTCTAAAGCTGTATCTGGCAGTGCCTGGGAGACACCTGAGTTCCCGGCAGCTCACAGATCAGGCACTCTTCCTAGTAAACTGTTGCAATCAAGTTACGTAATTCTTTCTCTTCAGAGTTTTGAGCTAAATTGAGTTCCAAAATTAATATTTTAGTACATATATATTTATTACAGAAAAAATGCGGCTAATGATTCATACTTAGATGCATTCATTTATCTTGCTTTTAATGTAGTGGAAAGATAACTGCATAATATTAAAGTTAACTGAGCAAGGACGTGCTACTGTGCATGAGGTTTAAGTAAGTTGAAACATTTTGCTCTGCGATTGGGTCTTCAAAGAGGAGCTGATGATCAGGCCTTTGCTCGCCCGTGCTCAGCTGATGAAGTTTGCCAGTGTGCCTGTCCTGTAGTTTTCAGCTCTGCACAGGGCTAATCCTTCCGTATGTTGACGTGGAAGGGCGTTGTTTACGTTGTACGTGATTACATACAGTGAGTTGTTTGATTGACCTAACCCGAATTTTGAATTTTCAGATCTGTGGGAACACCTATTCGCACAAAGTGGATATCTTTTCTTTGGGATTGATTCTCTTTGAGCTGCTTTACCCTTTCAGCACACAGATGGAGAGGGTCAGGGTATGTATGGTACTGGGTTATCATCAGTTTCATCATTTGTTTAAAATAGCTATTCGCTTGGTGAAACACTTGCAAGAGGTTCGTTCCAGTTTTGAAAGAGCTGTGCAATTAAGAGCACAACTTCTTTATCAGCCTTGTACAGACCCGCTGAATCACTGAAAATAAATTGCAGTCTTCCTAGTGTGTGCAGTTGAATGGAGGCTTTAATTTTGTTACAAAGCTCCTCTGTTGTCAAGCCAAGTAAGAGAAACTATTGAACTAGGATATCCAAGAACTCAAGCAACAAATATAGCTTGTGACTTTAAGCCTACCAGCTTGGTTTTCGTTCCAGAATTGGAACCATGCTGTGCATTTTTATCATTTCTTGTTTCGTTTGCATCTGCAGTGCTTTTCCACCCAAAGCACTTAAGGAGAAATTGCTGTTCATTTTCCTGTAGTAAGTCTTAGCTGTGAGTCTCACTCAGCTTCAAGCACAATCTTCCCAGGACGTGACGACCTTCCTTGCATCAGATGTGAATTTGGGAGGTTGGATGGTGTGTTACAGCTCTTCCTTGCTGTTAAAATGCATGTGAGATCCATCTTGCTCAGGAATAAGTTCGTGGAGAACAGGGGCTGCAGCCAGAAAGGTTTTTCCTCTTGTATCTGGTGACCAGTGACCTATGCAGGAAAGAAAGAGTCATTATAACTTGTATTTATCATTTATAGGTGTTTGGAGGGGGTTAAATTCTCATGTGAAGATGGATTGTTTTTAGCAGAGATGTAAGAAGCAGCTTGAACATCAATGCAGCCTGACTGAATGCTTCACCTCTGCTGGTGTTGCATTCTTTTGCTTAAAATGCTCTGGCTTTTTATGGTATGAAAGAGCGTAGTCTAGAGGAGGAACGACAGTGCTTAATTTGAAACCCTTGCACTGAAACCAATTTCAGTTTTCCTAAATAAAATCCTGAGACATGTTCCCGATAAAGAGCTATCCTGGATTCTCCTGCAGCGGTGGGTACAAGCTTTGCCCTTTCAGTTTCTGTCCAGAGTGTTGAAGCAAAGCAAGTAATTGGAGTGAATCCTAAACTGCATCTGACTCCAATGTTTTACTTCATGAGGGCAAAAAGAGTGCCCTGACTTCCCTTGATTTTTCACTGTCACTCCATTCTTTTTCATAAAATCAGTAAGAAACCCTCACCCCTCCTCAAGTTCTGTCTGGAGTTCAGCTACTTTAGTAGTTGTTTCTGAGTTACTATGCTGAAGTTTTCATTGGCATCAGCCAAGCATTAGCACTGCTTGCTGGAGCAGAACCTGCTCTGCCTGCCCAGGTAGCCCAGCCAATTCTAGGAATCTGTGGCAGCGGGCTGGAAAAAGCCCCAGAGGAGGAGCGTGAGACCTGCCTCTGTCTCACACTGTGAGCAGTCAGTCTGTGGCAGGGCAATTTATTTCCAAATTAGATGTTTGAAAACAGATCACTAAATGCAGGCTGAGTTGGTAAGGAAAGAGAACAATTATTTGAAGCATTTTATTGTCATAAAACTCAGTTCTCTTGAACAGGAGTTTGACTGTTGCCCATCATTATTAACTGGTCAGTTTATCCTTTCAGTGGAGTAATAGTGAATTGATTTCTGTTTTGACTTTAGAATTCTTAGCTTTTGCATTCGAACTTTTGCAAAAGGAGATCCTTCCTATAACAAATTAAGTGCTAAATATTGCCCTTCTGCACTAAGAACATGTGAAAGTGAGTCACGGGTTACTGGACATTACAGAACTTAAATTTACCAGTAGCCTGCTGCAAAGAATTGTGTGGCTGAATATGGGAAAAATCCTGTCCCTAGATGGAGCCCGCGTTGTGGAAGAAACCCAGAAGGAGACCAGCCGCCTTGTAGGGACCCAGAAACATGCAACAGAACTGCTTTCGAAACAGCTGATAGATCTGCTCGTTAGTCCACAAATGCTAAATATTAAGAGTAGTTGTTAAGACAGAGCCAGTCGTTTCGTGTGTCTTAATACTGGTGTAGGTGATCAGCAGCAGCAACTTGCCCGTTTAAGTGTGTTGTGATTTTTAACCGCTAAAGCAAGACTTTAAACCAAAGTTTTTTTCCATCAGGCTGATTTATTTGCATAGTTTGCATATTTTTGGAGAATAATAGAGTAATACTGTTGAAGATTGGTATTTTGGAGAAGTTACATCTTTTTTCTTACTATTTTTGCAGACCTTAAGTGATGTTAGGAACTTGAAGTTTCCCCCGTTGTTCCCTCAGAAATATGCACAAGAGGTAAGTATATCTGGTGTTATTAATTGTAGCTTTTTCCTTAGTAATTGTAGCTTTTTTGCTTTGCAAGTAAAAATTTAAAAAAAAATTAGCTTTCCCGTTAAGATACATTTCTCTATCCATGTACTTTTTGTTATGTTTCGAAGCTCTAACGTGACAGTAACATGGATGCTGATACGTTTGTCAGTTTGCCTCCAGTAACTCTACAGTATTACCTGGCTTCTCTTTGTCCCTTGCTGTGATCCATCTCACGTGCATCCTGACATGATTTCTTGCAACAACTGCATGTTCACAAAGAGAAGGCAGGTAAAGGGGAGACTGTACGTAGCACCCTGGCCATATGGGATCTCAGTCCAGGAACTGGATCGATCCGCTGGGAATCCGCATGAGCAAATTGCGCCTTGTTTTGTTAGAACTTTAAAGTGGCACGGTTGCAGATAAAGAGGAGGTGATGGACAAAACCTCTCCAGTAGAAAGCTGAGCTGCTTTCAGGTTTTCATGGTAGCTTCAGACCAGCAGCTAAATGAGACAAGGCTTTCTTGCTGTACAGCTGCAGGCTGCCCGGGGGAACGTGGTGTGCTGTGCTCAGCTGGAGCAGAACACTGTAATTCTGATTAAATTTAGAGCCAAATATTCAAACTACCTGTATATTTAAAGGAAGACCTCTAATTCACTGTGAAAAATTACTGTGTGGCTTAAACGTGAAGCTAAAAATTACTCATAAATCATATTTTATATGTTTTTAAATTCTTTTGATTGCAAATTAATGTTAAGGTTTTATAACTCTATTGAATCTTGGGTCAGATTTGATTTGCCAAATTGATTGTAGCCCTTGACAGTAAAGACAGTTTAACAGATGCACAGTGAGATGTTTTCAAACGTTTAATGCACTGCAAACTCCAGTGCCAAAGCACTAATACCCAGATTACTCAGAAAGCAGCCAGGGACGTTTTCCACTTGTTCATACAGCCACAATTGAAATCAGAACATTAAATAAGAAAGAATTTATGAGTTGGATCATGTAGTACATGTCATGTTTTCTTTCAGTACACCATGGTGAAGGACATGCTCTCTCCAAGTCCCACTGAAAGACCAGAGGCTGCAGCAATCATAGAAAATCCTGTGTTTGAAGACTTGGAACTCCCGCCAAAACCAGTGCTTAGGCAGAGGTCACGGACAATGAGTTTATCAGGAAATAAACATTCAAGACAACCAAGCAAATAATTATCCTCAGGATCACTTCTTCCACTCGGCAGGTTTTACAGGGATTGTTCAGCAGAAGGATCCTATGATGCCGAATGTCTGTCTTGGAAATAGTTTACTTAAACTTTTTTTGCCATATTTAATGTATAAGACGTGTTGGACAGATGTTTGTTTACTTTGACAGCCAACGAAAGCCAGTAACCACACTTCTCACATTCCATTTTTCTTACCTTAACTCTCCTAGGCGGATGGGTCCAGCTACTGTGCTTACCAATGTCGTGCTCCATTATCGGTTTTTTGGGTTTCTTGGGTTTTTTTGAAGCTTTTAAATGTCGGCTTGCTGGGTGCATGAGAGATCTGTAACATGTAAATAGAATTAAAATACTGTATTTTTATAGAGCAAATTACAGTCTCTAAGCCTAGTGAGTGTCTATCTGGATCACTTGCTCTTTGGTGAAATGAAGATGATTTTGAAATGAACTATGACTCCATTTTTGTCCCTGGTGGGTAAACTGGGAATCTGCACTATTTTTAAAGCAAAAAAGTACCACAGTTGTACATACTGTCACTCTCCTTAGCCAGTCATTAGAGGAAATCGTTTCATACTTCTGCACTATTGTAGGTCTTAGGGAATGCATTTTATACAGATAAACCTGTAGAGAAGGAAAAGGAGCGTTTTGCCATTAAAAAAGGGGGGTTTATAGGCAGTGGTTGGAAGAGCCATAGTAAAAATTATGTACAAAAATGTTGTGATTCTGAAAATTTAAACCTAATGAAGTCATACGTGTCGTATGTAATCTTGTAGATTTGTACTTTTTAAAAAAATCAACTGGTAGGCATTTCTGTAATCTGCTAATTTAACTGCCTAATGCCATGCTTTTATTTCTCATTGTAAATATGTTAATTTTTATTTATAAAATACAGAATCAATCCATTTGGGTTGGTAGTGTACAGAATGCACTTGCTATGATTGTTGAGTGCATTAATTATTGTGACTTCTTTCAAGTCTAAATGATTTAATAAACTTTTTTTATTTATAAAAAAAAAAAATAGTAGTTGTTTCTGTTGAAAGCTTGCATCCGTGCGTGCCGCAGATGCTGCAGCTGGAACAGGAGGACGGGCCCCGCGCTGCTGGAACGGGCTTTGCTTTCCTGCTCGCTTGGCGCAGTGCACGTGAGGGTGCGGAGGTGAATACGCCGCTGGGGAGCGAGATGCTGCCTGAGGAGAGGAGGGGATTGAGCTCTCCCGAACCGAGTGGGTGATGGAGGCAGTGTCTCAACTGTTCACAGAGAGGGGGAAAAAGAACGGATAATTCTTGCGCCATTAGAACTGGTTTTGCGTAAATGCATTTTCCTGGTTTACAGGCTTAAATTTTTGAAGTTGTACTCTCTGAAATCAGTTTAACAAGATGCTGGATTCAAATCCTTCCGGGGATCACTGTACCGTGGTGTGACACTACGACTAGCGATTTCACCCGCTGTCACTCTGCAGCCTGGGGATAAGGCAGAAGTGGATTACCAAGATTGTCCTCCTTGTGCCCTCCTTGTGCTGTTGGAGAACTCTCCTAGGGACTGGCTTGGCCCGCTGAAGCCAGAACGCTGCAGTGAATGTTGGGTCAAAACCAGAACCTTATCGAGCTCAACTGGGTTGAAACAGGAGACAGTTAATTGCGCCCTCTTCCCTTGGATTTCGCTGTTAGCATCAGCTATAAATACACAGCTAAATGGCTGCGTTTGAAGCCTCCCTGGCTTCTCCACCAGTTCAGTGATTACTGGTGCAGCACGGGAAGCGAAGAGTGAGGGTTTTTTAACTCGCTGGGTATCTGGACTGGATGGAAGTAGCTGCCTGTTCCGAGGGCCCTGCAGCATCTCAGTACCAGAAATGGCAGACATGTCCGCGCTGGGCGCGTCTGCATGGTTGGGGATGTTACACTCGCCCTCAAAGGCGCGTGCAAATCCTACCCTGTGCAGTGCGTGCCCGCCCGCAAGAGCGCCTGGCCACGCTCAGCTCTTACCTGCCTGTGTCGGTGAGTCTCCGAGGCTGCTCTTAGCGCTGGAGGCTGGGGTGTGCTGGCCCGGTCTTTGCTCCTTTGTGCTCCAGGGTTTGACTAAGAAAGACTTTTTCCCTAACCAGAAAGGGTTTCTCTGAACTCAGGTCTTGCCTGCAAGCCCTCCTTTCCCTGCCTCTGGCAGGTCTGCTTGTTGTGCCCCACCAGTGGGCGAAGAGGACGCTTCTCCAGGCTATGAAGTGTCCATCTGGGCTTCAACACCCCTATCAGCTCCAGGGCTATTTTACCAGCTCTTCAGAACCAGGCTACCCAGGGGGATTCACCTCCCATCTTATTTTCCTTCTTTAAGTCAGGTTTTAATTGTACTACACCTCCCTGTTCCGTCCCTGTCCTGCTGCCAGATGATGTTCTTCAGTCAACTCGGACTGAATGGTCAGCTACGAGTGAAAGACCAAAGGCCTTTGGGCTAACGTGCATTTGCTCTCCGCTCACGTCCTGGAAGGGAATGCGATGAAGGCAGGCTTTTCTCAGCTCTGTACAGATGACAGCAGAAGCTTTGTCTGCGAGATCCCAGTCTTTACACGACAGCCCTGGTGACAGGAGCATCTGATGGCTCACAAGACAGGTTTATTTGCCTTCTTTCAGTTTATCAACATCTAGAAACCAACTATCAGACTGTCTCACGTCTTCCCGTGGCCATGGAAATCGGTGTGTGCCTTCCGCCACCTTTTTTTGCAGAGGAACACCTGAACAGAGGGGCTGGCACAGCTGCTGGCTTAGAGCCCTGCAGAAGGCAGCGGTGGTCTCGGGCTCTGCTCTCTGTGCAGCACGGCAGCCCTAGCCTGTTCTTGCAGAAGATGTCACCTGTTCCTCAGCTCCCTCCCCACCATAGGTGCTGAAACACTGTTTCCTTGCCCTGTTTTAGCAATACAAACTGGGTGTCAGGAGAAAGAATCCTGTCCTCTCCACCTCTGTGCCCACCAGACCTAGAGGCTTCCCCCAGAACAAGGGCAGGATTGTGTAGTTATTGTCCTTATCGCTGCTGTGTTGTTATTGGAGACGTCGGAGCTGGGAGACGCCCACGCCATGAAGAGTTGTCTGACAGGACTGCAGTGCTGCAACCCCAGGTCACGGCTGTTTCTCCTACCAGGCTCTGGAGAGAGAACTTCTGACCCTCGTACCAGCGTCTTCAGTAGCTGAGCTGCTCCAGGCAGTAGCTACTCGCTTTTTGCTCTGAGGACAGTCCTCTGCTACCTTTGAGCTGGAAGAGCAGACAGATTCAGGATTTTCCCTAACCCTCCATTTCTTTTATTTGTTAACAAAGTGACGTTCTTCATCCCTCCAAGTGCCTCGCTCCAGTAGTTTTAGCGTTGAATGCTAGCCTGGCTGTCTTTCTGCTGTGTTTGCTCTGCTGCCCACGCTGCAGAAGTCTTGCGTGTCCCAGGTTAGCTGATCGAGTGCTCAGAAAAAGCTATTTTAGAAACCATCCCTGAAGCGTGCCATGTCCACAAAAAAATCGGTCTAAGAGCAGGCTCTGAGTGTGGTGACCTCTCCACCTAAGCCAGCCTGACGCCCCACCAGCACTGTGCTGGGGGAAGTGATGGCTGCTGTCTCAGCAATCGCCAGCCCGCACATGACTCTGCTACAGAAAAGCTGTGGTCCCGGGGGTTCGGCTCCTGCTTTTACCCACTGTCATGATGCTGCAGAGACGCTGGGTACGGTCCTGGCTTTCCAGGGTAATCCTTCAGCGAGGTGCTCCGTGGCCTGCCTGCAGGGAGCCGGAGCTGCTTGATGCTGTGTGAAGTCCGGACAAGTTCTTGGGAGCGGTAAAAATAATCATTCCTTTTATTATCTTTTTTGTGTGTGTGTGGCTGTGTGGTGCAGCAATACTCTACAGCTACACTTGTGGCATGAAAGCATAGACAGTGCAAAACGCGCAAGTAATAATTCCTCTTCCCATTCCCTCTTTGGCTGGTCTTGGCCATCTGTAGCCCCCTTTGAACTCCCTGGGCGCTCGGTGCTCTTGATGTGACAGAGAAATGTTGCAGCAAGTCTTGCTCGTCTCTTGGGGCTGCCACATCAGATATTCCCTTCCAGAATGAACAAGGGACCTTACAGATCATTCACAGAGAGCCACTGAAGCAATGAGCTTAGTTTTTACAAACAGTAGCCACACTGTCTGTGCGCATCAAGTGTTTTTCCTACCTGTTCCTGCCTGCTGCTGGACCCGTCCTGTAGTGTTCAGCACCAAGTCTGAAACTGGAAAGCTCTGAACCTCTCAGAATTTCAGAAGCGAGTGAGTCGAACCCTGAGCCGCCCAGGCTGTGGAGAGCACAAGCTGCTGGAGCACGCGCTGCCTTTGTGGAGGAGTGACCTCTGGTCTTTGGCCACATCCAGCTTGCCAGCTCCCGTACACAGACTGACACACGTGGAGTTACTAAAACCGGTCAGGTTTGTAATGTAAGCTGCAAGACAAGAACTACAGTGGCTTGGTAAGAAAGAAATACTGTCTCACCTAGGTTGTAGCTCACCAGGATGTACACAAAGACAAGTTCATATTATCATACTGATTTTTTTTTTCCCCAGAGGATTGATTGGGAATGAAGATTGAATTTGTCTTAAGACATGCTCATTAAAAAAATAATTACCCAGGAAGGAATTAGCTCCATGAGTTGTAACAAATTGCCCCTAAAATATCAAAGTTCCTCATTTGTAAAACTGGAAGATGAAGAAATGCATCTTTGTCGTTTGCGCCGAGCTGTAATATTCCAGCCTCTCCTTCCCCTATTTTCCCACCCGTTAATCTCCCATCAGGGTGTGCTCCGGCACCTTCTATACCACCACTTCCAGCATCTGCTCCTCCATCTCTATTACTTGGGTTTGCCCTTCAGGACACCGTTGGGCACCGGCACTGTAATGCTATATTCTAGGTCTGGAGCAGTCTTGGAAAAGGTGGCTATGGAAACTATGTCCTCTCCAATGTCCACCTGAGACCTGTGCCTGCAAACGAGCAGCTTCTTCAGGGCCCGTTGGAAGTCCCGGTTCAGGAAAGCATAGAGCATTGGGTTGATGGTGGAGTTGCAATACCCTAACCAAGTGATGATCTTAAAGGTGTCAACCAAGACCGTGCTGGTGGAGTCGGTGCCTCTGGCAGCGAGCCAGACATTCAGGACAAAGTACGGCAGCCAGCACAGCACAAAGACCGAAATGATGATGCTGATGGTCCGCGTGGCCTTGTTCTCCAGCTGCAGATGGTTCTGCCGCTTGCTGTTGGGGTGGTAGTGAATATCCAGGGTCTGAGACATGATACGAGTGGCCTTGAGCCGTGAAGCTCGGTAGATGAAGAAGTACATGCTGCACATGACCATGAAGGGGACAAAAAATGCCAGAGCAGAAGCCACAATGGCAAAAATCCAGTTGGTGACGAAGATGCATTCTCTGCCTGCATCAAAGTCCACGCCGGGGATCTCGTTCCAGCCTTGCATGACGGGAAGGAAAGAAATGAGGGAGGAGTATACCCAGACCATGCAGGTCATCACAATGCATCTGCGATAAGAAGAGATGGGGAGGGGAGAGAGGGTCTGAGTTATTTTGAGTTGAGAACATCCAGTACAATTCAATCCCCACGGTAACCCATGTGGGATATCACCGCTTAGCAGTCCCATGGGGCTTGGAGAAGTGGCCAAGCAGGGAAACAACTGGGGTACAACAAGTCCATGTGTGAATATCTCTAACGGCTGGGCAATTGGGTCTGTGTTTACAGAATTGGGGTCAGCGTAAGGGATGCTCAGAGCTGGCTGAAGAAAGAGGAGGAAAGGTTTTACAGAGGATTTTTGTTAATATTTAAAAACAACAGCATGTAGATTTTTCTATCTGGTTTCAGGTTTAATATCTGCCCATTATCTTATCCTCTGAGGAGTAGTAGTTGTGGAGCTGATGGACACTAGGTCCTCAGCACCGCTGCAGTGCTTGCTCTGTGACAGGGCGTGCTGTGCAGCCCCCTCCTCATTTTGGTGACTGCCCGCGCTCCACAAATCCTACACAGCAAGAGTTCCAGTGGGAAAAACATCCCCAAAAGAGCCTGAACCCACCTGGTAAAGCACCCCAGAGCTGTAGCATCCTCTCTGCCCACCCTCAGCCAGCCTTCCCCACCCTGCAGCCCTCATTTCAATGTTTCACATGAAACCAAGACAGAAGCTTAGAAACTCGTCCTGTTTTCTCTGCATTTCCCCCGTGAATATCACTTCAGAAAACATTGTGAGTTTAAGAGAGGGAAGACTACTGTTACTGCATTCTTTTTTGGTAGCACGTTTGGTCCCAAGTCAATATAGACCATGGCCAAGTAAAAATTTGTGGGACCCCGAAGTGAGGAGCAACTCACCTGCCACGGGACATCCTCCTTGAATAATGGTATGGGGTCACCACGGAGCAGTATCTGTCCAGGCTAATGAAGCACAACGTGACGATGGAAGCAGTGCAGAACATGACGTCAAAGGAGATCCAGACTTTGCAGAACAGCTTCCCAAACAACCACATCCCCGTCACCTCGTAAATGATACTGCCAGAGAAAATGGGTAGACACCAAAGCTAGAAGAGTTGATTTCATGGATTTCTTCAACATTCCACTGAGGTAACATCATATTTTAATGTGGAGGTACTAAAGATGGGTGAGCAGTGTAGGGAGGTTCAGACAGGAGGGATTCATCCTCAAAGTGCAACCCATGGTAATAACCCACAGATGGGGCATGGCTGAAGAAGACCAAACCTGTGCTTCTTGCCTGTGCTCTGAGTGCCTTTAGAGAGGTTCTTTACCCCTTAAAGCTCCCCAAATTTACATGTGCACAGATTTGTTTATCCCAGTGTTTCCAGTGCTCTGTGGAGTATGCACTTTCATGATTTCTCCCCAGTTCCTGGGCATGGAAGATGCTCCCTCCTCCAAGAAGCTCGCTTTTCATCTGGTCTCATGCCTCAAGACTGAAGGATTTCGAATCTTGAGTAAAAAAAAATGAAAATCCTAGGAGGAAGCCTAAGAAGCTTGTATATCATGTTGCTCAAAGACGCTTCAACAAGGTAAAAACACCAGCAAAAAGCAGACATTATGCCAAAATTATGCCTAACAAAGTCAAGAGGAGCCTGTAAGAAGTGAGCAGCAAAGGAAGGAACATATGGCAGCTGTAGGAAGGCTGATGCATGTTTCTATAGCATTCAATTAGCTGCCATTTGCTTCCCCTTTCTTTCCCCAGCTTTCTGCAACTCCTGGGGTGCTGCTGAAATAACCATTGTGTGCGAATTCGATGTGAAAGGCTGAGGAACTACCAAAGCTTTAATTATCCTCTAACTTCACAGCTTTCTGGTCAAATACGGTGAAAGTAGGGCTGCTGTGCTGCAGTGCGCCCAGGTGGGCTCTGCCATCCAGCAAGGGCACAAAGAGTCAACTTCATGTCAGAGGAGTCAGAAACCAACCCCTGCTCTGCATCTCATTAGCAACAATTCACTAAAAAGGTTTTACGAAGGTTGTTTTAGAGCACAACTAGTGTAAGTGTGCATAGTGCTGGCTGAAGGGCCCCAGCCCTCGTCGGCTTTTTGTTATGCAGGATGCTATGCAAAAATTCAAGCAAACTTTACTCTACAGCAGAATCTGTCCCTACACCGCGGTGTCCTCCACGTGAGCAGCATGGAAGGTCCCACTGTGCACATATGGAAAGGTTTCATGGCTCTTTTCTACATGGGGAAATGAGACATATAGAAGTTGAAGCATGGGTCCAGTAATGGACTTGGGTGTCTTGGTACCACTCTTCAGAAGTCCTCCTTATCTCCAGAGATGCTCCAAAGCCTGTGCTGTGAGCACCATGGCCTTCCAGAAGCAGACCATGCTGCTGTCATGAACAACCCTGCACACAGATCCCAGCTGAGCAGGCATCTAGCTTTTGTTGGCACCCATCTGGTGGGATGTGTCTGATCTAGCAGATGACTTTGCTCTGGTGAGACCCCACCTTGAGTCCTGCATCCAGCTCTGGAGCCCTCAGCACAGGACAGACCTGGAGCTGTTGGACTGGGGCCAGAGGAGACCACAGCAATGATCTGATGGCTGGAACCCCTCTGCTGGGAGGAAAGGCTGGGGGAGCTGGGGCTGTTCAGCCTGAAGGAGAGGAGGGTCCGGGGAGACCTTATTGCGGCCTTTCAGTACCCAAGGGGGGCCTACAGGAAAGCTGGAGAGGGACTTTTTCCAAGGGCATGTAGCGATAGGACAAGAGGGAATGGCTTGAAACTAAAAGAGGTCAGATTTAG
>Ga0065711_1002527_pt1 | contig 33236 bp, 22 predicted proteins | sample Hoacrofraction12_FD_59098 | JGI IMG/M metagenome (GOLD analysis project Ga0065711, IMG submission 59098) | Hoatzin crop microbial communities from Cojedes, Venezuela - Epithelial fraction 12 v2 (version 2) | ecosystem: Host-associated > Birds > Digestive system > Esophagus > Crop | place...
TTGTTCTTGAACTGAGCCCAGCTCTACATTTCAAATTTGGTGACAAAGGTTTTCGATATTCTTTATATCTATACAAATATAACAGATATTCTCTATTATTCCCACATATGGGATTAGCACTGTATCCTCTACATTAGATTCTCCTTGGTTTTTATTTTGTATTGTTTCGTTTCATTTAGTTTGTTTCTTTTTTTTTTCTTTTAAGATGATAAGATGCAACTATTCCACCCTGCTTTATGGAAAGCAAAGACTGAGATACACAGCGAGCTGGCAAAACTAACCTGTCAGTATTAACGCTATATAATTTTGCATAGTATATGTATGTATAATATACATAGCATAATAACGCTGCGTGACACTGGTAGTGTTAGTGGTATTGGTACGTGGGCTGACTGGGTGATCACCCGGCGTCTGACTTGCAGAGCCGGCGGGCAGTGGGACCTCCAGCAGTGTTCCGTTCCTGGGGACGGTCAGCCGAGGCTTCCACCCGTCCCCCCGAGGCTTTTGCCAAGTTTCCCGAGGAAACTCAGCGGTCTGTTCGCTCCCGCAAACTTCTGGGCAGCCGTCGCATGCCGGGATGCTCCCGCGGCACCGTGGCCACCGTCACCCCTCTGCTTTCCGCAGCGAGTCCTGCAGTCGGGGCGTGCGGGAGCTCTGGTGCTGGTGATCCGAGGGGGGCTCGGACCTGCTGGGCCGCGGGCTCTCGCCGGCGCTCAGCTCGCCCTCCCGCAGCTGCTCCTGCGGCTGCTCGTTGAGATGTGCCGTGGTGCCAAGCGGGCAGCGGTGCGGCGAGTAAGCGCTGCTCCACCTGCTTCGTGTTCCGGCTGCATGCAGGCTGGGCTGCGGCTCGCTCGCGTGCGGAGAAGGAGGAGGAGGGCGAGGAAGCCCAGCAGCGGAGCGGCTGTGGAGGCTGACACGGTCTGTGCGCGCTGGGCACCTGCTCCCCTGCTTTTTCTCTGGAAGAAAGATGGCTGATGCTTACCATTTTCTGATTCCGTTTTGTTCCTCGCAGCGTGCAGGGCGGCTGCGCCCAGGAGCGCTCTGCCTGGCTCCACGGGGCGCCTGGCGATCAGCGTGCAGTGCCGCGGTGCGGGCTGGGAAGCACCCCGCAAGAAAACCCGCTGGGGCTTTGCCGGCGTAAATCCCCGCGCAGCGGGGCCTGTCGGGAGCGGAGCTCGCGCTGCGTGCAGCTGGGAGGGAGACAACCGCCGCGCGGCTCAGCCAGCCCGCAACACGCGGCGCCCGCAGGCGTTGTGGCTGCTGGCGCTCCTCGAGCTGTTGATAACGCTGAGACGCCTCCCGCCCGAGACAGCGGTGGGTGAAGAACGCGTCTTCCGCGGGAGATGCTGCGTGGGGCAGTTTTAGATGCTCAGAAGCGTGTTTTGCCTTACTGATGAAGGAGCGCGGTACTGCTGCTCATCCACCAGGAGTGTTGGGAAAATAGTGAAAAATATTATTCGTAATTATTTTTAAAGCATATGTATCTGTGACATAGCGTATGTTCCCGAGTAAAAATGATCAACCAAATATTAAGAAACACTGCTGCTGGTGAAGTTCCCATCGACATCGATCAGTGAAAAATCTGCTTTCTGATGGGAGGGGTGGAGATGGGTTTCCACTTTTTGTGGGGAGTTCCTCCGCCCCGAGGAGAAACCCACCCTCTGAAAAATGGTCTATCTGCGCCAAAATGTTTGTACTTGTGACACAGTGTCTTTCATTTTGGGTGAAATTAAGGCTGGCATCGTCGCATTACGTGCCCAGGCTGAGCGGTGAGCCGGGCTCTGCGTCCTGCCCCGGGCTCTGCCGCGAGCGTCCCCCGGAGCTGTGGGGGTCCGCACCCCGCTCCCGCGGGACCCTCCGCTCCCCCTGCACGGCGGGGAGGATTCACCTTCACAGGGGGGCAACAGGAGGGCACCCTCCCGCTGGGAGAGGCTGGGCGATGGAGCCCGCCGGGCTTTGTGCTCTGTGGAAGGCAACATCCATTTTCATCCTCTTGCAGCTGCGAGGAGGAGAATTTGTGCAAGTGTGAGCTGTGGGTGGCTGGGGTGCCCAGGTCCTGTGCTCTGGGTGCTAGCTGTGCCAAGAAAATAACAAGTTTTAGGGCTGTTTAAGTCCCTGGTAGGAGATTGATGCAGCGCGCTCAGGAGGGGTTTGTCTGGGCGAGGGGGGAGAGAGGCCCTGAAATGGATTTTCATGCTCAGAGCTTCCAGACACAAGCGCCGGGCAGCTCTCTGTTTGTTTTGCAAATCCTTATCATCCCACAGTTATTGCTTGTGAAGTGGAGCAAAAAATGAACCCCGCGGAGGACTGGATGGCAGGGCTGGCGCCTGCCTGAGCTGGCTCGGTGCTCGGCACGGGCACGCGGGCACGGCCAGCGAAAGCCTCCGCGACGGGCATCTGCACCTAGTGACTGGTGTGCGAGTGCAGCCTTCTGGGAGCTGAGCGTGTCGCGCTTCTGCGCCATGCGAGTTGTTGTCTTGGGGTCTGCAGAGTGATTTCAGGTCTCAGTGTTGTATTCGTTTGGTAGCAGAATTACGATTTGCTTTGACTTATAGAAGACGGAAGATTAAAACACCAGCGGTCCGTAACTTTTTATATGTCCTAACAAAGCTCACCTGTTGACGTTGAAATGGGGGGTGGGAAGGTCTTGAAATCCAACACAATTATAAAGATAAAAGTGGAAATCAGGAAACACACATTCAAAGTGAATATCTGATCTGGAAGGTTTTTGTTGGTTTTTCCTCTCAGAATGTGTATTTCCTTCAGTTTGGTTTCTTAGAAGCGTTGGGTAGAACTTTCCCGTGGGTACTTGAATCAAACCAGTGTGATTTTGCAGGCGGTTGGAGTTCCACCATACTGCCATTCTTGTCTGGAGATCTGCTGCACCGTTTTCTCCCTGGCTCCGTTCACTGCGTCCCGCGCCGGCCGGCCGGCGGCTGCATTCCTCCTGCAGCCTGCCGATGCCCTGCCCCGCGCCGCGGCGTCACCAGGCTGAGTTGGTCAGGTGCGGGGTCTCAGACTTTCAAATTTAGGAGCTTTATAGGTGTATTCTGATACCTACGCTTCATGGCCGCTTTGAAAAGGGAGCATTTGGCAGAGGAGAGAAGAGGGCTGTCCACTCCTCAGCTAGCAAGGCTGCATCCTTCGTTAGGAAAAGAGAGAAGCTGAGGTGCAGGTGCGATTCCACAGCTCTGGCAGTTAGGGCTGAAAAGAAAACCCAGTACTGCTGGAAAAGCCGTCCCAGCTCTGGTGACTTAGAGTTGAAGGCTGGTGAGGCGCGTGTTGGTAGGCGGCTGCGGCTGGCCCCGGGGTGGGAGGGCGGTGCAGAGGAGCCCTCCGGCCCCGACCCCTCGTGCCACTGTGCCCGTGGCCCCGTGCGGGGCTGGGTGCGGGTCCCGCTGCCCACTGCTCACGGCGAGGTCCCACTGCCCACTGCTCACGGCGAGGTCCCACTGCTCACGGCGAGGTCCCGCTGCCCACCACGAGGTCCCGCTGCTCACGGCCAGGAGCTGGAAGTGAGCATCGCGGCGGCTCTGCTGCCGGCAGCGCACGGAGCCTGTGCGCCAGACTCTCTTGCTGCTGCTGCAGTTAGAAAACCCACCTGCTATGTATGCAGTAATAGCAAATGATTAGAATTATGTGGAAATGCAAGATAACTTCTTGTAAGTGAATCTCGTGCATTAATTTTTAATAGAACGGCTCTTTTGCAGGACAAGAGGAGTTTCTGATTTTGCCAACAAAGGTTACGTTTGTCTAAGAAAGACAAAAAAGATATTCTGTTTATAAAGTGAGGTAAAGCATCCATGGAGTACATATAAATTGGCTGGAAAGTAGGACAGCGTGGCTTTTCACATAGCGCAATGGTGATGCATCTGTATGCGAATTCAGTTACGGAACTGTAAAAGCTTATAGGGAAAGCTATGTGGTGCACACGTTCTTTGGCGTGATCTCTCTTGCTTTAATCTCTCTGAGCTGGTGAGTTTGGGGAGAGCTTAATTAAAGTCGGTGAAAGCAATTCTGGAAAATGCAAGCCCGTGGAGCACTTGGATCCGCTGCTGGTGTTCTGGCCAGCTAGCCTGCCTCCTTCTCGCCGTATGCTTTCCTCCCTTTCCCTTGCCTGACTGCCAGAGAGGACAGCAGAATCAAAAAATTAATTATCTCTTGGATACCTCTCAGCGTGCAGACTGAGCTGAGCCTGGGCTCTGCGGGCGCCACAGGCTGCCAGGGCAGGCAGGCCACGGAGCGCTGGGCGGGGGGCTCACGGGGGGACCTGCCTGGGGTGGGCCCCCATCGGCTCCGGCCGCCCGGCTGCCCGTTCCCTGAGGACACGTGCCAGCAGCCCTCGGCCGCAGCGGGGCACGCGCAGACCGGCTGCACGAAGGCTGTGCCCACCCCAGCCCTGTCCTGCAGCCCCGGGCTGCAGCCAGCCCGCTCCTCGTTGAAGTCCTTTTCCAGCGCCAAGTCAGTTGTCACGGACTGGTTGGTTGCTGCGGTCATGGGCAGCAAGGCTGAACGCGGAACCTCCGCAGCCCTGCGCTGGCGTTGGTGGGGCTGCCTGACGCCCCAGCCTCGCTGGGCTGGGATGTCGTGCTCAGCCCGCGTGCTGGCCAGCCCGGAGGCAGACACGGCTGCGCCCTTGCCGTGGGGTCTGCGCGTGCCCAGCCTTGCGGGGCTCTCACCGCGGTGTTCCCAGAGCTGCGCTGCGGAGGGTCGGTCGGTGCTGGCGGTGGGGAGCGCATCCTGCTCGAAGGCTGCAGCCACCAGCGCTCGCTCGCCCCGGCGAGCAAAGCCCCGGCCGGGCTGCCCTGGGCACCGGCAGGAGCCGAGGCTGCCGGCTTTGGCAGCGTGCGCTGCCGGCAGCGCCGGTTTCCGATCCAGCGTGTTCTCCAGGTCTGGGCCGTTGCCAGAAGCCCCTGAGCGAGACGCGGCACGGGGAGGGCAGCGCTGGTGCTGAGGGCAGGGGGCCGGGAAGGGCAGCGCGGTGGCAGGCTGCAGCTCGTGTTCAGAAGGTTTTTCTCTCTCAGAAGTGGAGATGATTAGAGGTGCACGGTGATGAAAGACTGAGAAGTGAGGCTTCTCCAGCAGCAGCACTGTTCGCACACGGTGCCGGAGACACCAAAGCAGCAGTGTCTTCCCTCTGCTAACAGCAGCCAGTAAATTATCCTGCTCTGTCCTGGGAGCAGTTATTGAGTGTTTGGATAAGCTGGAGTCAAATTATTTGCATGTTCAAAGAGAGAAGATAAAACTAGACTGCAGCATATTTTACGGCTTTTATAAAATTTTGATGTATGTTGTTGGAATAGATGGAAAGGCACCTCCAGAGCTTGAGGGCAGAGCTCTTCTCTGAGAACGTGGCTGCAGAATTAATGCAGGCAAACGGTTCGTAGAAAGCAAGAATGTGCAGTCAGCGTTGGAAAAATAAGTGTTCTGTTTCTGTATTTGGACTGCTATGTAAGAGAGGCACCTGATCAAAAAATTCTGGTTTTGGTGCAGGCCTAAGGTGGCACATTCAGCATTTATAATGCAGCTTTGGACATTTTCTTGTTAGAAACTGAGAGGACAGAGTATCAGGAGAACGGGAAGAGCAGGAAAGGAAAGCAAAACAAACATGGTGCGAACAATATGGGGTTTTGAGTGTGCGTGTGTTTAAGTTTTAAATAAGCTTTTCAAAGTACAAGATTTTTCTGTGGGACTGATGCCTTAGCTTTGTTGCCAGCTGTCAGATGTAATGATTTCATCTGCCCATCTGCCAGAGGTTTCTCTGCGTGCCAGGTTTGGGTGGCTGTCCCTACACGGGAAGGCATTTGCGCTTTCAGCGGTTACTTATGACCCGGGGTTTCTCTAAGTGAAGAAACTTGGGCATAAAAAAAATGTCCCAATTTCTTTTTTATTAAGGACTCTAAATAAACACCAGGCAAGGATTAAGATGCCGTCTCGCTGCCTCTGTTCCAGGAGTGGTTCGGTTGCTGCTGCCCACGTCCGTGTTTGGGGGGCTCGTCCCGCTGCCCGCCCGCCCAGGCCTTCGCTGTGGGCGGCAGTGCCTGACTTCTGGGAGACTGAACGGCAGGAAGGTCAGCATGGCCTGCCAGGTCAGTCCTGCGCCTCGCTGCCAGCCCTCCGGCCGGCCATCCGTCCGTCCGTCCACCCATCCATCCGGGCTTCGGAGCGGTGCGAACGGGGAGTACCAGAGGTGGGTCCACGGCTGCGTGTTAAAAGCTTCTCAGTGAGCGAGTCTGATTTCTTTTACGGATTCAGCATTAATCTGTCAGTATTATTTACGCATCTGTGTGATGTGACATGGCTTTGAGTCTAGCATGACTCCTTTCGTTAAAAGCCTACAATTACCTCAAGATAACCTCCTTTTTTTCCCCTCATTTTTGACATTTCTGGGTGACGCGCCTCAAGCCTGGCTTGGGTTTTGGGGGAGCAGATGTTTGTGCCTCTGTGTAATGGTTGCCTCATATCGGTGTTCAGCACCAGCCGCGGCGGGATCGTTGAGGTGATGTCGCGCAGGAGCCGTTTGCCACAGTGCCGGCCTTGGGAGCGTCCCGTTCGTCAGAGCTGAGCTCCCGTCCTGAACAGCTTCACCTCAGAGCACAGTTTCAAGGCTGTGGTTGTAACATTGATCTGTGTGTGCACAGGCAGGGGCCAGCCAGAGCCGGGGAGCTCCGGGGGTCCCCAGTTCTCTGGATCTACAAACTTCTGTTCCCTGGATGGGCCCTTGCTCTCCGGTGCCCCTTTCCCCAGCAACCGCGGAGCCTGGTTTTTGCGCCTCGTAAGACCCCTGCATTCACTACGGAGTGTGTCCGAGTAGCATCGGACTTAACCCGCTGCAGGCGCCACGAAGAATAAATGCATATTGTTTTGCAGTTTTACTGCAAATTATTCAGAACATCATAGCTAGAAGTAAACAGGCATTAATCTAACAAATGTGAGCCTGTCGTCGTTATACGTGCACTTACTCGTACGCGTTCGGTTCCTTGGCTGCACAAACTGGTTGTATGATTACACGTGCATACAGATCTGTGACAGCTACGACATGCTTGACTCAGGAAAGAAAAACTGGAAATTAAGTGCTTGAGAAAGTGTGCAAATGCCTGAAAACCAGGTAGAGCTCAAAACGCTTTGCAGCCCGGAAACAGCAGAGGGGCCGCTGCGTGCTTGCTTACGCAGAGAGGTACGCGGGGCACCGACTCAGCTCTGCAGGAACTGTTGAGGTAAATATCTCCTGGCTGTGTTTTCAGTTCTAAACTAACAATTTAACTGTTTTGCTTAATCTGAATTCTCCATTGCTTTGGCAGGAATGTGACTGCTGCCCTGGGAGGTCAGCGTGAATTGCGGAGGACCTGCCACATTGCATTACACGTCTTTTTTGTCGTTTTAATGAATGAATTCCAGAGAAGGCTATTATTAATTAAGCTGCAATATGGCATCGTCAGCTAGCAGTGAGGAAATGCTAACTTGATCTGAAGGATCCATCTGTAGAACTTTCTCTTTCAAAACCACAGCCCAGTCATCACCGTACACTGGAGGGAATTATTGGCAGCATTTCAGTGCGTTACTGTGCCAAAAAGGTGCCTTTGGAAGACAGAAATAAATTGGAAGCGTGGGGATTCATCGTGATATGCCTGCCACAGGTAGGTAGCATGGGGACAAGAAGCTGTTCAATATATTAGTCTTGGGTTTGAATAGATGAAAAAAATCCCAAGCATATGCTAAACTATTCTCCACATGAATAACAGTTTCTAATTTGCTCAACACATCTCTAATAATCCTGGCAGCTTCTCTCTTCATAATTAACATCTTCATTTTGTTGCTTTCTGAAGGTGTAACGTGGATTCTGGCTCAGGAGTTGGGGCGGGTGGTTTCGGCTGTGGGCAGCGGAGGCATGCTCCGGCGGTGGGGGGCTGCTGGGGGGCCGGGGGAGCACCCTGGCGGGCGGTGAGCCGAGCTGGGGCACGCTCAGCTCCGCGGGGCACGCAGCATCTGCAGCCTGCCTGGGCAGCGTCCGTGCTTCCACATGGAGCCGGCGACCGAGCGGTAGAATGAATTACGTTGGTTAACTAATAGGAAAAATGAAGCTCTCTTCAGAAAATGTGTAGGTAACTGGAGACTGTGCCTTCTCCACCTGCATGTCACTGCGTGGGTATGCCGTAGTCACTGGCTGATGTAGCTGAGGGAGCTACCCCATCCCGTCAGCGTAGCACCACGAGCACAAACAGCAGTATTTGGGTTGTCACTGCTGGATCCTGGGAGGAGTGGAGGCACAGGGTGGATTCACGGTTGGTTTCTTATCACTGTTGAAGTTCTGGAGACCACCACAAGCCGCCTGGCTTCTGGAGAGCCCTGACTCTCAGCGTTGCCTCTTGTTTTGCCTAGAAACACCTTGCTGGAGACCGCGGCAGGACCTCAGCAGTGATGAGCTGAGGGTGGGTGCAGCGCGGGGACGTTTCTGGGTGGGAGCTGCCCCTCTGTCTTTGGTGCAGGCGGCCAGGAGCCAGGCAGCTGCAGGCACTGCGTGCTGCCGCACTCCTGCGGCAGAGCAGCCGCCGCGCTCCCGGCCCCCCAGCCCCGTACTGCCTTGCAGCAGGAACTGGCTGCATGAATTATCCCCAGAACACAAAAGTTATTTTCCTCCCACGGCTTCTCCTATCTCCGTGACCTAGTTACTGACTCGGAGTACACGCAGAAAGCCATGGGAGTGAAAAACAGAGATCTATTTGAATAAGAAAAGTTGATTACTATTTTAAGCCCCTTATCATGTAGAAGCATTTCAAGCTCAAACACCCTACTCATCTCTAGCAGTGAGGTAACTATAAAGGCTGCTCCCTCCCTGTCCTCAGTTTGATGGTGCTGGAGTTTCAGGCAATTAAAATCCCTTCACATACCTCTGGTGTACCTGTTGTAGTCGCTGTATTCTCAGGCCAACATCATTCAGACTTCAAACAGCAAATTATCTTGTTTGGAGGAGGTTTTATAGGTTGTTTTACCTAATTGGTGCAAGGTGAATGTTTCAGATGGATTAATTTAATTAAATGACACCTGAGTTACTCTATTGCTTTGCGACAGAGGCACGGAGAAGCCCCTGTGCCAGTAACTGATGCAGATAAAATGCTTGCTCTTTTTTCTGTCCTTTAGAAGAAAGCTGAAGCCTTTCCCCCGAGTACTCCCTGAGCATGGTAAGAATATGCTGGAGACTCCAGTCCTCAGCTTCGGAGGCTCGGGAAGTGCATCTCTTGCATGTCTGGACCCGGGGCGGGTGCCCAGTGCTGCTGTGGCCCCGCAGGGACCCCCGTGCTGTGGGGACCCCGGGGGTGGGGGCTCTGACCCTGGCTCCCTGGGGCTGGGCAGCAGCTTTCGGGCTGCTCGGAGGGGCGCAGGGAACGAGCTGAGGGTTGGGGTCCTTTAGGACTGGGGGACTAAGCGTTCACAGGTCTTGGTCAGGCAGAGCTCCTGAACCTGCCCCGATTCTAGCCCTGCTCCGCCCGGCGCGCAAAGCGAGGTCGGGCTTCAGTTAAAGGTGAGCACCAAGTTCTTGCACCAGGACTGCAGCGTGTGTGAAATGCGAGCGGTGCGTCAGTTCCTGACGGAAAGGAGAGACGTTTGCAGTAGTCCCAGACAGCAGTGCCTTTCCTGAGTTCCGTGAGCGCTCAGGTCCGAGCCAGACGTCAGCCCCTGCCATGAGCCTGAGCTTTGCGGTCGCCGGTGCGGTGCGACCATCGCCACCAGCGCCGGGCCCCCCGAGAGCGGCTCTGACGCCGTGCAGCTCCGGCCCGTCTCCAGCGCTGCGCGAGCGGTGTCTTTGAGCGGCACATCGGAGCCAGAAGGCAGGGAAGGGCACTTTGTTGAGTCAGATTATTAATTTTTCCCCCCGAGTACTGAACAAAAGCTCCTGGGGCCATGGCTGTGCTGTGCGAATCGAGGTCGGTCTCCCCGAGAGGCAGGCGAGAGCGTGCGTGCCGGCGGCTTCAGCGGGGCTCAGCATCCCCCGGGAGGCAGCCCAGCCCCTCCATGGCACCCGGCACAGGGCTGCAGGGCCGGGGGTCCTCAGAGAGTGGCTCGCTCCTCTCTGGAGGCGACGTCACCGCGGGGTGACGGGTCCGGTGGCAGCCGGGTGACCTGGAGATGCTGTCTCACCAAGACAGACCGCAGCCTGGGATTGATAAGGCAGGGACCCCGAATGATAGGCGTGATGCAATTTGGAAAAGAGACCTTGTGCAAAGCAAACGGGGGGGGAAAAAGCCCCTCGGTCCCGCAATGCTACGCTGCTTCAGGTGCCTTCCGTTTTTCCCAGAGAAGCAAAGTGATTTTCAGTTGTTCTTGCTTTCCCCAGGGTGCTGCTGGGGATATTTATGACAGAATAAACATATTCTCCCCTGAAACCTCTGTGCTTTGCTCTATCCAGCACCTGCACATCTGTTTCTGATCAAGCAGCCCCTGAGTGCGAAGCAGAAAGCCGCGGGGCGTCTTCCCCGTGTGATCGGCCAGAGCGAGTGACGGGGAGAGCCAGACCCTGGGAATGCGAGGAGGCAGAGCGCGCTGTTTTGGCGTAACGTTGCCGATGGGGAAGGCTTGGGAACCGGAATGCAATTCACAAAATACGCCAAGGTACGAAGGGGTTTTGTTCGTTTTGCAGAGCTCCCCACCCCTCTAACCTGGGTGGAATCTCTCCAAACCTCCCGTCCACAAAGCGACGCAGGGCAGCCCCGATCGCCCGTCAGCGCTCCCCGCAGACGCTCTCGTTTGCAGCGGGACGCGGCAGGGATCTCCGCGGCGGAGCTGAGCGTGGCGTCACCCCGGCTCTGCCCCCTGGACAGCTCGTCCTGCGCACAGAGCCGCAGAGCTGAGCCCCGCATCCAGCACCGCACGCGCCCGAGCCCGGCGCACGGTGCTGCCGGCGCGGGAACGCGTCCCCGTGGGACAGGGAGTGGGGACGTGGCTGCCTCGGGAGACCCCGTGGCGTGGGAAGACAAACCCTGCAGCCGGGGTTTTCGCGCCTCCTTGCTGGTTATTGTTTTCCTGAGCCAACGATCGAAACGCAGCTGCGTGGTGACGGCTGTGGGCGAAGCCCGGTCTGTGCTGGTGGGTCTCATCGCAGGGGCAGCAGGGGCAGAGGGGACCGGGGCGCAGCCTGCCCGTCCTCCGCTGCCGGAGAGCAGAGGCAGGCTCTGCTCGCCCGAGGATGCCCCACACGTTCAGCAGGGGAGCGCAGGGCGCTTCTGGAAGTTCTTTATTTGGCTTTGAAAGCTGCGTAAAGATTCAAAACAAGAGGCCCAGCTGCGTAATACAAATTCTGTGTTGCCATTTCATTTAGATAAATTACTCCTGTGAGTTCCTAATAGAAACAGATGTTGGCTTGTGTCAAAATTAGTGAACAATTCTGGTAACAGGAGCAGCTATTTTTAGTTTCGTGTTAACCCAGTTCAGCCTTACATCAAGTTGCATTAAACTCAGAAGATACAAATAGGACCCACGCTGGCTGTTCATTTGCTTCAAAGCACGCCAGACCCCTCGCTTCTGCGGGGCGCGGTGGGTGGGAGAGGGGAGCAGCTGGAAGGGAAGGGATTTGTCAAGTCTCAAGCAGCACTTGTCATCCGGTGTGCTCGTTGCTGCTGTGGAAACATTAATTAGGGGAGCGAGCTCAAGCCAAATAACGAGCACAGCAAACGGCCACCAAAGGCACGGACCAAGGAACCTTCCCTACCAAGCCCACCTTCGGCAGCTGGAGCAGGCGGGCCGGGTGGTCGGGGGTCCTGACAACCCCAGGGGTCCCGGCAGCGCCGGGGTCGGTGCATGCGCAGCAGGCAGGCGCTGTCTCTGCGTTCTTCTCTGCAAGTTGTTCGCTGTTTGTCGGCGTCTTCCTTTGAACGTGGCAGGCACCGCGGCTTGGGGGGGGGAAGCCCACCCGAGAGGTGAGGAGGCTGGTCCTGCCTTGGGACTGATGGACCGAGGCACAGCACCGCTTGTCCCTCCTCCTTCCCGCTGGCTTTGTCCTTCCCGTGCCTTCGAGATGCGTTCGAGAGGTTTCCTGCGCGACGCGCAGCCGGAGGGCAGGGCTGTCCTCTCCAGAGGGAGCTCTGGGTGGCCCGCGCTCCTGTGCCGCGGAGGAGCGCAGCTGGTCCAAAGAGCTCTTGGGCCGGTCCAGGCTACAGCAGCTTATTGGAAACTTCATTCCATCATCTCGATGGTTACCGTTTGGAGTTATATTGTCTGAAGTGTCATTTCCTCCCAGCGCAGCTTAAGTAAGGAGAAATGCAATGTAAACACCGAAAAATCCAGCCCTGGCTTTGTCCCCCTTAGCTTACTTTAGCTTGCTGAATTTAGAGTGTGGCCAACATCTTTATAATGATTCCTGAGTTTTTTTGTTTTCGCTGACTCCCTTTTCAGAATTTTAGATTTTATCAGCTAATAGTTGCTTTGACATTAAGTGCACTGCTACAAACAATTACCACGCACAATTAAATCTCTATTTATACCAGTTTTTCTCTTCACGGGAAAAGTTTTATTTCAGCTCCTCATTATTTTAAAGCAATTTGCAGAAAAAAGTACTATTAGGAAAATTAGGCTGATGGCATTTGGGGTGAGCTGAACGCGCTGTTAAGCAAATCAGAAATTAGTGTAAATTTCTTTCATTTGACTTCATCTGCTGCAGATTGAGTTTGATGCTAATGATAAAAAGTAGGTCAAGCTTTTAAAAATATTGAGGTCTTTCTGTGCGATGAAACTGAGTAAAAATGGCAAGAGAAAAATTTGGATTTTTTTTTTTTTCCCCTGATCTAAGTTGGAGTAATTTAAATAATTCTGTTATCTCTTGAAGCCAAGGCGCAGCCGTGTCTCCGAGCACACCACGCGTGCGTTCTGTGGCTTGGAGACAGGGCCAGGGGGTCTCCGTGGTCCCAGCAGAAGGCAGCGGCACGGCGGTGGGGCTGGGCACGTCCCCCTCTGCCCGGCGCCGAGAAGATCAGCTGTCAGCCCACAACACGCAGAACTGCCCACACTGCTGCTTCAGAAGAGTGGAGAACCACGGGGGTGAGTGTGGCCTGGCATGAGAACTGGTCGGGTTTGGGATTGCTTTGCCCGGATGGTTTGTGTTCTGCTCTTCACACCGGGCTCAGCTGTCATTGCACTGCGGGGTGCTCGTTGCGTCCCCGCTTTGGTGAGATGCCACGGCTGCCGGGGCACAGCCGGGCTTGGCCCTTCGCGGGTGCAGGGCTCCTGTGTTTTTCGTGCTCGGTGTCTCCTGATCAAAGACAGCCCAGTACTGAAAGGTTGCTTCACCTTGTCTTCCTCCCCATCCGTTTGTCGGGTGTGACTGAGCAGGAATCCTTCCACCTCCTCCCTCCGTGTGTAACAGTGATGTACTTGGGTTTGAGAATGGGATGCAGTTTTAACTAGAACAGTAGAAAGCATGTCAGTAGTTTAACAGTTGTAAAATTAGAAGGAAAGAAAACCCCTAAGAGATGAGAAAATAGCTGGTATTAAAGTGATAGAATAATCTTACCCCATAATAGTATCTGTGCGGCTTGCAGCAGCTCCCTTCAGCTGCTATCTGTCAAATCCTATCAGGAACGTGAGGTGACATGAGGAAGTCTCCAGATACATTTTCATGTCATTTAGCTGATTTGTGTCATTTGATAAATTGCATGTTTGTAGAATCAATGTTCTTCACCGTGTGTATTCTGCTTTGCCAGTGTCAAGGTTCTGTGCTAGAGACACAGCAGCAATTCACAAGAGCTATCGCTTCCCAAGATCTTGTCACCTGCTTGTTGGAAACTGTTGTTCATTTTCCGGCAGACTTGGTATAAAAGATTCATGAGATATATGAAGATACAGAAGGTGAGTCTTCTTTAATTCTCATTAATAACATCTCTGTTATTTTTTTTAAACATGAGGTAAAAAGGAAAATCAAATCCTAGTGAGAGCTGAAGGCAGGGGCTGCTGTTCTCTCGCTCGTGGCAGTGAAGCCCGGGCAGGATCTGTTGGTTCCTGGTGTGACGGGCAGACAGCTCTGTCCCAGTCCGCTCGGGCTAAGCAGGTCGAAGGCTGGTGGACCCAGCCCGTGCCTGTCAGCTCGACCCTCACTTACCCCTCAGTACGTGTCCGTCTCCCCCCGAGGCAGAGGACGGGCGGTGGAGTGGGACCTGTGGGTCCAAGGGGTGTTCACCAGTGGTGTGATGGACCCACTGCTGCCGAGTGCCGGGGTAAGGTCTGGGCCCGGGTCTGCAGGCGCCGCTCCGTGTTCGCGCCAGGCAGGGCAGTGGAGGGGTAGATGGGGCGTTCAGGCGTCGGCAGACGCATGCCATAATTAATCCTGTGGAGGTTTAGAAATCCACAAACATCGTCTGCTGCTCTCGGAGGCCCTGGCCTGCAGCAGGACGCTGAGCGGGAGTGCTTTTCAAGTTCCCTGCAAGGTACAGGTGATTTTTAACTGTATTGAATTATTTAGACGGAGCCTTTTCGCCCTTCAGATTCTGCTGCGATAGATATGACTCCTCTGGTTCAGGCAACGGGTGGTAGATCTCCCTTCCTCACCTTACAAGTGTCCTGTTGTGGTTTATGGGTATGGGCAAAACTATCCTGGCAAAAGTAAGATAAAGAAACGCATCTGAATGCACGTTAATGCGGTGTAACTGGTGATGATGAGTCATTCACAAGTTGGATAACGGCATGCAGGTCAACGTACGGCGCCAGGCAATCTGCTTCAGCATCGTTTTGACCTGATTGCTACCTCCACGCCCTTCTGCAACGCCTCTGTCCGCCCGCAGCAGTTCCTTGTGAGCACTGCCCGCGAGGTGGGACCACCTCCGCGCCCACCGCGGGTCGGAACCTCCCGGCCAGCCTCGCTCGGCTGCCGGTTCCTGCTCGCGCTGTGAGATGGGGAGTGACGCTGCTGCCGCTGGTGCGTTTGCATCCATCGGAGCAGAAATGCCGGCAGCAGCGAGCGCTGGGCTGCACCTGGCCGGGCTGCCGCTGCCGGTGGGTCTGCAGAGCCTGGGTGGAGAAAGACCGGCCTGCCTCATTCCCTGCTTGTAAACCCAAATATTAGTGAGTGAGTAAAACCTCTTTCTTCTGATCTTGTATTCTTTTAGACAAAAACTATTTCTGGACTTAGTTTTTCTTGCAGTTTATCAGATTTTTGCATTTTCAAGTTTTGTGCCTTGGTTCTTGTAAGATAAGCTGACTTTGAGAGCAACATTTGTCAGTTCTATTTTAGTTTCAGATGCAAATTTTAATGTCTTTCCTCATGACCCAGCATAACATCTGACTTGTATATTAAAAAAAATTCCCATAAAAACAGAGCTGAAAAACAAACTCCTAGATATTTTTTTCTTTTTCTTTTTTTAGCAAAACCACACCACACAATACTTGTATTAGTAATTACTAATTAAATTAATAAATAAAACCAAAATATTAATTTTAAATGAAATTTAAATTAAAATGAAATCTAAATAAAATCTAATACTTGTACTGGGCGCTGTGTTAGATGACAGTGAGCTGCGGTATCAGTCGTGTGTGTTCAGTACCAATCCTGTGCAGCTGTTGGCTCTGTGCTGGCTAGTTTTCAACACGCCAGTGACTGCTGTAGGATTTTAATAGCCTCACTTGAGCTGTACTGCATAGCTAAGACCACATCTGCTGAAGAATAAATCATCCATTTGAATAGGCCAGATTAATAGATTTGGTCCTGTATTGTAATTTAACTCAAGTTTTCAAATTTGTTATTCCAAAAGGGGAGGAGAACAGAATGGAAACCTCAGAAATGTGCCATTGCGTAACGCACCGTATTTATGGCTGTATCCATCCATCTATCTGCCTGTCAAAACCTGCAGCCTTGCCTTCCCCAGAACAGCATACGGCTTCTCAGTGCTTTTGACGCCAACGTTCTCTAAACCTTGGCTGGTCCCTTGCCATCGTAAGCTGGTGGGTGTTAGGAAAGGCACAACAAATTGGGTACCATGCCTTTACTGCCAAAGAACTGAAGATGATGAAGTTTGTCTGCCCACTTTTGGGGAAAATAACCTGAAGGTATTTAGTGGAAGTGAATTAAAATGCGTTGTCCTGGTGTGACTCTTGCAGGGAAGCGTTTGCCATCCCTGCGGACCAGCTCTCCCGTCAGCGGTTTGTCCGGGAAGATGCGGAGGCGGGGAGGTGCCTCCCTGTTTTTTGCTGGAGCTGAAGTATGGAGGACATAAATCAAATCCATACAAAGGAGGAGCATCACATGGGAACCACAGACTTCAAAAGAGATTTTAATGGTAGGTTAAATTCTAGTTCTAAGACTGATAGTTGAATGAAAGTACAACATAATTATGGATTACAGGTATGAAGCTGCAAAGCAGAGCAGTTGCAGTTGTCTCTCAGTGTACATCTCTTGTCAGCCGCTACTGGGGGGTCTGCTCATCACACCAGTTCTGGGGAGATGCAGTGATTCAAAGAGCAGCTGAAATGATTAAAGCTAGGACAGGATTTATGAGGCAAGATTAAAGAATTAAAAATGTATAGCTTGGCTAAATGATGACTTAAGGGGAAGTATAGCTCTGTGAGTGTTTCAAGGTTGCAGATATCAAGGACTGGAAGAAGCGTTCAGCATGTCACAGGCAGAATTGCCAAGAGTAATGAGATCATGCTAAGAAAAAGTAAATTTTCAAGTGCTGGAAGCCCCACGTGGTCAGGTTTAGGTGTAAGGGAGAAACAAAATCTAACTGCATGGAGATGGCAGGAATGTCCTAGGTCTGTGGAGAGCTCTTCAGTTTTTTTTCCCCAAGTCTCTCCACAGCGTCCCTGCACTACTCGCAGAAAGGCAGCCAGCTCTCCGTGCAGCACGCAGCGACGCTTCCCGCCCACCAGCGAGGAGAGCTGGGGTTAGATCCACTCGCTGAAGAACTCCAGCACATGGAGACAAGGCTGAGTTTTCTGCCTCTCATAGTCCTGGTGTCTCATCAAGAGAACAGCAGGCTGTGGGGTACCGTGCTTCTCACTGGACTCGAGACACGGTGAAGAATCAATTTCTAGGGTGGAAAGTGGGGATTTTCACTGCATGTGAAAGTGGTGGATGCTGGGTGGGAGATGGATAGGATGGAAGAACTAGTGTGTCCTTGGACCCAAGTTACAGACCATGGCAGGTTTCCAGACTGGGGACTCGCTAGATCGATCTGCTAGATTAACCAGGGTAGAAAGAAAAGGAATTAAGGGTAGGAATTAACTCCCAGCCATACGGTAGCAGGGGCAGTCTGGAAGGCTCTAGGGAACATCCAGAGAAGTACCTGCATGATGAAGTGCTCATCACTGCCACTGTCTTTATATTTATGTGTTTCATATTACAGTCACAGGAGTGTTCTTGCCTGCAGTAAGGAATGTGTAGTCCTATGCACTGGTTGAAAGCTGGAGACACTTTCAGAATACTCGACTGAAAAATACCTCATCATGAGTAAATATAGACAATCTCATTGTTTTGCTAATTAGAGACCTGCATCCAAAGACATCATTAAATCAGTTATGGAAAACGGACTTGGGAAATGATAATCCACACTGCATTGCATTCCCCCTGCACTGTGTGGCTTGGGTTTTCTTTTGTCTTCTTTTACTCCTCTTCTTAGAAGATCTGAAGGAGACAAATAGTTTTCTGATATGAACTTAACCCTCATATTAGGAATGACTTTTATTTCAGGTTCCTATCCTGTGTCCCCAGCACCAAGCACGAGGTGGGACCAGGGGTCTGTCCTTTATTTTCCTAAAGGTTTAAACTGAAATGAGAGCCAGCTTTGCCCAGTCACGGTGTTCGGGTGAAGTATAGAATCACAGAACACTTCGGGTTGGAAGGGACCTTCAAAGATCATCCAGTCCGACCCCCCTGCCATGGGCAGGCACAGCTTCCACTAGATCAGGTTGCTTAGAGTTCTGTATCCTGAGGTAGAGAATATTTTGTTGCTCTCTATGGGACTTAGGTTCATACCTTAAATAAGAAAAACAGGGAGTAGCCTGTAGGAACTTCTTTGATACGTTCTGGAATAAAAACTGAAAAGAACATATGAAACGCAGAGCGAAATATCCTTATTAAACAGCCAGGTTGAAATATGGTTATTGAGAACACACAATGGGATACAGGCATTTCAACTGAAAAAAATCAAATTATTTCACAAAGATAGGCATCATGGATGAAATTACCTTCATACTTCGCACTAATTAAAGTCTAGGAAATACATTGTGACCATCAGTTGGTATTTACTGTTCAGCCATCTGATGGTGGCTGCTGAATTAACTGAATGGATGGGCTTTTAATTTCTTTGCACGCCCACGTCACGTGTTACACCGACACATATCCACAGAGCTCTGAAAGGGTGCAGTGAATTTCTTTGGATTTTTTTTCTCAAGCCAGTGGGATTTTTCCTTTGAATTCCAAGCTTCTTGAATTAAACCGTCTCTGAGAGCCTCCCTTAAAACAACGGCAGCGGTTTGCGATTTTTCCCCCTCTCTTTTTTTAAATTTCTTTTCTGCCCGTGGAGGAGCCTCGCTGCAGTTTCCCCGCGGACCCTTCTCGTGTCCCCAGGCCAGCGCTGGTGCGGAGACCCCCAGCGCCCCAGCTGCCTGCCTGAGCCAGGGAACCGCGTGGGCAAGAGAAGCAGGCTGGGGTGTCGGAAAAGGGGGCTGGGAGGGCCAGAAAGACACGTCTGCTGGAAGAGGTGGTGTTCCCTCGGCACAGCCGGTTTTTGATGTATATTTCTGTTGTTTTTAGAAAAATGAAACTCCAGGTAGCGATCCCGCATCTGAACAGAACTGTCAGTGAATGACTTCGTTCCAGTGTTTTGGTGCCATTTTTCCTGAGCTGCCTCTATAATGAATGGTGAATCTTTACATGCCCAGTGCGAGTTACCGGGATCCAAATCTGTTCTGGAAATAGTCTGCCTGACAGCCTTGTTATTGGCAGCGGAGCTATTTAAATGAGAAGCCTGTGCAGGAGGTGAACCGGCTGCCCCGTGCGATGGCGAACGGAAGCTGATGAATTCTGCACGGGCAATCAGGTGACCCTTCTGCTTTCCACTCTAATTACTTTCCTGTCAGATGTTCAATTGGAGTGGCAGGGTCCCGAATTCCCAAAGATCTCTGTTTTGTCTTAGAAGATTAAAGGGTGGCAACTATTTTCAATATGATTATCATCATTATTTCTGGGAGATTTTTGTACTTCAGAAGTCAAAGTCATAATAGCCTAGCTCACTGCAATTATTTGAAAATTGCCTTAATGTATTTTCCAGAAGCTCTTTTTGCACTTTGCAATTTATTTATTTGCTAAGCAAATAGCTCATTAAAGTGCTAAAATGTCCCTGAACCTATATGAAGCCAGTCTGGTGGTAACTTGCATGGACTTTGCCAGCATCCCTTTACCCACCAGTAACCCCATCTGTTTTTTTGTTGAAGTGCTGCTTCTTGGTGTTCTCTCTGGTGACATACCTTGAAGGATTCCTCCTTTTTTTGGTTAAAATTGAAGCAAATTTGTTAACATGGCAGTAACTCTCTATGCTGATGGAAAACATAAGCGTAAACCAGTATAAGAAAATATTCAGAGAGACAAAAAAATGCTCAATTTCTCAAAAAATGCATTTTTGCTGGAGGCGTGTTTCTGAAGAGGGGGTCGTGACCCGTGAAGGGATGGGAGCAGCCCTGTATCGGGGAGCGGTGTGCGGGTGACAACCCAGCGGGCTCCATTTTCTCCATTGCAGAAGCCAGGCAGTCTTCGGAGAGCGGCCGGGGTGGCTGTGGGTGCAGGTGGTGAACGCGGCTGTTTGGAGCCCTGCCACATCGCTTCCCTTTCTTCTGACTCTTAATGGTGAGTAGGGAACGAGGAGACAGTATGCCCTGTGTATTAAATTGAAACTAACCCAAATAGCTTCTAAAATACACTCAGCTAATTGTTCAAGAGTAATTTACAGACCAAGAGTTACGCTGCAATAATTGTGACTAATGAGTAAACCACGAAAAAAATGGTAAATGGCTTGCAGACATTTTGTGAGCAGAAAATGAGGCTAAATTCATTGAATAGATTAATTGCTATGGATTATTCTCTCAGCTTTAATCTGCTGCCTGCTGAAAGAAGCCTGTGCAAATGGAAAAGCTGGTCCACAGCTTTCAGTTTGAAATGTGGCTGCTTCGCACTGACTAGAAAAGAAAAGAGGCCTGAAAGCGGTTTTGCTGTGTAATAATAATGTATCATGCTTGTAACACAATTTTCACCTTCAAAGTTTTACCTGCCCTTCGGGATGGGGCAGTTTTATCATCCCCTTTGATTAGCAAGAGGCAGATGGAGAGCCTGCAGGGAGGAGAGGTGATTTTTCCCAGTGCCACACACTGTCTCTTCGGCAGAATTCAAGCTGGAGCTTGGGATTTTGCAGTCCCTGGCTGATGCTTATGATATTTTTCTGTCTGAAGACTTCCCCTTCCTGCAAAAAATGGGAACCCTAAGCAGATTGGAGGCTTTGCCAATGAAAACGTGGAGAAAAAGAAGGAATAAGAGGACATGTCCTCCAGCCTGTTTTAGAAGACCAGTTTTAGGAAAGAGGAATTGTATTTTAAGAACCAGACAGATTGTCTCAGGTTTACTACCTTGGAGGACAGCAGTGAAGGCAAAGCATTTTTCTGTAAGGATTATGATTACCTGACAAGGTCTTATGGAGAAGTGACCCTGATTTAGAAAAGATCTGTTCATTTATAAGTAGCTGTTCCTTTTTGGTAGTACAGTTTTTCTCTTTTATCTATTACTATATATTAATATTAATTTAATTAATATAATATTAGTAAAAATAAAACTAAGGCCCATGTCTTTACTCGGAATAAATTTGTGGTTTAAAATGAAATTTGGAGAGCCTCCTAGATCGATCCTTGGATTTCATAAGCTGCTAGCGGCAATTTATGTGGGTGTGCAACCACAAAATCCTTCCAGGTTCTGGGCGCACGCTGTCTGCCATGCCTTCGCTTCTGGCAGCCTGGTCTGTCCTGACCGGAGCCGGCGTGGCCGGGTGCCTGGACAGGGCGTCCTCCAGCCGGCAGCGTCTGGTGACAGCCCGGCAGCTTAGGACAAGCTCCTTGCTATTAATGGGGCTCGGAGCAGAATCACTCGGCTCAGATTTATGCGCCGCGCAAGTCGTCCTCTTGAGACAGCTTTAGCGTTCCTCCTTGTGCTGGGACTGGCATCCCCTCGCCGCCGTTATTTATAGCAGGCCACTTCTGCACCCCGCCTGCCTCGCTGCACAGCGAGGGCAAACAAATCTGTAAGTCCTTTCCCATTCAGCTTCCAGTCTGAAGCGAGCTGCGTCGCAGAGCAGCCGGAGTAGCTGTGAGGGCAAGCTGCTGCTGGGGGGCTTCGCTGGACGGACCACGATTACCCCGTCTGGCTCGATCACATCCGCTCAGTTTATCAGAGCAGATTCTTCCCCTCTGTTTGATGAAGTTTAATAGAGCAGAACGAAAATCCAACTGTTCACGTTAGCCATAAGGTCTGACGAAGGGAGAGCGGTTCCGTCGGTCGCAGGAAGACCCCATCCTGGTTTGCTGCCCAGCGGCAGCGGAGGGGGCTCTGCACTGGCCCCCCGCTCCCCTTCGCTCCCAGCCCCTGCTGGAGTCTGGTCTCCAGCAGCCCCTGCAGAGAAAGCTGTCTTCTCCGTTGTGATGACTGGAAATAAGAGTTACACGGTGTTGACCTTAACATTAGCTTTTGCTGCTGTTGCTGATGTCTTCAGCCTGTGCCTCCTGGTGCGCCTCGGTTCTCGTCTGTTCACACACCTTTCCTGTTCTGCGGTCGCATTTCTAACGGCGTCTTACCAGAATCGGTCTAACCCCGCTGCCAGCCCCAGCGTGCTCGAAGCGGCCGGAGCGGGGAGCCCGGGGTGCGACGAGCACGTCCCAGGCTCCCTGGGCTCGTGCTGGGGCTTGGCTTGGTCTTGGTTTGCTCTTCCAGGAGGCTTTTATCCCTCCTTTGCTGGTTCGAATGTTAAAGGAGAATCAAACTTTCTGCCTTCCCTTGAAGTGGCAGTAACACAAGGAAATTAGAAGTGTGTTTTCCTGATGTGCCTGAAGCCGTGAAATACTTTGTATGCGAACTCAGACTAAATAAACCAGGATCTTTTTCTCCATGTTTGGGAAGGTTAAGCCTCCAGCCGCAGTGGCAGCAGCACGCTGCACTCAGAGTTTTGCAGACATAATGTCAATCTTTTATTTTGTTATACAATGCAGTTCACCCTGAATTACATTTTCTTCTCTTAATTTATTTGCATGAAAAAGATGGCATGGCATAAATCATCTTGTGTAGATTGCTGGGTTATTTGCATTTCAGAGGTTGTTTTTGACTTTGTATTAGAAAGGAATTTGCAGTTGAGAAGCTCTGGGAGGCATTAACTTTTAGTGACTGGTGGTTCTTAAAAGGTGATAAATGACGTTCATTTTGCTTAGGACAAACATCCCAAAGTTTGTGTCTTTCTAAAAAACTTCTCTGAGGCAAAGACTGAAAGCCACTGAGCGATGCTTTCATCTCGGGAAGCAATTCCTCTTGGAAGGGCAGGAGATGTGGGATCAGGGTTTGGTCCCTGCAGCCAGCTGCTCGGCTCTGTTCCTGCAACGCGGCATCTGCCCCGTGGAGCTCGAGCCGCTCGCTCTCTGCCTTACTGGGAAGGAGAAGGCGGAAAGGTTCATTGCGTGGAGGGCGGTTTGAAGAGCTGCCTCTGCTCCGGAGAACGGAGCGTCACCACGCCGGCCTCGCCAGCCTGGCCTGCCTGCGCTGGCTGCTGTTCTTCCTTACGAAGCTTGTTTGATGGCATCCCACACAGGGCAACTGGAAGTCTGGAAGGCTTGAATGAGTCTTCAGGTGACTATTTCCTGCTAAAAAATATGGTGAGAAGCTGTATCTTAAATTCAATACAGCACGTAGCACACAGGGAACAAAACAGCAGGGTAAAATGTATTTTATTAGCAATGAACGGAAGCTGCACATGAAAGAAGCCTTTAAATATCTGACATGTTTAATGCATTATATTCCCCTTCAGCAAAGAAGAAGTCAAAAGGACAGGGCTGATGAACTGCGCTCATTACCCTGACTTGGTGGTGATGATGAGAATGGTATTGAAGAGAAGGCTGTGGTAGACTTCAAACGCCTTTCTTGCCATCGTGAAGTTGGAGTGCTGGTCTGGCAAAATGTTGGAATTTCTTTACACAGTGATGCAAGGTCTCTGGTGAGAGGCTCACCATCGGAAGGTCAGCACAGTTCAGGAGTTGAAAGCAAAGCAGTGTCCCTACACATTTCAGGGGTTGGATATTTTTTTCCTGTATTTTTTGCACTAGCTACCTTCAGATCCTCTTTGAAGGTCCCTCTATATCAGCTGTGCATTAGTGCCACAAGAGCTGGTCTTCAGCAAGGAAGCCATTTCATCACATCTTATTGCTGGGTCCCCAAAGACAGAATTGCAGAGAAAATTGGCAGATCTAAATGATCTGTGTTTTGTCAAATGGATGCTTAAACGTGTGAAGATTTGTCCACTCTCTGCCTGTTATTAAGTTCCTTCAAGTTCAAAGGGATTTTTTTCCCCTTGGTAAACGAAGGGGAAAGAACTGAGTGAAACATCATTTACATTCAGAAGCAGCTGGAGCTGGGGAAGCATGCTAACCAGGTTAGCAGCCTTAGCAGGAGTTACGTTATAAGGTAAAGTGGATTTAAAAGCCAGTGGACAAACGGAGGTCCTCTAATTCATCAGTTTGGTATATTGTGCTGATGTCAGTACTGTCCAGTAAAAGCACCAGTCCTGGTCTTCCACAGGTGAATAGTCCTTTTTGCGTTCTGGAGAGCAGCGCTCATCAGCCTTGCCTGCGTGTTGGGTCCTGTGAGTGGCTTAGACCTAAGGCTTTACTCACTGGCTTTTAAAAACTTGCTAGTATTTAAAAGTATGGCCATCTCTTCTGCAGTGGAAAGCAGCTTGGTCCTGATTCCTTCCCACTACTCCTTGGTTACTCCTGTTGTCCCTCCATGTTACTCCAGTTACCCTTCCGTGTTACTCCTGCTGGAGAATATCGAGGCATCATGTCAAAAGGGATTGTTGTATTTATTGCCTGACATTACAATTGCTGTTGTGTAAAGAAAAGGTGCAAATGTTTAAATCACCTCTTCGAAGCATGAGAATTAGAGGGAGTGTCACTGCTCTGTCTTAGCAAGAGCAGATACATCACTCTGAGAGCTACAGGAACTTACTCAGCAGTATTGAAATGCACGAACCATTTTTTAGACAGAAGCTTAAGATTCTCCAGCTAAATTATTGCCAGGAGGAGTGGATCTTGTAGTGAGTTTCTTGGTGACATCCACTCACCCTCAGTGCAGTCTCCAAAAGCTATTCATGTGGATATCACAAAGGAGAGGATTCCGAAATTTCTGGGAGACAAACCCGTGTATGCCACTGTGAAGAACACAGGCAGTGGGTACTTATGTCAAAAATATCTGTCTATATGCTTGGGGGGGTGGAGAACAATATAGCACACCCTACAAATTAACACCCATGTCTATTCTGGCATAGCCATATACTTTATGGGCTGCCTTGGAGTATTCACAGAGAGATGTAGGTGTTATTTTCCTATTTTTCTAACTTCTTTTTTGGTAGAATTTGTATTCACTGAATTGACGTATATACATTTTTGTAGTTTCTGTTGCCTGGGGCTATCGCACTTCAGTCTTTGATCTTGTCAGATCTCGCAGACTAAGCTGGTTGGAGGTTGGCCGGTAGTTGGCTGAGAGATTTCCTAGGAATTTCATGATGCTGTGAGGAATTGTGTGTGTCTGAAGATGGCACTTTCTGCTATGAGTCAATGGTGAACAGATACCCCAGCATGGAGCCAGGGTGCTGGAACGCCACGGGCTCCATCGGCAGAGGGTGGAAAATGCAGCTGCACAATCTGGTTTCCTACGAACCACAGAGTGGATGTCCTGGCCAAAATCAAATGTACGTAGCTAATCCTGCATTCAGATCGTTCAGACGCTGTATTGGTACTTTCCACTCGCTGCTGACCTGTGGCTGAGGTTTCCTGTGCAGAGCTGCAGCGTTGCGGAGGAGGATGGAGACGGAGGCTGTGTCTGTGGGCAGAGGTAGTTGGGAGATGCCAGCAGTCACTTCTGAGTACGTCCAGTGTGTGTGTCGCGTAGCATCCGGGTACAAAACAGTAACAACAGAACACAGGGTAATGGCTTTACACTGAAAAAGGATAGATTTACATTAGCAATAAGGAAGAAATTTTTCCCCGTGAGGGTGGCGAGGCCCTGGCCCAGGCTGCCCTGAGGAGCTGTGGCTGCCCCCTCACTGGCAGGGCTCAAGGCCAGGTTGGACGGGGCTGGGAGCACCCTGGGCTGGGGGAAGGGGTCCCTGCCCATGGCAGGAGGTGGAACTGGGTGGTCTGTAAGGTCCCTTCCAACCCCAACCATTCCATCGTTCTGTGATTCTAAGACAGACAACTATTTAAATGTTTGGCCATGTAGAAATCTGTTAACTCTCACTGGAGAGGAGACGTGGGCTGTTCTGTACTCACGGTGTCCTGCGGACTCCTTCCTCTCCCCAAGGAGAAGGTGCTGTCCCTCGGCACAGAGGTGCTCGGGGCTGGGGCGGCGAGCTGCCTGGGAGGGAGACCCACGTTCAGGGGCAGCAGTGCTGCCGGGGGAGCATCCTTCTGTGCTGGGAGATGTCCCTGCACTGATGTGGAAAACAACTGTGGAAAGCTGTTTTTAAAGCGCTGGGGGACTTTTGTAGCAATGTTGTGCAAGGAGTGTCTCATTCACCATTAGCGAGTGACCCCTTAATCACATCGACGAGTAATCACTCACAGGAGTAATCCTGTTGGCATCAGTTGGGCTAGAGCTGCATCGTTATAATTTAGCAAATAACTATTCAGTTGCTTGGAGTATAAATGCTTCTAATTTATATAGAAATGGAAGGCATTTCTGTCTCATTCATTAAAGAAGACATGATGTGAATTGTCACTTACTCCACACATGCAGAAAAAGGCAGATTTTAAGCAGCATAATGCAATAAAAAGAATCAATGTTTTCTCTGAGATTCTCGGTTACCTTTTCCCGTGTTCTGCTCTTACCTTAACGGCGAACTCAGGCTGAATCTAACTCTGGCTTCTTTCCAGACGAGACATCATCCGTCAGGGGTGCCCTATGCTAAGAACTGGTGAATTCTTTAATTAGTGGTGGATGACTCCAGTGCGGTCTTGCAGAGCTGCATGGCTGTGTGGAGCTGATATCAGCAAAGAGCAAAAATGTCTTTCTGCTGGAGATTTGCTGATACAACTCCAGGGCCATACGCAGAGCGCGGACTGGCTGCAATAACCCGTGGCGTTTTGTGCTGAGTGGCATATGGCTCTGCTGCTTTGGAAGCCACCGAAGTCCACAGTCCTGCCAAATTCCTGTTTGGAAATTGGATCCCCTTTGCTTACACTTCCCTGCAGTTCCACCCTGATCAAACATTGACTTTCGCATGTTTTTCAAGGCAGGGATGTGGCATTTGGCGCTGCCGTGCTGTGCCCTAGGGGACAGTGAGGGTTGCCCTTTTTTTCTGTGTCCTTCGGGCTGAGCCCTGAAATAGCCGGCAGCATCACCACACAAGCTGACAAGCTTCACACAAGCACACTAATTCTCCCTGTTTTCAGCTTAATGAAATGCCAGGGGTCTAAAATTTCTCTTTGGCTTGAAAGTGGTACGGGTCACCTGAAGAAAAGGTTTTTTTAATAGCTTTTAAGACAGTTTTATACTGTTTTCTGCTGATTTGGCTGTCTTGAATCTCAAGCGGTGCAGAGCATAGGGACGCGATGGTGAAACAGTTTCCTTTGGTGCCTCTGGGATTGCACACGTGTGAGGGGCTGCTGAGCCCTGCGATCGGGGACGGTGACCTGGGCTGAGACTCTCCTTCGGTGGCTGCTGGTCTTGGAGTGAAGGTGAGATGGGAATGAGCCAAGAGGCCCCTTTGGGTTTCTCGTGTGCCCTGGTGCGATGGGCAGCCCTTCCTGTGAGCAGCGGTACCTGGTGCTGGTACCACTGGATCACAAAGTGTGGAGTGGGTTAGGGAAACAACAAATGTCTCCTAGGATAAAGAGGAGAGAAAGCAAGGGAGTGCTCAAACAGCAACAAAACCCAGACCAAAGTGTTTCTAAGTACATATGGCACAGGTCTTCTGAAGCCACACTTTTATTTATTTTGATGGGAGTGCTGGAATGCCAATTTTGCCTGTTCTTCCCCTTGATTCCTACTGGTAAATACATAGTAAGAGCTTTCCTAATTAGGGAAATAGAAGTTTCAAAGAGAAGAGTGTTTCCTTGTCAAGACATTGTCCCACACTTGGGCGATGGATGCTTTTTTGGTAAATCCCTGAAGTTTTAGGAAAAATAGTTTCAGCTGCAGTTCGTGCGTAATCTCCTGAGTAGCAAGAGTAGATAATTTAAAAAGAAATCTCTGTAGTAACACAGGGAGAAAAACAAACTGATAACTCTTGACAGATTGATGGCTTTTTCCTTCATCTAAATCTTTATAGATTAGCATGTCTATTTTCTCTTCACAGATATGGTTGTTAGCACTACATCATCTACCCTAATCTGTATGGGGAGTAGATTTATGCTAGAGCTGTGGGGCATTTGTACTGTCCACTCGTCACCAAGAATAACAGAGAGGACAGGTAAGATAATTTCAACCATATTAAGTGTTGAGAGATGACTATGTGTGTTTTGATAATGGGACACTCAGAGTGAATGGTAGGAGGTGCTTTTGTTACATATTTGTTTAATATACATCTTTTTAATTGTCTTTTCCCCTGCTTTTCCTCTGTTCCCCTGTTAAACAAGGGCACCTGGGCCTGCTCTGGCAGACACCAGTAGCCACTTTGGGCTCACCCAAGGGACTACTGGGAAACGATGTGAGGGTTCATGAGAGCCTCTGGTTCACAGGGAGCAGTTTGGTTCAAGCGATCCCAAATTCTGGTTCCCCGGTTCCCACCTCTCTTGTGGACAGCAAACAGCGTTGAGCACGGGGAGATGCCTTTGGGCACAGTCAGCACCGGGGACTGATGCAATGTTCCCAGTCGCAGGGGTACTGCATCTGGGTGGCAGCTGACCAGTGATTTATTTCGAGACCTATTGAAGCACCTGGTCTCCAAAAGCCTTCTCCTAGTCCTAATCCGGTGGCCAGACCGTTTGCAGGCGAGACTATGTTAGTTAACTGCGATTTCGTATTCAGGCATCAGAGGAGCCTTTCCTGCCATCCTGCTGCTCTGCCAGATGCTCTGCATTTGCTGGCTGTGCAGCCGATTCCTCCTTTCTAAGCATAATTCTATGTAACCACCTTCACAATATCTCATCTTAGTGATTCCATAGCACTTCCACCATCGTCACGAGAATTTTGAATCCTGGTCCTGTCCTCCAGAGCACTTGCAACCACTCCCAGCTTGCTGCCATCCACAAGTTATATCGGTGTCTTCTTTACTCCAGGCCCTGAGTCTGAGCAGGAGCACGCCGTGGGTCTCCATCTGTCCCCTCATCTTCTCAGGTGATGCTAATCACCACTCTTTGGCTGGTGGTTTTCAGCACGCTTCATCCTCACGTTACACTAATTTTATTTAGACGGTGCTTTTCAAGTGTCACTTGTGAGACTGTTTTATGGAAGAGCGTATAAAGCCGTGCTCTGTGAGACACGCTGCATCTCATCCTGCCTCGGTGATGAGGTCGTTTGCCCCTCCCGTGCCTTCGCTCCTCACCATGCCCTCACCTTCCCCTCGCTGACCAAATCCTCCTTTAGCTTGATTTTATTTTTATTATTTATTCTTGAGAAATGTATAAATGTATATTGGCTGTGTCTCTTGGGCCAGCATCTAATCTTCTAGGTGATGACAACTTGATTGACGAATAATAGTTTCCAGCGTCTCCGCAGCTGCCAAAGGAAGCTGTGATTTCTAAATGCGTCCCGTAAGGTAGAATCAGCGTTTGTCCTGCTCCAGGAGTTAGTCTTTAATCAGCCCATTTGTCTTTACATTATTGAAAACTTCTTTTCATTGTAATACACAAAAGAAAGATTTGTAAATAAGCCGTTTACATTGTGTTAGTGTGTAGATTAGGGGCCAAATGTTTTGGGTGCTGCTGAAATCCTATAAGTGATGTTCCCTGCTCTGGCAAATCTTAATAATAAATAGGCGAGGTAGACAACTGAAAGGACTGAAAACCAGCACAGAGGGCAATCAGTTGAATTGGTGCGGTGCAGATCAGTGGCGCAATGGAGATTAAAAGTCAGTTGCTTTGAAATCAGGAATAAAACCTTGCAATGGCTCTGATGCCATTTTTTGATGGACTGTGGAAAACACAAAAAAATGAAACTGGTGCCTTGAAAACATTCCAAACTGAAGAATAACATGAAATGTGATTTTATCATTCCAGAGACGGGGATTTTAAAAATTCACTAAAATCCCAGTAAGAACTCTGAAAACAGATTTTATTGTTGTTGTTGTTGTTCTGTACTTATACTTTCAATATAGAATGTAGCTATCAATGTTTACTTGATTCATAATATTAGAAAAAAAAATACATGGAGAAAGCTGAATTTCATCTTCTTCCATTACTGTGGATACAAACAAAAAGTGGTTATGAATCACTTTTCATTGATAGAAGGAATTTATTTGTCCATTTATTTTACTGGCGTGTCTGCTGAAACTGAAGTTCTTGATTCATGATCTGCAGGAGGCAATGCCGAAGAGATCTGCTTTTGCAGCCACCAGGCAACTCTGGAAGGATGCAGGGGGCTGTGCATAACAGCGGCCCGAGCCAGGACTGGGAATATAAACCACACAAACACGCCGGGGCAGGACAGCGTGTGGAGACAAGGCTCATTCTCTGCGGAGAAGAACATTGCTCCTGCCACAGATGTACGTGGAAATGTGTCAGGTAAAGTTGTTCAACAACCCCCTTGTCAGAAATAATCATTAAAGCAATTCTACTAGAAATATAAACAGATCCAGCTCAGATGTAGGGCATCACTGTCATTGTTTTCCAGAAACTTTTCTCTCTAACAAAATAATGGAGCTCATACAGTGCAGAATTTTAAGTAAAGAGAACATAGAGGCAAGGAGGATCTGGCGGCCAGCTCTAGCTGCGGCTTTCGGAGCGGGCTCACCCAGGGCTGCCGCTGCCCCCGCTCAGGCGGGCTCTCTTGCACTTGTCTCCTACCTTTTTGTTTTGCTTTCTCCCTAGTTTTTTTTTTTCTTGCACAACTTCTCCTTTGCTATATGGGGGTATAAATTCTTCCTTCTGCTGTGTTCTGGCCTGCGCCGCTCGTGTTCTTATTAAATGCTGTGGTTACAAAATGCAAATATGCCAGACAGCCACTTGACTGCCATCGGAGAGCCTTTCTGCCTCTGGGCCCATCGTACTCCTTAGACAGCACAGTTTTTCCTGCTTGAGTGGGTTTTCTGAAACAAAAACCCTTTTCAAGGGTGCTGCTACACTTCACAAATCGTACATCATATGGACTGTTTATTGTGCAGAGATTTTAACAAACTCATTTTTTCAGCTTGCTGGTGGCTATTCCCACAGCCCACGCATGGCGTACCGCTAACGAGGGCCGGGAGGGGCTTGGTTCTCCATTACTGCCTCACTCTTTCCCCTTTTTAGCAGTTTCAGGATTACCAGTGTTACAAGGCTGTAACAAATTAAGTCTGATCTGTGTGGAAGATCTTACTGAAATCGGTGGACTTACTTCTGTGCGGAAGAGAAAAAGGTATGCAAATAAATGACATGTGTGTGCTCCTCTTCTGGAAGCACGGCGTCTAACGAACAGCGTCCGTAGAAACACATGGGTTGATCTGAAGACGGATTGCAGCTCTCGCAGGTACTTGCTGAACGTGCCCGGCTGGAGCCCGGTGTGACGTGCCTGCGAGAAGAGGCAGCTCACCGCAGCACTGAGCGGGTCCTCGGCCGTGGCTCCAGCCCGTGGCCCTCCCTGCGGCTGGAGGCGAGGGGCTGGCCCAGCAAGCAGAGGCGTAGCTATGGAAGATTTGCCTGTTGTCCAGAAGGACTGCACGCTAAAACTGCTCTTCTGCAGCCCTGAGCGAGTTCGTCTGCAGCTGGGACGGGAGCGCTGGCCTCTCTGGGGGGGTCTGCGCTGCGGGCGTCAGCACGGCAGCCAGCCTCCGCGTCCCGGGAGGAGCCGCAGCCGCAGCTCTTGGGGGTCTCAGCGCCTCGCTGCCCAGGCTGCCAGCCTGCGGCCAAGGAGAAAGCGTTGGCTGCAGAAACTCTTTCTGTGGAAAAATGGCATTCACTCGAAAAGCCAGCTTGCCATCGGAAAAGTTTTGACCTTAGAAATTTAATTAGTCCCGTTTGGAAGTTTGGTGGAAATTGTTCACGAAGTCCTTTGGGTCCTTTGTTTGACTTGAGCGGGAGTTCAGGCAAATCTTCTGTCACAAAAATAACTGGAACCAATACTTAGAGTTCATGCTAGGGAACGGGAAGCGTGATAATGTGTTAACTGCAATTTTGTCTTCTGGTATACGTCGTCAGAACTGATGAAGCATTTTATGGGAGAAAAGAGGAAAAACTAACAAATCGGGGAGTATTCCCCTAGGCTGATGAGTGCATGTGGTGTGATAAAATACTATGATTAACCTTGGCTGGGGGCAAAAAATGGATTCAGAGCTGAAAAAATGGTCTGTGCAAACAAGCCCCAACCACGTGGAAAAATGGCTTGAACGTGAAAGCAAATAAAATGGCAGCTGTTACGGGAGGCTTTGTGCCTAATGGTCCAAAACACTGCCAAGCATCGAACAAAGCTTTGTGTGCAATTACTTCTCTGTATTAAAAATAACAACACGCTAAAGCATGGAAATGAAGAGATTTACAGTGTGTGGCAAATCGCTAATTTACCTGCCCGTAGTGGCTGCCTGGCTGTGTCTCTGCCGGAGAGCGGGCGGCTGCAGGAAGGCTGGCCAGGAGAGCTGCTTGCTGGGTGCTGCAACAGGTTTTGGCTGAGCATGTATAATTAATTTAATCTTAAATCAATTTACACTATCAATAATGAAGCACCTCTTAATGGACTTTCAACTGGTCAAGTGTCAAGGCAGACTGCGCGGTGTGGAAAGCAGAGGAAGAACTTCCCTCGTTGCGTAAGCTCGTGGCAGAGCATGAATAAATCATTCTCTCTTGCTGGCGACTGTTTGATGCTGCTTTAAGATCTCTGAAGTGAACTTCCTTCTAATTTAACACATGCCTGCAGTTTAAAAGCGGCCTCATCCGCTTAAGAAAAAGCACCTAATTTATGCGCTGCTTTTAACTTTTAATAAAAGAGCATGCTTACGAACTCTGAAAAAGAGAAATAGCTGAGAATGAAAGTTATACTTTCTACCAAGCCTGAGATGAACCGGGAGAAGCTGTCGGGAGTTCGCTGCGTCTCCAAAAAGACTGAGAGCCCTGCAGTGCTGCTGGGAGCTTTCTCTTTAACTGTATGAACTCTTTTCTGTTTTAAAGGTCGCTGGGCAAGGTCTTTCTTCAATACCATTCAAATATTACCTCATATTTTTGATCTGAATTTCACATACTGTCTTCTGGGCATTTCCATACGTTTCTGCTCTGGAATGATGCTGTTAATGATGCCGCTGTGTGCTTTTACTGCAGTTCCCCTGCACCGAATGCTGCGTTTCCTTATTTCTGAGACAACGCGGAGAGTTTTAGCACAGTTGCATCCATGAAAATCAACCACAGCTACACTGGTGAAGCTCTGCCTAATCCTTCAGATCTGTAAGGTTCTTGTGAGTCCTGACAGCAAGTTTTCTGTGGCTCTAGAATATGGATGAAGCCAAGACTGAGCGGTGCCCATCGCCCATAACGCCGCAGCAAACGGACGGGGCCGGAGAGGGTGCAGCCCTGCGGGCGCGTTCGGGGTCCCTGCACGCGGGCGTCGCTGGGCTCTCGCTCTGTGCGCGCCGTGCCCTGCTCTGCCGTGCCCAGCACGGAGCACCCCAGCCGGGGGCTGCAAAGCCAGATGTGGATTTACCCCATTCCCAGGGGGAAATTCCCTCTTCTCTGCACCGTGTCAGCACCTTGGCCAGGTTGAAGGCTACAGTCACCTCTGAAAATTAAACATTTCCCTAAATCTAACAAGAAAAATGTTGATTTTGATTCCTCCTCAGAAGGCAGCTGCTTGTGTTATGCTATTAACAAAGAAGGAAAAAAAAAAGCCCCCCCCCCCCCCC
>Ga0065711_1004230_pt1 | contig 33236 bp, 22 predicted proteins | sample Hoacrofraction12_FD_59098 | JGI IMG/M metagenome (GOLD analysis project Ga0065711, IMG submission 59098) | Hoatzin crop microbial communities from Cojedes, Venezuela - Epithelial fraction 12 v2 (version 2) | ecosystem: Host-associated > Birds > Digestive system > Esophagus > Crop | place...
CCCACCCCCCAGTTGGTTGTTTGTGAAGGAAGATCAGGAACAACAAAACAAGCATCATAAGTGCTGGCTCTACCCCTGTGCAGGCACTGGATTTTTCTGGGAAACAGCTTCAGACGAGTATAAGTTAAGACAATTTCAAGACGAGGAATGAGTATGCTAACGTAGGCAAAGAGCTGGTTGGGGTTGAACAGTCTCACTGGTGAATAGCTTCAGAGGTTTTCTGTATTTTGGCTGTCACACTCATCTGTTCAGCTGTTTGCCTTTCCACCTCAGAAACTCCAAGAAGTTTCATGTGAAAAAATCTCTTAATTTTATTCAAAGTGGAAGGCATCGACAATGAAATTAAAACATTTGTCTGTCAGTCAGAAGGAGTTCTGTCCACAGACGAATCTTCTAGGAAAAAGAAATACTCTAGGCCTCAGTCACCCCAGTCAAAGGGAGTTACTATTCCCTCTCTGGCCTGTCTTGAAGCCAGGCTATAGGACACAGGGACTGGCTGGGTGACCTGAAGGCTCCCCATCTCAAAACAACACACAGCAAACTGCAGTGACTTCTGTGGTGTTGCATCTCCTCTGGGAGCTGGTGCTCCAGCAGTATCCAGCTGGCAGGACATCCAAGGGCAGAGGGGACACAACTCATACCTGTACCTTGCCAAACCCTCTGAGGCCCTTTTCCAGGTTCAACACGTAGACCAAACTTCTGGCCTGAGAGGAGAAGGGGAGGAATTCAAATGACTCAGATCCCAAAACCTGCAATGAAGACCTTATGAAGGCCTGAAAAGTCTAGCAAACTCTCAAATAATATCAGACTAGGCTGTGACCTGTGCAGACCAGGGCTTGGAGACCACTGTATTTTTCAGATGATCCTGCAAAACAACGCAGCCTGCAAGCAGGATACACTGGCTGGGAAGGAGAGCAGAGCAAACACACGGCCCGTCCCAGGAGCACAACTAAAGCACAAGACCATGCAGAGATGGAGCCAGGTGTAGGTACCTGGCAGCAGCCTTGCTGGTGGCAGTCTGACTGCAAGCCAGTAGTAAATCGCAAGAAACAGCCTTAGGGAGTGACATTCAGATACAAGTGTGAGGGACTGAGGCTGGGAAAGCAGCACAGATATTTCCCCATGTCCGCTGCCTCTGCTAACAAGGCATGTGGTGACACTGCAGGGATTGCTCAGCGCTGGAAAGGCAATGGCTTTAGAGTCTGCAAAAGAAACAGAGCCTCCAGGGAGGCAAAGTCTTTGTTCCGTTCTCTAAAGGGCCAAGTGTTTTGTGGTTTTCCTGATAAAACCTGACACAGGGGATACTCACCCCGGATTTTCTTACAGTGATGGGTCAGATTGTAGTGGTCCCTGTGCAGACACTAATCGGGAAGATGTGCACTGCTGAAAGGGTTGTCCAAACCCTGGAGAGTGAGGTGGGATGTTCTCCTTGCAGTGGTAAATGGCTCAGGGTTTGAAACACACCTGAGTTCCTTCTGTCTAGAGACATGTCCCTAGTACTGGGATACTTCCTACCAACAGCTTCTCAGCTGTTGGCATAAGCCCGAGTTAGGGGAAGGAGGATGGCAGTGCCCATGTGATCTAGGCATCGTTTCATGGCCCAGTCCTGCCTCCTGGCACCACAGGGAGTGCTATCAGGAGATCTGTTGGCCTGTCTTCTTCCACTGTCCCAAGCCTGGGCTCTGTTCTTCACCCATGTCTGACTGTTCCTTTCCGATGCATCACATCTGAGACAAGGGACCTGGAACTGAACACAGAAAAGAAATCTGACATAGTATCATTAGAGTATTTCCAAAAGGATGCAATTTGTGTGCTGGGGTGTCGTTATTGCATCAAACCAACACCATCCTCCGCATACAGCTCCTATGGGCCTCCTAGAAACGTGGCAATAATGGCAGGTGAGGCCACAGCTTCAGCTTCTGTGATAAAGTGAGTGGGGAACTAAGCTTGTGTTTAGTTCCTGACACATTCCTTTTCTGGGCAGGCACGCAGGCTTCTTGCAGAGAAGCTGCCAGTGTTTCTTCCTGCTGACATTCCGTTTTCCTCCTGGATTTCCATCACCTGGCAAGGAAACATATGGGCTGCCGGGATGGGCCCACAGACAGAGCAGTTGGTTCCCTGACCAAAAGCAGGCAGAGCTGCTGGACCCTCAATTCATTCACAGATGCACCAAAGTCAACATTTCCTTCTGAGCATCTGAGGCACTTGATTAGACATGCCAGCTCTGCTTTCCCATCCATTAAGTGCTTGGTTTTGTGATAGCTGACAAATAGCAGAGGTTAGCAGTGCGCACGAATTTTTGCTGCTGATGCAAACTTCAGTAGGATAAACAAGGACATTTTTCATTCATTTCAGGAGCACTGATAGCAACTTTTGATTTCAGCTTGAACTGAGATTTTTTCTTGTAATAGAGCCTTTGACATCTATAGCTCTACTTTTGTCTGGAAGAGCTTTGAAAAGCTTTCTTCAAATTATTCATCCTGGCATGTTTGAATTCCCAAATGAAACACCAGGTTGAGGGGTGAAGTGGTCATGAGATGACCATGTTTCAAATAATCCCCTTTCTTCAGGGTTTCAGGCAGTCACACCTTTGAACCCTCTCAGTTACAAACCACAAGTCAGAGGCATCGCTGCATTAGCACACAGACAGGAATTGACAGTACTTAATAAAATTGACTACCACCTCCGGCAAGAACAACACAAACATCTTACATATTTGAAAACAATTAATACCCCTGCCTAAGGACAGGCTGCTAAACAAAAAAGCACGCAGCAGACAAGCTGTAATGAGCCTATTTCAGTGCAAGATGCACTAAGGCAGCCTCCTCCTCACATGAGGCTCCGCTTAGCACCCAAGGGAAGGCAAAGTCACAGAGGGGCCGCACCGGAGGTCTTTGCACAAGGATCCAGATTCCAAGTCAATGTGGCATCAACATTTCTTCTCTCCCTTGTTTGATGAAAATGATGTAGATTTATCTGACCTCCATAGCTGGCAGTACCTAGCAGTGAGGTAAAGTCTTGGAAGGCAGAGACAGACAGGTGGTAAAAGGATAAAAGGATGAAGACACACCAAAAAAACAAAAATCAGAGAATTGTCTTTAGAGGGAGGAGTGGGCTTTGTCCCTCTATTCACAGTTCAGTTCTGTGTTTTTCTTTTCATCTTACAGATATCAGTATAGCAGCAGAGGGCTTAAGTTAGAGAAGATGGGATGAGCAGAGCTGGGACAGAGCAAGAACTGGGGCCGTGAGGAGCTCGCTCACAGCTGAGTCCTGGCCCTGGCAGAGTGCCTGGCTGCTGGACGAGCATATGCTGGTGACTGAACAATACAGTCTGTCCCTTGAAAGTGACACTGGCCAGGAGGATGGCTCTTCTCACCCCTGCCTGTTTGATATTACAAATTTCCTCTTGCACTCTGTGAGAGATCCAGCTGAGATCCCACATTTGCACTCGTTTATGAATATCGCAAGGGAACTGACTGCAGTACAGATAATTTGCTGCAACAGAAGCTGCGCTGTGGACTTCAGATTCACTTGTGTTTGCCAGAACAGAGCACTCAAAATGGGAGCAGCAATCTTTATTGCAAGGAAGCAATGCTTATGTGGCAGGAGCAGACTAAAGTGTGCGAAGACAGTTCCTGCATAACTATCCTTGTTAGCAACCTGAACATCAATACTAGCTCTCCAAGGAAACTGTGTTTTACCCTCTTCCCTCAGAGCCAAACTGCACTTTATTATGGCCAGTTCCCCCCACAGAAAAGCCCTCCCTGAATCCCCATCTATGGGAACGATGTTTAGTTCATCACTTTCTCCACAGAGACAGCACTGCCTTCTGACAGCAGATGGGCTTGTTATTTATTTAGAGTAGCATTTTGTTCAGTGTGCTCCTGCTATGCACAACTCTTGTTAATCCAGCACCCCTGCCGCAAGTATCGCTCTCCCCATCACAGACTTTCAGCTGTGACACTCTCTCAAAGGGCAGTGTGGCCCATCTTGGTTCCTACTGGAGCTGATAATGGAAACTCTGGGGTTTGCAGAGTTTTGGACCAAACTGACAAAACGCCATCCAATGGGTTGCCCTTGACCACCCCTCCTCCTCCTGGAGTCAAGCCAGCGATAGGTGCTGCTGCAGATGGTCAGCAGCATTTCTCTGAGCAAGAGGAAAGACATGGCCTGGGGCCCTCCACTCTGTCCTTGTCCCAAGAGCCGAACAGACATCTCCTCTGTTCCTCCTCCAGACATTCCCGGTTTGCAATAACCTGGAAAGAAGACAGGAGCGCCTGTGCAGCCTTCCAGCACAGCATGGCAAAGGACAACGTGCCCTCGTGCCACATCTAGAGCAGGTTTCTTTGGGCTGGGACACAGCAAGAGACTCACGCTGGGCAGATGAATTGTTAAGACAGCCCCTGCACTGCTCTGCATACAAAGCCTGGTAACTGCTGCCAGCTCACAGGGAGAGGTCCCACAGTGTTTTACTTCAGCAGAAAACGGGGGCAGTCCAGGGGTCAGCGGTGGCAGAATCGATACAGACGGACCAGGCTTTAAAAGCCACTCCGACAAGCAGAGCTGGGATGCTTGGCAAGGCTCTCACAGCCTCGGGAACAGCAGGCACCAGCAGCTGCTCTCAGAGAGGATCCTTCCTGCAATTCTCTGAGGAACATTCATCGTCAGGGCCATTTAAAAAAGATCCTTTCAGCTATGAAGAGAAATAGCAGCCAATAACCATTAGTCCCAGGATGTCTGCTGCAGGGGGGATGTGGAAGCTCAGTTTTCCTTTTCCTTCTCTCTCTCAGGCTCACTTGCACATCACTGCCGAGGTGCTCATGAACAGGATGGCACAGGGGTGCGAGGCAGCTTCTGTATGCAGGCTGCTGCGGGCGTATCCATAAGGAAATGCCGTTGCTCAGATAGAAAAGACCCGGCCCACACACTTGGCTGCTCTGTGCCAGCTAGGTGTGCAGCCAGGGGATGTTGGTACCTGTGGTACTTGCCATGAGAAGAAGTCAAAGCTAAAACCAGTGTACATTTTTCTCAGCTTCTTCCAAGTGTCACACATCAGCTCTCTCCTAGAGTTGCTCCGGAGCATACACTTGCAGATTTTCACTCCCCTTTTCATTAAGTTCTGTAAAGAAATTGTCTCTCAAAACTGCTTTTAAACCAAGTTTGAGGCAGACAAGTGCCATCACTTCGCAGAGGAAGGATGGTAGATGACCTTGGCCGGGGCCCCAGAGCTCCAGGAAAAAAATATTTTGCATTTTAAGACATGGATTTACAGTCTTATGAAAAAAATCAGACTCATATCCTTCTGCAAACGGCTGACATGCAGCTTCCAAGGGCTAATGAATTTCCCGAGAACTCATTTGTAAATCCAATAATTAGTTTATGAATAACAATTAATTAAAAATTGGCTCCCCCAAGAAATGTAGCATGTCATCCTGTCATTTGTCCTCATTGATCTTCACACAAGAATATTGCAAGTGCCTGAGACACATATATAGGAAAAAATTAACTGAAACCTGGCACAAAGGCTATATTTTAGTAAAAATTGATTGAAGTGAAATGCAATTATTAATGATTGCCATGTATAATTGCTGTGATTATGGGCTGCATTCTGGGAAAGGGACATGCAATTCAGACAATTGGCATGTCAGAGATAACTCGATTTGTCATCACCTCCCTCCTTAATTCATTTGCACGCCGTGGTGGCGCGGTGCCGAACCGGAGACGTGTCCCTGTGGTATGAAGCGTTGTGCCCTGCCAGGTTACTATGACCCAGCTCTCCCCGCGCCCTGCAGCAGCGTCAGGATGAGATCTGTATCTGAGGGAGACTGTCAATTCACAGCCTGAAGCTCTCAATTTTAAATGAAAGCCAAGCTGGCAAAGGGTTGCACTGTGCTGGTCCAGTGTGCCCGTCTGGGCACAGAGGTGATGGCACTTGGGGACTGGGGTCACGGTGACCAGATTAATCTTAAAAATGTGCTCAGACTATTTTTGTTGTTGTAGTTTTAACATGTCATGAAAATAGAAGAAACGTGAAATTCTTAGGGGCAAAATACATTTCAAAGTGACAAGAAATGTTCCGAAATTTGGTTTCCCACTAAAGGAAAATGATCAAGCAGGAGGACTAAGTTCTGAAAAGGAGATAAACATTTAATTTCATGTCAATGGTAAATTTTAGTTGACTAAAAATAGTGCTTTTAAAAGGGATGTTCATCCCGCTTGAAAAGAAACAGCACTGATTTTTTATCAGTGTGACATGTGCCATTTTTCTTCTGAATCTTTTGGTTCAGCAGCTGAAGCAGAATATTAATTATTTTCCCAAATCTGCATGCAACCAAGTTGTTAGTTTAAAAAATTAAATATGAGATATACCAGTACCTTTTGTTTGCTTTTCAGTAGCTGAGATAAACCTAGACCAGCTCACAGCTGTACTCGCTATGCTTTTTGGTCTGTCACTGAATCTGGCTTTATTATTTTCGAAATGATTTCAGGCTGATTCTGCATCTCTTCCCGTGCTTAAAAAGGAGATAATTTGGGTTCTTGATTAGGTTTTGTGTACAAAATTCTAAATTATTTAAAATAAGTGTGGCAATTCCCAAAGAAACAAACAGTAACAAGTAGCAAATGACTGTAGCAGCAGAGTCAGGTTTCATCCATGCTGTCTCTTGGCATCCAAGATTGGGAGCTGGTCGCCCTGGGCCCTCACTGCAGTCAGAGAAGAGGCACAGGTCAGACAAGTTCCTATAAAGGATGCCTGTCTTCAAAGCCCATCCCTGGATGAGGTAAATCTGCACACCTGGATATCGTCCTACAAAGAGCCCAGTCCTTTTGCCTGGAGAAAAGAGTCTAAAGGCCCTTCCTGTGCTGGTTTACAGCAAGTTGATGGGCTGGGACTCTGGGAGAGGAGCCTGGGCAGAGAAAGACAGATCCTGACTGTGCCAAACCATCAGCCACCAGCTGAACCATCTCCACATGTCCCCCGTGTTCAGGCAACTCGGCGACACAGACCCCACACCCTACCTTTCCCAATGAGGCACAAGAATTGTAGGGTGGATGGAAGATGGTCATCTTCCTTCTGGCTGTACATTCAGCTCCTCACACAGAGGCACAACCCTGAGTCTCTGGACATGCTGACCCAGGCTCTGTGCAAGGCTTCTGCATTGTGAGAGCTTTGTCTTGGTGACCTGAAGCTCCTCAGTACCCCGTGGACACATAGGACACATCCTCTGTTATCAGGACTTCTTAAAAAGCTCCCTCTCTCCTTACAGTCTCTTTTGTGCTCACTGTCCTGTAGCCTTCTAAAAACAGCCAAGAAGTCCCATTAAAATACCAGCTTATATCAATTTTAGTGCGAAGTCCAGAGCTCAGTACAAACTGATGTGCTCAGAAATGAAAGCTGTGCTTAGATGGGGTTAGGCTTATGATATCTCACAGTAGGAACTGAGGATAAACTGCAACTTAGGGATCTTTTCATTGCCCTCCAAACCATTATTATAAGCCCAGAAATTCACAGTTTCCTGCTACGCGTAGAAGAAATGCTGGCATGCTGCAGTCCAGAAATGCACATTTGAAGCACTAAAGCAGTTTTAATTCTGTCTTCCAATAATGATGAGCAATAACATGTTATTGTCAGAAGGCATCTGAGATCACACACATCCAGGTTTTTAAAGCTTATTTGATCTTTTTCTTTTCTGCCTCCCAACCCTTACATTTATCCCTCCTTCCCCATGTGAAGAATTCTTTGAACTACTTGAATAGGGCAGGCCGTGGCCTCCTTCTCTGTCATCAGTGAAAAACATCACCCAAAGCTTCATCCCCTCTCTGATTGGTTTCCTAATGGCCTGGCAAACATGTTTGTTGGCAGCTTCTATTTCTCCCTGGTTGGGCTGAAAAATAGGAAAATAAACACGTGTTGTCCATCAAAGGAAGAAAGAGGAAGATACACACAAACCATCCACGAGGGTTCTTGGAATAGTTACCCAAAACCTCCCAGGAGATGAGACCCAGACAGGTGAATCCTCTTACCTGGGTGTCTTTTCCTTCAGCTCCACACCCAGAGAGACTTTATCGGTTCACAAGTAACGTTCTGTACTGAGATGACTGGGCATGAATCCTAGGTAAAAAGCTTTCCAGCAAAAATACACTCTAGCCAGCCCCTGCAGCAATGCTACACAGCACAGTTGTGCTGGTATAACTTTGATCTCCAGACAGAAACAAGCCTCTCTTGCTTGTTTAGTCACACCATTTGGAGTGTTATTAGACTGCAGGATGAACACTTGAAGTTATACCTGAAACTAGGGCATATTTAAAGCAGTCTGATGCCCTTTGCCAGGTCTGAAGTTTTGAGGAAAACAACAAAATAGAGTTCTCTCCTCATGAGCCATGGTGCTGTAGGCAGCCATCAAAAACATTTTTAGGTGGATGGGGCAAAATAAGTTCAGGCAGCCAAACTAGATCTGTGTTCCCACTGATAAATATGGGACATGTTCACAGAGGGAAGTTTTGGTTTACAAATGTTGAAGCTGGGGGAAAATTCACTGAAGACTGTCCGGCTCATGGAGCCATGCTGGCAACAGGGTGCCAGACCTCTAAGATATGCTTGGGTACCATGTGTGGGTCAGCAATACCCAGATTCCACTTTCACAAGGTGAGTAGACAGAGGAAGACAGCATTCAGATGACGACGGTTTCTAAAATCTCCATCAAGAAATCTTTAGCCCCTCAAACCTTCTATGGAAGTTTATTTTGGAGAGGAGTGACACAAGGTTTATATGAGGGTAGAATGGGGCCCATATCTTCAGATAACATNAGAGAAATATTGGAGCAGNTGATAGTAAATTCATTGTCAGAATGGTTTTNTAGCCACAGGTTAACTACAAGACATGAGGCAAGAAGATCTTCCATNAGAATACACTTTATTTTGGCAAAAGAGNCAAACAGAAATGCAAATATTTTTTTTCTCAGCAAAGAAAAAGTTGTTCTGAATGTCATCTCTGGACAAATATGTTTCATTTAGAGGTATTGACTCCAAGCATTTTCCCCAAACTGATATTTTGATTAAAATGACAAAGTTAAAGCAATATTTTTGTTACTATAAGATGGTTTCCATCCCAGCTGTTTGCCTAGCTGATTCATCAGCCTGATACCCGGTTCTCCACCCAGCCCTGATGGGATCTTCAGGACTAGACAGTTTGGAAACAAACAGCGAAGGAAGGCAGTGCTGCCTCTCCTGTGCGTGACCCAATCTATTGCCAAGAACATTGTCCTGTGATGGTCTAGACCTAGCCTGGACCCAGCTGCTATGGCCTGGTGGGTCTGGAGAAGCATTTGCCCACTTGTCTTCCTTAAATCCAGAAATATGTGGTCACTTTTCACCCCCATGCTGACTCCACTACTAAGACAGAACTGAGTTTTGCACCTGAAAGTGCGTTCATCATGTGAGATTTGTGCCTAAGTGAATCAACTTCCTACTTATCTGGGAGAAATCCAGCTTTTCTTTTCCTTTCTCTAAATACCATACATCATCTCTGAGTACAAAATTAATTGCATGGCTGTTTAGTATTAAATATGTTAATTGGTTTATGATTTTAAATTAATTAAAGCATGGTCTTTTGGGAAATTTAACATCGTTTGTCAAACCACTATGATGCTTGTAATGAGTCCAAAATCGAAAATATCCCCTACTTCTCCAACTTTCTGTTGAGTTAAAACTCATTAAACTTTGTTTATTTCTGTATTTTTAACTTAGCCATAGATTGATTTTTTTTTTCCTCATTTAGTGGCTACAGCTATTTAGTGTCTTTGTCACCAGAGCCAATGATATGTTTGTGCTATTAGTAACCCATCAGGAATTCCTTTTGTCCTGGTAAATCTCTCACGTCCTTTCGTTCTGGATGCAGTTTAGGCCAAGGCTTCCCTTTTAAATCCGTGTCTTTGAGTCCTTGCAGGAGTCCTTTGAGAGAAAAAGTGCACTTGGGAGGTAGTTCATCTCATCCTTTGGCAGGCTTCTGAAGGAGGTCACCAGGCAGTAAAGCTGAAGGGCTGTTTTCTCTGCTGACTAAAAGGGAGCCTGAATGACCCCAACAGATGAAGATATCAACAGAGTTGATCTGAAGGCAGGTAAGATGAGTCCCGTTCTTGAGACAGTGAAGACGCACTGCAATTAGACAACAGACCTGAGATGGATCTGCCCACACGTTTTTTTTAACAAAGCACAAAAATAACAAAATGGTCCTTGAGCTTGGAACTATGTCTTACCTTAACATAAATTAGAATAAAAAACTTCAATTAGAAAAGCTCTGCTGAATTGAAAAAAACACCTACCTGCAAATGGCACGACACCCTGTCACCTCAGACTTACAAGAGGGGAGAGGGGACCCCTTCTCAGCCTTGCTCTCAGTCCAGTCCTCTGTAATGCCTTCCTGGTTTGCACTAAAGCCTTCGTAGGCCAGGTCAGCATTTTTATCATCGGTGTGCCTGCTTCCTGCTCCTCCCAGTAGTCTCCCACCATCTGCTGGTGTTGCTGACTACCTCCCGGCTATCTCCCTTGCCCTCTCCTCCTGCCTGTCTGACCTGAGCTCCAGGGCAGGTGCTCTGCCAGTGCTCTCAGGGTTCCTCTGGACACAGCATACAGCAGCTAGCCAAACTGCACAGCTCCTGCACGCACACAGAAAATGGAAAAATGAGCTGGTAGTCAGATATTGTCCACTAGAGAAAACAATCTTCATTGCTCTTACAAACAGCTAAATAACTCAGACCCCTGAAGGCAAAAGACATTTTCCCAGCTGCTGAGGGGGAGGGTGGCTGTTTTGGCAGAGAACAATTCTCACTCACAGATAAGAGAATGGAAGAAAAAAGTGTTCTCAAGTGCCAGCTTCCTTTATTGCTTGGTTTAGTATCTTTCCCCCAAATCAACCCATGAGTATGAGAAATTCACAAAGCTCTACTTAAATCAAAATGTATGTAGCCCACAGACATCAGTGTGCTGTCCTTGTTTCATGAATCACCTTTGCAATCCTCTGGGATCACAGTCCTGCCACACCAAAGCAACCGTTCTGAAATAAGATGGAAGGGCAAGAATAATCTTAGATGTGCTGGCTAAGAAAGGACCTTTGTAGCAGGTTTCTATCCTGACTTAACTTTGTTCAGTAACACAGATTAGGGAACATGATCCAGAGATTTCTTCATCAGTCACAGCTTGTGTTGGAGGAATGTAAAAGTTATCAGAAAAACATTGAAAAAAGGTTGAGAATTGAGCAGATTTTGAGGAAAGCCTCATATCCTTAGGCATGGAGTTGCAAAGGTTAAATGGGGTCACCTAGTTTCTAGAATGTTTCCTTGGCTTTACCTTGCCACTCTTCTCAATTGGCCTTTGGCTTCTCAAGCAACATTTGTGGCCTCAGGTATTGGAAATCTCTTCCTGTGCTCATTGTTACACTGAGATCAGTGAACTTCTGTAATCAAGAAACTGTGTCTTCCCATCTCTCCTAGAGCAGCGTTTTCCAGATCTCAACCCTTCCAAAGACTCTGTTCTGAAACATTTCTGGTTTTCCTTTCTGCTGTTGCTTTGCTTGTGGAGGATAGTATCTGAACAAAAGATCCTTTAGAGATGTCACTAGGACCAAATAACGAAGTATCACCAGCTCTGTCCTACTATCACTTGATCTCTTTGGATTTCTAGATCCAAGGATCATGCTGACCCCAGCAGACCCAGCCTCAACCTGGGAGCTAGTTTTAAAGCTGTTGTTTCTCCTCTCTGTGTTCCAGGACTTCTCCCAGCCTTACATTTATTCTCTCTGCTTTGATGCTTTTTCTAACAGGTCACTCAGCTCAGCTCACAGAGCACAGTGTGATTAACCCCATCAGCACTCACCACTGTCTGGCTACAAGTAAATGTGGATCTAAAATTTCAGTGAGGTTTGCCTCTGAGACACCTTGAAGATGCGTAACCTTAGGGTTCACAGTGGATAGATCTGCACATTTTTTGATTGCATGGCCCCATGGTATGAGAAAGTCCTACTTTCCCACTTGCCCCTTGTGTCATCTACCCTTAAGTCATCATTGAGCATTGCCATCTTATCTCCTAGGTTTGCTGTAGGCCTAAATAACTCTGTTCTGTCTCAGGGTTCCTATCATCAGCTGGTGATGAGGGCAAAACAGGGAAATCGTCCTGAACTACACAGAAGATTAACATGCTGAGATCTCTCCAGAAGTAGCAGCTGGAGTAGCATCCTGGGTCTCATCCTCTTCCCACAGTTATCTATGCCCATGTTTCAAAACCAGGCTCACAGGTGGCTCTAAACCTGAGGCCCAAAGGGAAGGAATCGGGGTGGGAGGATGAAGGATTTGCTCTCCTCCTGCAGTGCTTGGACAAGGTTTGGAAACAGGATTGGAAGCATAGGGTGGCTTGGGGTAAAGCCTGTCTTGCTGCTGCCCTATGCTAAGTCTTCTCAGAGGCTAGGTAGGTCCCTAAAGGTCCTCAGCTGTGGCCTGTTGCCCATTCTACCATCAATTAGAAAGGATGCCTGTCTGTTCATGTCTCTCTGCCTCCCCACGTGGTCACAGCTGCTCTCTTGTTCTGTGAACTTGGCAAGTGCTTCTGGATGGCGGGGATGGCGTTTCATCTCCTTTCCATCAGCCTTGTGGGGGCCAGAGCAGCAAATGGCAAGGCAGAGTGCACAGTTAATTTACAGGGAAATTGTCTTTTCCTGTGGTTGGTTTTCTCTCCTGGCAGTGCGCAAAGGCAGCACCATTATCTGTTTATGCCAGCGCTTCTAGCGCTGAAATGTCTCTAATTAAAGGCATGCCGGGTTGTAGATATAGGATATCTTAATTACATGTGTGTGAATAAAGCATTTAACAAGATGTGAGAGGTCCTTTCTCTCCCCTTGGAGCTACCAGATCAAAGAGCAAACTCACTCCATTGGAAACAGACAAAATGTATTGGTTTCTAGAGGGTTGTTTTGTCACCAGACTTCTCTCCAAACTTTTACTGGGCTAGTGACAAACTTTGAAAACAATTAAATCAAGAGAGAGATGGTACGACTGGTGCTGCAGGAGCTCCTTCCCTTTGAGAGGTAGCCCCTGCTCAGTTGAAGCCCAGAAATTAACACAGTGAAGACCTCGATGTGTTGGGGCGATGCTGCCTCTCACTGCAGAGGCGCAGGCAAGCCTGCACCCTCAAGCAAGACCTGAACTGCCCGATTTGCAGCCAGCACCTGCTCAAGTAGATGAGATGAATGGTTTCATTTGTTGGCTTCTAGCCCCTGCTGGCAGGAAGCAGGTCTACCCTGATCCTGTCCCCACTCTACTGGGGCTGATGAACAACCTGTACCATGCCACAGAGGAACCATTTACTCAGGAAGGTCCCACTTCAACAGGTTCCTCATGCCTCCTTCACCCAAGGAGAAGCTCTTGCCAGTCCTAAATGTTATGGTCACCTTCTAGGGGCAGTCTTGCACAACATGAGTCTCTGGCAGGGATAAGCAAGTGAAGGCATACATGACACTGCAGTGGGATAGTCAGATCACTTACCTGGAAGTAGGTGCTGGGCTCCTTGGACTGTTCTTGCACCTTGTGTTCAGCAATTATTGGTAAAAATGAGAGGTCGTATAGAGGTGCTGGGAAGTTATATCCGTGTCTGTCTCCAAACACACATCTGGGAAGCTTATGCTCTCTAAGGACATTGATTTGGGATCTTGCCTTGTCCACTCTGAGATTTCAGTGCAACAGGAAGAAAAGTCTGGTTTCACGTGAAGCTACCAAGAGATGAGTCTTTAGTCAGAGGAACAGAGAGCCTTTTGACACAGAAGCCAGCATGTTTTGCAGGAGAATAATTACTCATGGTACAACTGAAGAGTGAAGGGAACACTGGCGGCGAAAGCTGGAGGATCACTTGCTCTGAGATCAGTGAACCAACAGTTCCCACAGACAATTCATCTGGCCTGCAGTAACATTTTATTGCAATTCATTTTGGGGCAGCTTCAAACCCCAATGCAGAAGTCAACAGCATGATATGGCAGGTTTCTTTGACAACATGTCTAGCCCTTTATGGCTCTGTGTGACATAGAAACTTAACATTTCACCCAAAACAGCTCGGCTAGACAAAAACAAGTAAATATTACCAATACTTTTTTTCTGCTAAAAGCTGGAAGTGGCCCTAGAGGCATGGTTTCCGGCAGCTTTGCATCAATTACTCTAACCTGCATTTCATTTCAAGTCGAAGGCTTTAGTATGAGGCTGTCCCTGGGCTGAGACTTAGTTAAAGTTGTGCCCAGAGTGGCTTATTGCTTCATATTAGTTTGAGTGAAATCAGCTCCCAGAATCTGGCTCTGTGTTGTTAGCGAAAACATTCATTTCATTCAAAGTTAAGGTTAGCCGTATTTCTAAAACTCTTAGGGGACTTTTTAAATGGCTTTTCAGAGTGTGCTAACAGAGGGAAAAGTATTCAAGTCGGATCGGATTTAAGACCTCATTGGGTTTTGAAGGTAGGATAGAGGCTCCTAAATCACTTTGGAAAATCTCAGCTCCCTACATCTTCAATGAGAAAGAAGATGCTCTGATTCAAGTCCTGCCCTCCATGAGAAAAGCAAGTCAGCCAAGGCCACTCGCGCATCAGCTTTACTGCATCCCTGGCCATATGCCAGCAGAGCTTCCCTAAATGAAGCTACAGGACAATTGTCCTTGGCAAGAGGGGAAGCACACTTGGCTTGCAGAGCATTTGCCATACTAGAGGGAATGTACTGGCAATGATACTTAGTGGGAAGCACTGGGATCAGGTGAAGGAAAGGTAAAGATGAGCTTCATGTGAATGTTTATTAACTGCTCTGCTTGCAGCTCCAAGGTAGTGGACACAAAACATAGTAAAACACAACAAAATACCACACAAAAAGAAATAAAATACAGCTCTGCCCGAAGACATCTGGGGGAAATTGAAATAGAAAATCAAGCTTCTTATTAAAAGTAAATATTAGGCCTGCTGGAAATAGTTCCCATTGCTCTTGGGAGCAGCAGCAGAGGTGCAGACAGGTTTATCTTTTGTTCCCTTGCGGTTTTTGCATGGGTGTGGTAGGCATGTGCTTACCCAGGGATGCTGTGCATTGTGGTAAAAACGTGGGATCTCTCTCCCACCCAGGGACAAGTCAGACCTCATTAGGTCTTTAATTTAAATACAGAAGCTGAGACATGATGAGGTGTCCTCATTGCTCCCGACAGGAAAAGGGAGAGGAGACAACAAGACCACCTGGGCTGCTGGGATTATAGAATGGTTTGGGCTGGAAGGGACCTTTAAAGGCCATCTAGTCCAACCCCCCTGCAGTGAGCAGGGACATCTTCAACAGGATCAGGATGCTCAGAGCCCCGTCCAACCTGACCTTGAATGTTTCCACAGATGGGGCCTCCACCACCTCTCTGAGGAACCTGTGCCAGGGTTTCGCCACACTCGTAAAAAATTTCTTCCTTTTGTTCAGTCAAAATCTGCCCTCCCTTACTTTATAACTGTTAACCATTTTCCTATCAGAACAGGCCCTGCTAAAAAAGAAAGTCCCCATCTTTCTTACAAGCCTCCTTTAACTACTGAAAGGCTGCAATTTCCATCCCCTTCACACTTGCTGAGGATGGGGTTGGCTTCTGGACAGAGGGACGGACATCTCCACTCACCTCCTTCAGCAGCCCCAGCCAGGGTGGTTCTCAGCCAGGCAGGGTGTCTCCATGGCCTCGCTGGGAGGCTGGAGGCCAGCTGATCAGCAAAACCGTGGTACAGCATTGCCAGTGCCCAGCTCATCCTGGTCAAGCTCCTTGGCTTCCCAGGGGCTCCTCCAGGCTCTTCCCATGCCCTGCACCATGCTCCTCCATCACCTGCATGGCTCCCACTGCAGGCACCTTCCAGGGGTGCTTACAGAGAACGGGGCTGCTGGGGTGCAGCTTGTCCCAGCCTCTGCTGCAATGCCTTTCATCTAGCAACACAATAAAAAGCTACCACCCATATTTCCCCTGAGTTTGGATAAGCTTTCCTTCTTCATGACATTACTGTTTTCTCCATGGATCAATTTCTCCCCTGCCTGTCTTGGCTTCTTTTTATAGTGGATTAAATTGTTTTGATTAAATGAAAATGCTGGTGTATTACCAGGGAGGCTCAGGGCTTCTTTATCATATAAACAAACTGCAAGGAGGTTGGTAGGACGATCACCAAGTGAGAGCAGAGTTGCTGCATGTTGCAGAGAGAAGTATTACACTAAACAATCGTCCCTGCTGTTCATTATCTCATGGCAATAAATTTTATATCTTGGCTTTGTTTTTTATTGCCATAAAACATAATGGACTGTTTCCAAGTTAAAGCTGTGATGCTGGATATAATCTGTCCAGCAAGCAGTAAAGCAAGGTGCTTTTTAAAAATTTCCTCCATTGCTTCAATCCCAACATAAGCAACCTTCCTGAAATAATTCAGGGGAAGCAGAAGCTGGCAGCTTCTGATGAGTCTGCACCAAGGTTTCAGGACACGTTCAAGCACTTTGTCTGACTTCTCTTGCAAGAAGCAAAAGGGTAGAATATCTACCAGGGGTAACTCTGGCACACTGTTGCCATAATTACGTGAAAGCTTTGTAATCATCAATAGATTTGTTCTTCTAACACACCACTATGGTCAGGGATTAATATTATCTCCATTTCATAGATAGAAATCTAAGGCAGAGAGTGAGTCCACTGGTACACAGGAGCCAGGACGCAAAGCCAGGAACTGAAATGCAGCCTGCTGGTGTCTTTGTTAGACCCTAAATACAGCCTTGAACTTCTTGCTCTGGCCTGGTGCCCTCTTATTCATGACATTTTTCACTGGTAACAAAAAGTCACTCGTGGAGCTTAATTTGGTCTTTACTTTGGCACTGGAAGTGGTTTCACTGTTTGCTGCAAAGACATCCCACGTGGGAAATAGTCTGACTCCCTTCAATACCTCCCGCATCAAAGCACAAGAGCAAGTCCCTCATCTGCTCAGGATGTGGAGTGGGGACAGGTTGAAGAGGGGCTCTGGAGGTGGTATTTTTTTCTCAAAATCCATCTTTGAGATACATCCCAGAAAGTAGCACAGAACACACCATAAATCGCATTTTAAAATATTTTTGGCTATGCCATCTAAAGGGGTCAAGGAAAAGGCTACCAAAGCATTAGCTCTGCCAAGAACAAATATCGCCAACACTAAATCATGTTTGCCTTCAGGTTTCCAGAAAAAAAACCTTATTTTTGTTGCTGTCTCACCTGGAATTTTTACAGAAAAACAAGCTAAATTCTGCCAGCCAGAAGATAAATTCAGCTCAAAGCCTATTGCAAATTTCAACCTAGAAGACCTGTTTGCCTTACATATTCAGTCCCTTAGTAGAAATGGTTAGTATTTCTTCTTACCTTAGATTAATGCATAAAGGTAAAAATACCGTTTAACGCACACACCCACATGCATGCATGTGGTGATTTTTTTTACAGATAACATGTATTCAAGTTTTCAAACCGATCCCCGCAACTGCAGAATGACAGTCTCATGGCACTGAGAAGCTGTTTCTGAGTATGTCTGGCATTTACAGAGGGCAAAACACTTTGAAAATCCTGCTAATCCCTGACTACATTTTGAGACCTCCAGATAACTTTAAAAACCCAGTTTCCATGTCTGTTCACAACCAGGAGCTACTTCCACACCTAATTACAAAAGCAATTCTGTGAGAGCTATAAAGGAATCCTTAATCGACTTCAGACTTCACTTTATTTTCCACTCCTCTAAGATGGTGTAAACTCAGATCAGCCTCACTGAAGCTGCTGGAACTAGGAATATAGAAATGAATTACTGGAGGAGTCATATGGTACTGAAGTGATGTGAAAGTCATGCCCATGTCCTTCAGATATGTTGCCATAAGGTGCAGTATTCTGCTATGGAAATGGAAAAGCTCCTGTCTGGTACAAGCAGGCTCAGTAAGGAGGCAACCTCATTGCTACAAGCAGGAGAGGCTTGGCATGACACATGCAGGAGTGAAATAGGGGCTTGATGCAGAGGTATTAGTGCAAGGTGGGGAACCAGAGCATGCGTGAGCAGTGCTACCAGCTCTCACCTGCCTTGTTAGCAACCCCTAGCATGTGTAGTACTGCCTCATCGCGGGTGAGCTCTCCTCGCTGCAGGAAAGACAGACTGCGAGGCTGTAATTCCTTCTTCTGATGTGCCATCTGGCTAGGGATGGAACGTGTTAGCTCCTCATTCCTCTAACATCACTGATCTATTTAAATTATAGACCTGCACATGGGTATAACACCTGGCACAACGGAGACTCTAGAAACCCTCATGACCACATGACAACTCCCAGCTCCCTGGGTCTAAATCACCTGAGATCATCCCTGCAGCTCTCTGAGCTATTCTGGTCTGTTTTAGGGAACAAAACTATGCTGCCTCAACCAGAATATCACTCGGGCTCTGCACAACCTCCTTTTCCAACCACAAGGCAATATTTAGACAGCGAGACAGCACTTAGGGCAGTAAAACTGGAACAGTAACTTCTGGGTTTATGCTGTTACTTGGGGGTGGGTACTCTCAAACAGAGCCCTGTCTGAGTTAGAGGGAATTGTTTCACTAGATGGGCTTACCAATTGCTCGTGTATACCACAGGATGAAGTGTATCCTGCATACAACCTCATCTAAAGCAGATCAGCAATTTCAGGGAGGACTCGCCTCACCAGCCAAACCTGCTGGCTGTACCTGTCCATCCCCATGCAGAAGAAAAGGAGCCCTGTAAAAACAAATTATAATTAGCTTTTGCTGATCATTTCTGTTCCCCATCTAGCTTAAATAAATTTTACCATTTAACTCTCAGGCAAGTGTTACATGCAAAGAAAGTTAAAATCCTCTCTCTTTATCTTCTCCCTGCATTTTGGGAAAGGTTCCCTGAATGGCCCATTTAGAATATAAATACTAGCTACTAATTTTATTTCATATTAAATATCCTGCAAAGTAAATTTCACAAGTCTTTGTACTTCATCAACAAAATTAAAACAGTTAGGAAAGGGATTTGCTGATGGAAAATGTTAAAATAGTCTGTCTTTAATTTATCGTGAAAAGAACATGCTGAAGTAGAGACCCTGTACCTCATGTTAGCATTTCCCTGTCCACAACAATATTAATTCAAACACATGGACTAGGTTAAAATTTAGTGAGACACAGATTGTTGGAACCCTGCCATTCATTTAGGTTGCATTGGGTCCATGGGTAGATGTCCCCCAGGCAAGTATGGGACCACTTTCAGCCCCAGAACAGAAGAAGATTCAAGGTCTGTCAGTACTTCCAATGGGTAAAGAAGAAGGGATTTCTGGGGTACTCCTTTACCAAGTGTGTGTGGGGGCAGATGCAGGTGAGAACACAGAAGGACACACAGGTCAGAAAGAAAGAGCCAGATACAGCCTCGGACTACTGGTAGCACAACCATGGGGTGAAGGGTAGCTCTGTGGGTAAGTGGCGCCTGGATAAGTCCCAGGACTGTGATGTTGCCTTTCCTGATGGTCAAGAAAAGAAATCTTTGTGAATTTGTGGACGTAACAATTGGCATCTCATATGCATTTATCCCCTGAAATAGTGTGACTTGAAGGACTAAAGATTTTACCAGCCCCAGGTGGTCCTGTCACCGAGCCACACAGGTGCTGCAAAGCTGGGATCTCAGCTAACTGGTCACCTTGGCTTCTTCCACGGTCATACAGGTACTGCCAGTGCTGCAAAAATGGTGTGGATGAGGAAGCAACACAACTACTTTGTACTCAGGGTACAAGCTGTGACAAGCCACTTGGTGTGGGAGCTCATGTCAGATCGGGGACCCCTGGGATCTCTGGGAGAATTTGACAGAAAATGGCTAAAGGACTTTGTGAGACAGGACCTCAGGAATGCCTCATCCCCTCCTCGGAGCTGGAACAAGGATCAGGCTGTTGTAAGGGCTGAGCAGAATTCTGTTTGTACCCAAGGTCCTAGCCCTTGTTAGGGCTCATCCACAGCTTCTAATTCTCACAAAGTTGTCCAGTTTGCTCAGTTACTGTCTGGGATGGGAGGGGCTGTTATTCATCCTTCCTCCCTCAGGGGGACAAAATTAATGGATCTGAAAGACTGAGACTCCAGAAAAGATTCTAAAGAAAGGAAGAGAGCACAAGAAGCAGGTTAATGGTTTGTCCTAGTGATGAGAGCCCTCTGAAGAAGAACAAGGAGGGTCATACAGCACTCAGTAGGAAATGTAACATTATTCCAGGTCAAGAATTTCTGTCTGCTTTGTTAGAGAGAAACTGCAGAGCCAGAAAGGCACACATCAGATCAAAAAAAATAGAGATATATATAATCTTTGGGTTTTGTTCAAACAGCTCTTTTCTGGAGTGATAACCATCTTGTGACATCTTGCAGGCCTTGCAAGCGGCTGACCAAAGTAGAATGAAGATCTCATCAGCAGCTCTTTCAGGCACTCACATAAGTCTGGCTTGTTAATGTCATTAGCAAATCGTAATTACTGAACATTCCAAACCTCATGTCTCTGTCCAGGCAAACACCAGCAGGCTGGACAGAATGGTCAAAGAAGCAAAATCAGCATGCATAGATTGTGTGTGTGCACAAGCATCCACATTGGCCTGCCTGCCCATCCTGACCCACGAGCTCCCAGCTGCAACGTCATCCATCCATGGCAGACCTCAATCATGCTGGCCGCTTTCTCACATAAAGGACAATCCCCTCACCTTCCTGGCCTGACCTGCCTTCCTGTAGATTCCCATTCCCTTAGGAAGAGAAAGATGCTGTAAATACAGGCCAGCAGGAAAAACAAGGCAGCAGGAGCCAGGATGAGTTACTATGATCTACAAAAAAGGCCATAAAAAATGATCAGCCCTGACACAAAAGAGCTGGACCCTGAGTGTTATTGCTGCATAAAATTCACAGCTGGTAAACATGGAGCAAATGGAAAGAAACTACATCCACCCATTCCCTCCCCAGGATTTACTACCACTGGAGCAAGGGCAATCCGTGCTGGAGCTAGTAGAGTTCAGTGCCACCATAGGTTGAAAGCAGTAAATCAGCAGCCAGTAATAACCACAGCAGATAGAATCTTTTCCCTTGGCCACTTCAGATGAATGTATCTAGGGAGCAGAAAGCTGGAAATGCCAATGAGCAGCAGGGTCAGGTACTCAGCTGAAGCAGTGCAGGGTACCCCTGGGTCACCAGCAAGCCGGAGATAGGAGGTGAGAGGCTGGATGTGCAGCAGTCACTTGTCCTGGACATTGGTACAGTCACAAGACTGTACACTTTGTTTCCTGTGTAGCCAGTTCCCTCACTAAGTAGTTAATTTAAATGAGAACATCTATCTTCTAAATTGTGTGTATCAAACAATCAATCACTTGGAGGCTGAAAACCTCCCCAAATCTGTAATTATAGTGTCACAGCTGATTGTGATGAAAGTGAAGCTGTCAGGGAGACATTTGTGAGACAAACACACTTGCGCACAGCAGTTTTCCCCAGAGTGCTATGGCAAGCTTTCCTGCCATATGGGGCCATGATTAATAGCCCAGCCTATATGTAAATATTTAGCTGTTTAGGAAGCAACAGGATCCAATTACCTTTCAACCCATTTCTCTCCTCATGATAAAACACAAAGCAGAATTTCTGACTTTTTTTCTTAAAAAAAAAGGATAAAAAAAAGCCCTGCTGACTCATACTCTGCTGCTGATATTAAAGATATTCTTCTCTGTGCCTGAGGTAATACAGGCTGACAGCTCAGCTGGGCAAGGCAACTGAAATCTCTTATTTTCTCATTACTATAATGTCCCTCTCCAAGGAAGTGAACGCTGGCACTTTCTACCGATAACCCCTCATGACTGTCACCGTGACAGTGGCCTGGAACCAGAGCTCTCTCTGGTACATGATACAATCTGAAGCAAAGCTTTTATCATGAGCCCTGCGTTTTTCAGGACGATCCTTAAAGCTTGCAGCTGCTGGAAGGCAGAGCTGCCTGAGAATCGCAGCAGTCCGTGGGGGGAGAAACCAGACATTTCTGGCTCTCACAAGAGCAGGGACAGTTTGCAGCTCAGCTCTATGTGCACCCAGAATGGTGAAGAGAAGGGAAAAATAAGCCTCCACAACAATTTCATTTTTTAAAACAATGTTCTGACTTGTCTGGCAAGATCAACATTTTTGACTGTGTTCTCCTTTCCCAGCGGGATTGCCCATCTCCATGCCCCAGCCCTCCCCACCCTCTCTCCAGAGCCCCAGCACATCCCCTTTTGAAAGCAATGTTGGCAACTTCTCTTGGATGGTTACAAGTACTGTTTACTGCCTTCACTGACTTGATATAAGAGTGCTACCACAGCCTGGATCACCATTCTTCATCCAGCTCCCAACTCTGGGTGCAGGCTCATGGCTGCACTGCTTGGAAAACCTCTTTCATCATGGTGGTAATTCCAGAGGGAGGTGCTCAAGGAAACACGGGTGAAGGCGGTGTGTCCTGCATAGCCTCATTCAGCTTTATGTTGGTGGAAACAGTGCTGCTGAAGCCAAGTGCAGATGGCTCCTTGGGTCACCCAAGCCATCAAGATTAGCCTTTGCTGCTGCCACTCCGTCAGTCTCTTCCAGCCCCTGGAGTCACAGAAATCAGGACCCAACTAAACATTAACAATGTCCAAATATGGGCTGTCTTCTGCACCAGTCCTTTGGAAACAATGTCGATGAGTTCCCAGCATGGCTGGGAAAATGCTGTCCCTCTGGCTTCTGCTGAATGGCACTGAGGCCCAAGCTGGCTGTGCTGTAGCTCTGCTGCTTTAAGCGCTGTCAGTCATTATGTGCTGTGGTTGATGAGACTGGGAAGTTCAGGGCCTGAACTCCTGCCATGGTCCTGACAGGCAGGATGCCCAACCGCTTTTCAAAGCCTGTAATTGGTACTGTAAGCCTTTGCCTTGCTGTTCCTACACAGAGGGCTTCCCAGGGGATGTTGCCTCTGGCTGGCCTTGCAGTTGCTCTGTCATTGCTGCAACTCCTCTGCGTAGGTCTCTGCCAAAACGTAGGGCAAAAGAGTGGGAGCCATGGCCTGACAGCCTGACCCTCAGGAGCAGCAGGACCATTGACTCTGCATATGGAGGAGGAAGACAAATCGCCCTGTACTGCTGTGTGGCTTCTTCCAGGGCCAGGGGGCTCAGGTTGCAAAGATGGGCATGACAGACCACCACAATGAAGGAGAGGATGGGAGAGACATACCATGCACAGGAGGAAAAGCATTCAATGGAGCTGGAACCAGATCTGTTCTAAAATGGAAACCACTTCTCAGAGAAGCTTTCACATGACTTCAGAGCAGCAAATGTTGTGCAAAGAAACTTTCCAGTGCAAATGAGAGATGTTGAGCCTCATCCACAGTAGCAGGCTCTCTGCACAGTCTGAAGAAGACACCCAGCTCAACCATGTCTGCTGTCCCCATAGCCTCTTGGAGGACACTGGCTGCCCTGGGACACTGCGCACTCTGGGTCCACGGCCAGGCCAAGTCCCAGCACATGGAGCAGCAGGAGGGGATTATCAATGCAAAGTTTTTTTCGATGGCTATTTAATGTCTAACCTGGGAAATGTTTGCTCTGTGAAAAGGGAGAGTATTTTCTCCCAATCCCCCAGATAATTGCCTTTTTAGCAATTTCTAGAGAGTCCGAACTGCATTTTAAGCAAAATAGGTGGAGATAAAACACAGTCAACTTTACCATTTCCTATAAAAGGACAAATATGATTAAGAAAGGCACCATCTGCCCTGCAGAGACACCTAGAAGTGAGCACAATTTTTGAGTCAATAACTTTAGTTGTATTTCCTAATTCCTAGATTGGAATATTTTTAAAAATTTCTGTATACATATATATATGTTAAAAGTGGGTTTTCTCATCATTGGCATCTGAATGCAGAGTTGAAGTAATTTGGCTCCTTGGGATGAACCTCTTTTCCTTTAACAACTTTGAATTTCATTTAATTGCAACAATAAGCCTCAGTTTTCTAGTGTTACAATATTTAATTGAGGAGTAATTATTATCTTCTTCTGTCATGTTTGCCCCTGGGAGTATTTCTTCCTAATTACAATGTGCACTCCACTGATCCTTGGTGATACGCAAAACCTGACTGGACATGGCCACTGTGTCCAGGCCTCGTGTCCAACCTCAACCATTCTGTGCCCCTGCAGCTGTTCAAAGCACAGGGACACGTAGCCAAAAGATCAGGTGGCTGCAGGAGCATCCCTGCCAGGGAGCAAGCTGCAGCATGGCTCATGGAACGTGCGGTTAAAGTGTCTGCAGTTCACATGAAGGACCCAGATTGCTTTCTGGAAAACAGCAGCATCCATTGGGTTTCCGTATTGGGAAACACTGTACAAAATTCTTCATGTATGTGTAAAAGTCTGTTTTGTGGTTTTTTTCCTACTGTGAACAAGTGTGTACAGAGCAAAGGTGTTTTGCAACCATCAGGAAACTGGGCTTTGCTTCTCAATCGCTCCAAGAGCCTGGCGATGTCTCAGGGGGCCTCAGCAGAGCTATTTCTGACTTATGCTGATCCAGACAGGCCTCAAACAGGGCAAGGCAGTGGGAAAAGCTTCTGCTGCCAAGAGAGAAAGAAGAAAGGAAAGACTAACAGCAGCAGGAAAGACCCATGCTGTGAGGGCCTCCGGCATGAGGGAGGCTGGATTCGGAGAGGAAGGGGAGACTCAAAAGGTTTCAAATCGTTTCCACCTGGGGCTTGCTCAGCAGTTTCTCCTCTGGATGGATCCAGGTCAGCGTCAGCCCTCTGGCCATAGCCATTTTGGTGTTTGAAGGGATGACATCAAAAGGCGGCACAGAGACACTTGCAGGCACTGAGGCTTGAAATGTATAGAGTGAAGGAGTCTCTGGGGATCGGCCCCAGGTATAAAGTACAAATTGATCCAAGGAACTGCAGTGGGAAGGGGGCAGGGAAGGGCTGGCCATGCAAACCAACATTGGGGCGTATATCAGGGTCTGAAGCCACCATGACTTGGATGTGGTTTGCATTAATGCCAGGTTCAATGGGTTCGGACTTCTCCCACAGCTCTGCAAGGGAAGCAGGATTGGGTACATTCACCTCTCATCTGTGATGTAAAGAAATAATGAGCTTTACACTGCAATGGCCTCACCCACTTCTGGCTGTCCTCCTATGACTGCTTGAGGCTTCAATCTATCAGTGCCACATGGATGACCTTCCAGCATGGAGGGGGGACCCTGACCTCCAGGGCAAACTCAGAGAAGGTCCATGAAGCCACTGTTTTGACCTCATGCAGATGCAAAGAAAATTGGAGCTGCCCTCTTTTCCAGCCTGAGGAACACCTTTCATCAGTGGTTAACTGGTGCTGAACCTGACACAAGGTCTGATGGCCAAGGACCTCTCCACCATCCTATCCCAGCAGAAGACTCTATTGTTTACAAATCACTATTCACAAATTCCTTGGAATGTATTAAACAGATAAAGAGCAAACCAGGATTTTGTAATGGGCTTTCAAAAGTAAGTCAGAAAGAAGATCCAGCACACAGCACATTAGAAATCCTGAGGGGAATTTTCTCCACCTTGATGACAAACAATATTGTATTTTCCATGTCCTTCTCTTTCCAGGCAGAAGATGGCAAATTACACATGAATTGTCCTTGTGGAGGAGAGCTGGCTTTTCCTTTTTTCATTCAGATGACATCACCTTTAGCTAGTGGGATCCATATGCCTGAGCTGTTCAATTTTGCAGGATAAAAGCTCTATGGGTGAAGGACCCAGAACAAAAGAGACAGTGCCTTCTCACCTGGGGCCGTGGGCAAACAGGCAGACTGGCTGCTGTGGCTGGTGTGCCAAGCTGGACAGATACACTGAGGACCACCCAACTGGAGCTTAAGTGTCTTCAGCAAGTTATTTAGCTGTATTGTGTCCTCTTTGGAAGAGATGATAATCACTGTTTAGAGCTACATGAAAGCACATGATAGACAATGAGCAAGAAATAAAATTCTCCAGGATTTTCCTATCAAATAAGGGTCCAGATCAGCATCATTGCACTGGTACAAGAAATTAAGACTTAACGTGCTGTTTGCAATGGGATGTCACGTACTTTCTGTGCAGAAGAAACCCACTGGTTCCTTCCAAACTCCTCCGGAGATAGGCTGTTAATTATCTAGTCAGATCTTCCCAGTGTACCCAGCCTCTTGCAGAAAAAGTAAATGCAGTCCCAGCCTTAGACTGCTTCAACAGCAAGCAGACCTGAGCACGCGAGACCGAGTCAAATACTCAGTTAAATCAGTGGAGCTATTCTTTTCAGGTGACTAAGGAAGCAGTGACCCTCATCCCCTGCATTAACCCCTAAAGCAAGAAGATGGATCGTTTGCTGAAAAACATTCATGTGCTTGGAGGGCCCTTACCAACGTCAGTAGAAGCAGTGCTGCATCCCTGTCCTGTACTTCTGCTCCCCTTACATGGTTCAGGTTCCCACAGGGTTTGTCCGAGTAACACCAGACAATGCTTTGCCAGCCTTCTCACCATGGTGTTGCAAACAGCGGGCACTGGATTGAAGGCTCTCCTGTTTCCACTTTCCGCAACACATTTAACTGGGATCTGGGGGAACCAAGCCTCTGTCCAAGTAAGCTTTTTTTCTCCTTCATGGTAACAAACTTTGATGATGTCTGCATCAGAGGGGAGATGCACGTAGTCCTGTCCTGTCCAGCTCTGAGTAGTTCCATAAGTGCAATAGGGAGAAAGAACTGAGGGGCACCTCACCAGCTTGTCTGAAGTGCAGCATGCACCAGTCCGTGTGGGACCAGATCACAGAATCACAGAATCACAGAATCACAGAATCACAGAATGGTAGGGGTTGGAAAGGACCTCTGTGGGTCATCTAGTCTAACCCTCCTGCCAAAGCAGGGTCACCTACAGTAGGTTGTAGAGGAAATGGCCTCAAGTTGTGCCAGGGGAGGTTTAGATTGGATATTAGGAAAAATGTCTTTACTGAAAGAGTTGTAAAACATAGGAGCAGGCTGCTCAGGAAGTTGGAGTAACCACCCCGGAGGTGTTCAAAAAACATGAAGGTGTGGCACTTCAGGACATGGTTTAGTAGGTATGGTGGTGTTGGATTGACAGTTTGACTTGATGATCTTAGAGATCTTTTCCAACCGAAATGATTCTATGTTCCTATGATTCTATGATTCTATGAAAAGTGTTTACATGCAAAAATGTTTTGGGGTGATTCCAAAATGAAACTTCTGTACGTTTTTTCATGTCCCCAGACATGATCCATTATCGAGAGAGGGTAGCATCTTTCATTTGCTGGGGGAAGGCTGAGGGAACCACAAAATAATGGGCTATTTCCAAGAATCTACTAAAACACCCTGGAATAACAGGGTAAGTTCGCCGCAGTGCACGTGCCAGGCAGTGGTAGTGGGGAATGGGGATTACCTGCTCTGGCTACAAGCATTGTAGCATCTCTGAGACTACCCTAGTGTATCTGCTACATGAATGTGTGCACTCTGGTTATGTCTGCACTTCTCTCACTTGAATCTGAGTAAAAGCCCCATGCCAGGAGCTGTGAGGAAGGCCTTAGTCCTGCACCAGGCTGGAGAGAGGAGCTGATCACAGTCTGCTCCACAGACTCCTTCAGAGCCACCTCACAGTGAAGAGTTGAACAACCATCGAGTAGGCTCACGGGACCACTGTACCAGGCTGCCAGTGCCATGAGCATGGAAAGGGATCTCTCTCTTGTGCTGAAGCATGGCTAAACATGAATCTCTGCTGCACACGGATCCAGCTCCCTCTGCGAGGTGCATGTGCAGCGCATCACACAGTACCAGCACAGGCTGAGTGATTCCTGTGTGTTTCTGCCCATCCTCTGCTGCCCTTTGCTTCCTGCCATTGTTTGTCTGGTCCAAGGTAGCTGGAGCACAGGGGCAAGGGAGGGGCTGCCTGTGGACCATCAAAGGCAGAGGGGGATGGTTTAGCACCACAGACACTGCCCAGATAGAAAGCGCAGGAGTTCTGTGGGAGAGAGGGGGGATGATCTGTCTGCAACCTGGCATAGAAAAACACATCCTGTCACTCTCAGGATGGAGAGAATGTGATTGCATAACATAAATCCTGCCAAATGCATGTGCAAGTGAGCAATTACCTCTTGGGAAAGTTAAGACTTTGGCATTCAACCCTGTGCGATTGCAAAGAGGGAAAAGCAGAAGGTGGAGATGTCATTAGACTATTAATAACTATGTGCATGGTACAGCCACAGCAAAATGATTTGACAAAATAAGCAATTCCAGAACCAATGCCTCCTGCTGCTCCTTTTAATTTAAGCATCAGTAGCGCTGGCAAATACCCCTGCTCCTGCTGGCATTTCTTGTTGTACAGCCACAGCCATTGGCAGCCACGAATTTGCAAATTGGTCTGAAAGCAGGGGCTGAAAGGTTCGGCCCTGTTGGCTGGGGCAGGGTCAACATCAGAGTAGAACATGGTGCTGCATGGAGTCCTTTTCTTTTACATCATTTCCAGCTTGTACACAGGGGTCTCTGAACCCAACAGTGAAGTGCTGATGAAAGGAGTGGACTGGGATCCTGAATGCCCGTGTTGTCTCCTATGCGCACTTTCCCTGTTCCCCCACCCCAGTCAGAGGGACATTCTCAAAAGATCTTCTTGTCTGATCTTTGATCATACTGTCTTTTTACAGTGCACTTTCATTCTCCAAATAAGCAACATGCTTCAGAGGAAGCACCCAGGCTCCTTGGGCTGCACAGCTCTGTCTTTGCTGAAGATACTTCACATAACCAGTCATGCTACATGAACCCCGGTGATGGTCTCTGGCATCTGATAAAGAGTTCAACACTGTTGTTATATCTCCTACAGTGATCGCTGCATATTGAAATTAATAAAACCATAAACCCTGTCCTGAAAAGTGCTGCAAAAAGTGGGACCCACCAGCAAGATGCCATGAGTGACACTTCTGTCTTTTGAAAGAAGAAACAGCTGTCTTCAACTCCTAAGGGTACTAACTAGGGGAGAGGGACAGCAGACATTAATTATCTCAGTCGCCATGAACAGTTTGCCCAGAAGTTCATATAGTATGGGTCTATTTTCATTTCCAGCTTTTTACATAGATCCTCTAAACTAACAAAACGTCTATCAATTTCAACATTGCAAAATAATCCCATCTGTGAGCTTTTCCTGAAGATAAGTCACTACAAGCTGGAAGTCTCTGCTTCAATGCATTTTCCTGATATATAAGCAACAGTAGCATAAAAGCTTTATAGTAGGCTTCCAAGAAACTGAAAAGCAGAATGCTTTCTCAGATACCCATAACTCAAAAACAGCCTGTCCAATTCAGCATTTACTCATACAGACAGAACACTCTCCTCTGGGCTGAGCCTAGACGTGAAAAATAAGTTCAAGGTTGGAACTGTCGTCAGAAAGATAGAGGAACAGTGCATTTACAATTAAGCCCATGGTGGATTCTTCTAGCCTTGACAACAGTTGTGACAGTACTGCCGGTGAAGTACATTGAGATCATGTGAAGAAAGACACTGTTAAAAAGCTGGGCACTATTTTAATACAGGCAAAGTCAGAAGAAATTGTCTTTGTTAAGAAGCCCACTGGCTTCCAGCATCCTTATATCAAACTCTGCTTAAGCCATTTGTTTCTTACTTTCCTATGATGATCTCAAAAAGAAGAGAGACTTCAAAGGAGGAAAAGAGTAGGAATTTTCAAAGAAAAATAAGGAGGAGTGTCTGAACAGCAGTGGAGATTAGTCTGAGCTTGCCTCATTGTGCAACTCTCCATGATTGAATCCAAGCACCGTGGGACTCACAGGCAGACATCTGCAATTATTCCCACAGGGACCAGGGTGTCATTCCTGTCTGTCAGCCCCTGTTGCTCCTCAAGCCTGACAGGACTTTGCTGTCTGACCAAACTGCTCTGTGACACCTAGAGCCACTGGTATATATGAACAAATAGTCAAACCAGAGGCTAGTTCAGTCTTGCCATAGAACCCAAAAAGAGCAGAAGTTAGGGGCTTTTAGCTATTAACACAGCCAACAGATAACACAGTTGGAACTAAGGTCACTGACCAAGTTTGTCCTGACATCCTACTTCCAGATGACAGTGCATTCTGCTCTTGCAGCTTCAACAGCCTTCTCTCCCCCTTGCTCTTCAAGGGCTGTCTTTTTAGTTCTCACACAAGGTTTCTTTGCCTGCCTCTGTCAAGCTTGTTCACCTCCTTCATCAAGGGGGTGCAGTGATACTCCACAAACATAATTGTGAACACTTTTTTGATCTAGGGGTAAACTTGGGCATTTGTTCTCCTGCCTACAGCTGCCTGCCTCTGAATGAAATGCTTCACAGTGTAGCTCCTAGTCCACACAGAAGACACAATCATGTTGCTTCCCCACAGCTCCTGCACCCTTCCCACAACAGTGTGCCTACTTTAGCAAGTGTGTACTTTGTAAAGTGAACTTCCTGCATAGCAGTAGAGGAGAAATGACCAGTTTTGTTGCCTTGACCTATTAGAGAAGGTGTTGAAAATGGAAGGGACTCCTATAAGTAGGTAAATTACTCCATCCATCAATGCGGTACAGCAGTGCTCTGCTGACCAGAGTGGTCAATCAACCATGTTTCATCAGAATGTTTGCAAAAGTTATGTTTTTTCATAAGATATTCTCTCTGAGAAAAAAACTGGTTGAATCAGCTAGGATCACACATAAAGAAAAAATGATGACAAGCAGAAAATTGCAAGGCTTTGAAAAGTTACGAGCAGTTAGAAAGCATCTAATGCAGAAGTCTTTAGGTGACCTAACCTAGCTGCTGCTAATGTTCCAGCAGTAATAAACAGGAGCTATTTCCCTTGTCCCTGTCCTCTGGGATTCTCTGCTGCAACACTGGTTGGTACCTGAATTCCCATAGTTTATAACAAAGCTATTGTCTGTTATCACAAACACAGTGACATTATTACAGAACTTACCCTGCAGCAAGATATGAATTAGAGTCAACCTTAGCAGCCACCAAATATTTACTTTAGAAAAGGAAGAGATATTATTTCATAAATCAAAAATTGTTCCCTTGGCCTTTAAAGGAAGTTTAAAAGCAGCCTTGGTAATTACAAAGTACACCACATCGTGCCAACCCAAGCGAACCCATGGCTGACCCACTGCTTGTGGATTCCCACCTCAACATGCTGCCTATGACAAACGGACTGAGTCCCATTGACGGGAGTCCGTGATTGGCGTTCACTTGTGGATCGAGAAGCGGTGTTCAGTGGAAAGGCTAACATCATTTGGGAAAAGAGATGGTGTTGCACAGAGGCTGTGTTTAATGATCTGGGGCTATTAGGAGTCTCTCTTGTCTGTCAGGTGTTCAGAATGTGAGACTATTGATCTCTCTTGGCATTACCTAGCTTTGTATGCTCCTGTACGCAGTTCATAGTCTCTTTTTCCTCCTGCCCTGCACATGTACTCCCCATATACCTCGAGATGATCCTTTGTTTGCCTACCCTGTCATAGTGCCTTAACTCTAGAGTTCCCTGCACCTTTCCCCATATATTCATGGGGACTGGATTAATGCAAGGGGGTGACGGAGCCATTCATTGCTGCCCCATCCTAACAAAAGGCGGATGCTAATTTATATCAAATGGGAATCTGGACCTCTTGTCAAACTGTGTAGCCATCAGTTAATGCTACCCTGCTCAACGCCTGGACATCCCAAGTCATCCCAGACCTGTGACAGAATCACGCTGGAAATCGATCCACGAGCCCAGTTAGCTTCCCTCCTGCTAACACAGTCTGGCCTAGCTGAGGGGGTTTTTTTCTTCCTATTCCCCTGAGTAATGAAGAATAGTAGTCTGATTAGCAACCACCAAGTTTCCTTAGAAGTGCCAGGGTTGGCCTTGCTTGTTGTTTCTGCACCTTGCATTGGAGGGTAGAAAGGATCCAAGAACAGAACGCCTTTGGCCTTTGTAGCCACAAGGGCACATTTCTGGCTCATGTTGAACTTGCTGTTCACCAGTACCCCAGGACCTTTTCTGCCAAGCTGCTTTCCAGCCACTCGGCTCCCAATGAACACTGGTGCATGAGGTTATTCCTTCTCAGGTGCAGGATTCTGCATTTTCCAATGTGGAAACTCATGAGATTAACATGGTTTAGAATAAAACAGAAAAAAATTAGGCTGGTGGGGGCCCCTGGAGATAGAATCTCTGCACTAGAATCACCTGCTTCACCAGGGACTTGGACGTCTTCAGGAAGAGCTTTTCACTTGAAATAGTCAAAGAGTTTGCAGTTTTAATCAATTACATGCCAATAGAGAAACACAGGAATAAAAACAACACTGTACAGTCACAAGTGCTGGTGAACTCCCCAAAACTGACCTCCTTGTACCGATGACAGCAGCAGGGACAGTAGTGACTGGCTCTAGGAAATCATGACTCCTTGGCTTAACTGCAGCTGAGGTGACCCACATCCTGGCCTGCATTTGGCCATCTGGGCCAGGTGAGGTAGAACAGGGTACATGCTGAGGGGAAGAACTCCCCACTGATATCAGAATAGCTTCAGCTACTGAGCAAACATCTGTAGACAGACACAACTGGATTTTACATCAGCTGCAGGACCCACTCCAGATACACATTTGTTGCTCTGGGCTTCTTCTGCAGAATAAGGTTGGTAAGGAGAAAAAGTCCTTTTGGAGTTGTCCTCCTCCATCTCTGGATGCAGCAATATCCGTTGGACACTCAGGGTACTTGTGTATGAGATACAACAAAGCCAGCCAATAGACCAATGGATTCTGCTGATGTCACTACCCTGCAGTCTTCAGGGTTTTCCTGGGTGCCTTAGCAGAGAGATGACCATCAGCAGAAAGGGGCCTAATCATGTCAATGCATAAGACAAATGCAAGTAACACTACACTGACTGCAAACAAAAGGGGTCTAGCAAGCCTGCTAGTTCTTCCCCCCAGCCTTTGCTCCTCTGTGAGCAGTCTGCTGACATAACCGAATGAGGCACAGAGTGCCGTTATACCAACAGCTCTCTCAGATTTAGTCCTGGTTATTAATGCTGTTGTGGTCCAAGCATCTGGCCCCATTGCACTGCCACGAGTCCGAACTCAGTGGAGGAGCCACTGAGTTCTCCTCCTCCCAAAGCGGAGGAAGGGATGGAGGAAGGGAGGGAGGGAGGGAGGGAGGGAGGAAGGAAGGAAGGAAGGAAGGAAGGAAGGAAGGAAGGAAGGAAGGAAGGAAGGAAGG
>Ga0065711_1030221_pt1 | contig 33233 bp, 19 predicted proteins | sample Hoacrofraction12_FD_59098 | JGI IMG/M metagenome (GOLD analysis project Ga0065711, IMG submission 59098) | Hoatzin crop microbial communities from Cojedes, Venezuela - Epithelial fraction 12 v2 (version 2) | ecosystem: Host-associated > Birds > Digestive system > Esophagus > Crop | place...
CTGGCGGCGTGCGCGGAGCCCGCGGTGCCCCGCGGTGCGCGGCCGGGGCGGCTGCGGGGGTGGAGGCTGCTGTCCTTTCCCTCAAAAACACACCTCAGCCACGCAGCGCGGCGGCGGTTTGTTTTCTGATAAACGCTACGAGGGGTTTTCCTGGCGTCTTGTTGCCTATATCCCGAACTTTTAAACGTTCAGCCGAGGGAGGTGAGAAGCAGCGCTTCGTTCCGAGGAATGGAAGCGCCGCGTGAGCAGGGGAGACGCGGGGCAGTTCTTTTTGGCGTGGATTCCAGGGCTGGCTTCGTTCTGCGCGTGAGGAGAGGCGTGGGGGTAGCGTCTGCCTCTCTGGGATCGCTCGTGATCGCTCGTCTGCTTCGGGTGGACCTGGAGATGTTTTCAGAGAGAAATGGAGGCAGGGCTGGGGGTGAATTCAGAGGTGACAGGTTAACGCAGAGAGAGGGTGAGGCGTGAGGCTGGTGTCGCTGGGAGCGTGTCGTGAGGGCTACGGTAGCTTTGCATGTTTAGGCAGAGAAGAAAACTGTGTGATTCGGGTCTATAGAAATACAAATAAAAGAGGAAAAGCCTGACTCAAAGAGAAGAGAGAGAATTTCAGAATAGATGGATGGGTAGTAGATAACCTTACATGCGTGGGCCTTAAAAACATCTGGGTGATGATCCTGAAACACAATGGTATTGTACTAACTAATAATAAACACAAGTGAAAAGGGGGAAGGTATTATGTTTAGTTTAAGGACGGGCTTCATTGAGTTACAGGCTATGGACTGGTTAGAGATCAGTTCGAGCAAAGGCAGATGTTTTTTGGATGTCTGGTTGAGAGAAATGATCCTTCATAGTTTTAAGATGTACTAAGGTATTTCAGACAGGTGGAGAGAGCTAGGCAGATTTTATTGACAGTTGGACTTAAATTTCTCTGGCCTAGCTACTTTTTACCCAACTGAATCGTATCAGAGAAGATTATGCAGCTTGCATAACTTTACACTTCAGTGATTTTCCAATTATGGTATGTTGTGGATTCTGTACCAGTCAAAATAGAAATTATTGGAGCCTTGCCTGATCTTTACAACATAGGAAAGTATCATATGTACATTTCGTCTCTTTCTGACGGCACAGGAATGACTAAATCCATGTGCGTGGCTTCCAAGTTCTAGCTGGCTGAGAACATCAACAGTCAGTAGGCTAAGTGATCATGAGGGACGCTCGTTTTGTAGTGGAGTAACACAGGAAGAGAGTAATTTATTTAATGAAATACATGCCCCTGCTGTTGAGAGAGTCTAAAACTGTAAGTTTGTGTTCTAGGTCCTGGGGGACTGAACAGGTTGCTGGCCAAGGTTATCAGCTAGTGAGACTACGTGAGAGAGGAAAGGCCTCTGTTCCACCCGTGAAGAGAGATATGAACTGCGAGGTGCTCTGATGCGTATCCCTGTTCTTAGTTAATCTGAAGCAATTAATTGAAGAAAAAGTACTCAGAACTTCGCTGCTTCCTTCTGTAGTAATGTTCAGTTTTAGAGATCAGCTAGGGAATGGGTAACAAAAGATCTATTTTTTTTTTTTTCTGAATGTGGAATAATATGCCATAGGTATGATTTAAAAGCATGAGAGAAGGAAAAAGAGGGGAGAGGATCTTTATTCTGTCCATATATTGGTGTGTAGGGAATTGGCTCTGACTCATGAATGGTGGAGCATTTTAACTGAGGGTATCAGCGTTGCTAGGAGTAGAGTTTATTCCTCTTAGAACACAGATGGGAAGGGATCTGTGGGGGAAGCCCTCTTGTAATCTCTTCAACCTTGCACTATTGCAAAAGAATAGACTGTTGCTTTACTAGGACTTAATTACACCTCCTGTTTGGAAATGGGTATCAGAGAACTTGACAGAAATTTTCATAGGTCGGATTATTATTTGGGCTGTCTTGCATTGATACAGTATTTCCTATTACCAAGTTCCCATCCCTTGAAGCTTGCAACCCAAATTAGATGAAGGAGGAAATAGCAGTGACAGGTCACAGGACGAAGGTCTACATGGATGCATAAGGTAACAGTATATACTTCTGGAGAAGCACAGCACTTAGGAGGTGCAGTATTTTGAGGGGACTTGATTATTGTATTGTTTATTCTGTTTCATTCTGCTGATAGATCCTATCTACTACCTCATAGGAGTCTGTACAAAACCTGACAGTGGATCGAATATAAATGACAGTTTATGTAGGGTTTTAAATGCACAAAAATGGCACTTATGAGAACTAATTTCTGTATCTGATGGATTGTATTTGAAAGGCTTTATGAGCTTACTGAGCTTTAAGATAAAGAGGGAAGAGAAATTTTAATGGATTGGTCACTGCATTTGCTATGTATAAGTAGTAGTCACAATTTGGATCATGGAAAATGTGTGCTCTGTGTCAAGCCTGTGACTTGCGTAGTTTTTCACAAAGGATGGATAAAGAAGGGTATTTAACCTAACTCAGAACTGTTAGGCACTTATCCAGTTTGTATTACATTTCTCCTTCAGAACCAGGACTCAGCAGCAGTAACAAGATTCATGCTATGTAACAGAAATCTGTTTGAGCTCTTGCTTCATCAGCATGCCTGTAAAAGATTGGGTCAAACCTGTTAGGTGCAGGAGCAGTGGGTTGGCCTTGGCTAACAGCAAATACCCACCCAGCTGCTCAGTCTCTCCCGTGCCTTAGTGGGGCAGGGGCAGAAAATAGAATGGGAAGAGTTGTAGCTTGAGGTAAAGACGGGGAGCTCACTTACTAACTGCTGTCATGGGTAAAAGAGGCTCGACTTCAGGAAAATGAATTTAACTTATTGCTATTTAAAATAGAATCAGATGGTAAGAAACAGAAAGACAGACATGAAAGCAACACTTTTTTCCTTCCCCCTTTCCCAGGCTTAAGGCCAATCCTGTGCCCCAGACTCCAGTGCCCCTGCCCGCGTGGCACGGGGGCAGGGAGGTTGCAGTCGGTGTGAGGTTGTTTCTTTCTGCTGCTCCTTCCTTCCCACGTTATTTGTCTGCTCTGGCCTGGGCTGCCTGCTGGCTGCAGTCCTTCAGGGAAAAAATCTGCTCTGGCACAGGCTCTCCATGTGCCGTGGTTCCCTTGGGGCGTATCCACCTGCTCCAGCTTGGGTCGTTCCCAGGCTGTGATGGTGAATATCTGCTCCGGCACCTGGAGCACCTCCTCCCTCTCCTCCTCTGACCTTGGTGTTCCCTCCTCCTCTCTGTGGCATTTTCTGCCCTTTCTTAAATACGCTTTTCTAGAGGTGCCGCAGGCTTGGCTGAGGGGCTCAGCTGGGTCCTGCTGTGGGTCTACTGGAGCAAGGACAGGGTAGCCCCTGGCCTCTTCCCACAGGGACCACCCTTGCAGCCTCGCTGCTGCCAGCACCTTGCTGTTTGCACCACCTACAGCAGGATTTACAGAAACTGGAGCAGCTGGCGTAGAAATCATCGTGCTACTCTGAAGTTCACAAAGACGTGGTCCTTGGCTCGTCTGTAGGCTGGTGCCGTCCTCAAGTGTTCACATCCAGAGTATCACTTCTCCAATAGAACTGAGACAAACCCCAAGTTGTTAGAAATAAAATGTTGAAGAGGTTTTCACTAATTAAACTTTGTGAGTGTTCCCAGCTAGTTTAACTAACTGAAAAAGGTTCCTTCGAGGAAAATGATCTGGAGAAGTTTTGATTCTATTTGTTGAATTTTTTTCTGACATTGCAAGTGAACAGCATGGTGGTGGAGCATGGTCATGAGAGTTAGCAAAAGCTCCAAGTACAAAATTACTTCTTCACAGGTTATTGGAAGAGGTAAAATAGTAAATGTTAAATATCTGAAATTAATGAGAATGTATTTTAAAGTGCACCCAGAAAAGGGAAGCATTGGTTATAGGATTCTTTTCTATTTTAAGCCAGTCTGAACGGGCTGCTTTATTTAATAAAGGCATTAATCTATAGGAGAACCATATACAACTTTGTTTTGGAAAACATGGTTGGCATCAAAACCGCAGTTGTGTGAATGAAGTGCAACATGCCGTAAGAGAGGGAGTTTCTCTAAGATCACAGTTTAGTATAGCAGTCCCCAAAATAACTGCTGATGGCCACAGGGCTGTGACGTTAATTATCACATATATATAAATTTCCACTTCTTTTTTTCGCTTTAAGCTTTTATTTTGTAAGAGATCTGTAAAGTTGCTCTTCTCAAATATTGAAAAATCAGACTTAGGAAATACCAGTGATGATTCCCTTTCAGTAAGTTTATCATAACATGTTGATCTTGCTGATGACTTGTGTGTTTTATGAAGCGTTCAGGTTTGAGGATTGTGTTTCGAAACCTCTCTGCAACAGTTTTAATGAGAGTATGGTGTCATTCGTAGATTTGGCAACTGGGGTGTTGATGGGGTGCCTAGAATTTTGTGGTGTTTGATAATTTTGGAAGCTAGCAATCACATTTCAAAGCCGATTGCAAGTCCGTCATGAATTTTTGATGAAACAGTAGTGTCTCGAAGGAAGTGGCTACAATGGACTTCAGTATGAAGGTTGTGTCTGCTCAGAGCGTTCTCAGGACATCAGTCCTTTCCTTCCTTTGGAAACACAGTGAGGAAACCTTAGGTCAGTTCAGTGGCAAGCTGAACAGATAAAATAAAGGATCCATGAATTTCCACAGGTATTTCCGGCCATTCAGTGTTGCAATCGGAGTGTGACCTTGCTCAAGTTCAGTGAGATGTATGAGTCTGTCTGGAAAAGCACTGAGGAGGCGAGTTTTTGTAGTTCAAGTGAGGTAGAATGGTGCAGTTCTGTAGAAACCTTAGCCGGTGGGAAATAATGCATTACAGTGGGGAGGGAGTGCACGCCCCGGAAGTTCGCTGATCTGTGCGCTGCCAAGAGCATTGTGACGTTGCCGTGAAAATAGAACATTACCTACAGGTATCAAGTTTGCTGATGGAAATACACAAGCCTTTTAACACACTGCTTTCTTACAAACTGAATTTCTTACTACCATTAGTATTCCATTTCTCTTTGTTGTTTTGCGTGTGATCTTTTCTCTGGCTGCCTTTCCTCTCAGCACCTTGTTTCTGTGGTTTCTTATTATATCTTTTGTCACATGTAGACTCGCAGAATAAGGGAGCCGAGAGGAGTTAAGAGCACAGTAGCAAAATCAAAGGATCAGAAAGTATTTTACATGTCTGTTTTTTGTTTGTCACTTTTTATGCTGCTTCTTTATCTGCATATAAGTAGGACGTAAAAATAGAAACATCAATTTTCATTTGTTTTGCTCCTTTGTGAAATACAGACCTTGGATGTATGGTTGAAGCTTATCTTCAAAGTAAACCAGGGATTTCTAAACCTCTTAGGACTCATGCCCTGCTTAAAAGATGTTTGTCAAATGTGTTTGGTTTTTATACATACAGCTTGTAATATTTATATATGCAAAGCTTTCCAAAGATATCTACATCTGTACCAGAAAAGTTTGTGGACCATGATGTGACATGACTTTTTGCATTTCCACAAAAGTGGAAATGAAGCGCTCTCTTCATTTATTGTCTTTTTTGTTTTCCTTCTGTTGCATTCACTATCTTGTTTACAGAACAAACATACTAAGGACACACATTTTTCTGAATGAAGACCAAAGTTGGTGATAGTACTAAGATGTGTTGTCTTATTTTTGGCTGACAGCTTTGTTTCTTCACACAGCCAGGGGTGTTACAACAGTGTAAGTGATGATGTGGATCTGCTGCTTGTACTCCAGCTGACTTGTCATCTGGAAGAGAAGATGCTGGCGCAGTCAGTATGGTTTCACAAGTAACCAGGCTGGTCTAACACCTTGCTGCTATTGCGTGGAGGAGCTCTTTCTTCCTACCGTTACTCAAGCTGTTCCTTCTCCCAGATTCTCCCGGTTACATGTTCCTGGCCTCTGCCTCGTGTTGGTGTACACCAGAGGTGGGACTTACTGTGTTGGGCCAGCAGAAAACTCTATGCTCCTCTTTCTGGGGTTAGTTTCTGCTGGCTTACTGAGCTGATTTGCCTCCCACAGGGGTCTGAAGAGTGTGACAGTTGGTGGAAAATTAACAGTGGCAGAGCCCAGTGAAGGGCAAAGGCAAGGGCAACTTTCCTCTCCCGTATGAGGAAGCATGTAATTGGTTGGAGTGGAGTGAACTAAATACTCCCGGGTATATGGAGCTTATAGCTGCTTACACTTGTAAGGATACTTCCGTATATTATGAATGTAATTATTTTAGAGATTAGACATCTCGCATATTAACGTTGGGTTGGTTGCTGTTGCTTTGTTTAAAAGTTGGAAGAAGAAATGATAGCCTGATTGATTCAGTGTATATATACATATATATTGTATATTATAGCTGCATACATGTATATTATAGCTGCTCTAGGTTCCTTTAAGCAAACTTCAAGGGTTAAAAGTTAGCATTACCTTTTCTGTAGAGAAATAAGTTCATTAGCATAAACTAAGGATCATTGATTCAAACTTTTGTTTGAATTTGATTTGCATGGTATTAAAGAAGGGGGCAGAAGGTCCTTAACCATGCCAGATCTGGACCATTCCCCTTCCCTGCCAAATCTGGGCTATTCCCCCTTCCCGCAAATCTGTCTTGTAAGTAATCAGATTTTAGAATTTGATGGTTAAATTCTCTGCAGTTTTCGCTGCACTGAACATGATTTAATTGGTGATCTGATATCAAGCAACTGAAGACTGTAACTTTGTAAAAAGCAAAATGGCAGGATGTTGAGATAAATTGGAGGGAGTGAGGATGTCGGGCTAATAGTGCTGCGTTTGTTGATAGCAAGACCTTTAATCATTGCAGAGCATTTGATCTCTGCTCCAGGCTCTGGAGGAAGTGTATTCAATCTGGGCATTTCTCTGGTGTCAGCGAATGTGTGGCAGAATGCATAGTGGCTGTTATTAGTAAGCTACTCTGATCAGAGATGTTATCAATTGCTCTGTTGCTTCAGGAGATGTTGCATGAGTTTCTGCAGGTTCCCATGCCACTGATGATCTGTGTGTGATTCCAGTTCAAAATGTGTGTGCATAAACAGAAATCCTTTACTATAATCTCATATTATCTTCAAGAGAAGGGAAGGCATGAAAGGTGGTGTTTTTTTTTAATGTAGTTGTAAAATAATTTTAAGTCTGCTTTTTACAGATTTTGCTCCAGCTTTATAGTGTGTGTGTTGATTTTTTTTTTTTTTTCCAATAGGATCTTGCTTCCTTCAGTTCACAGAATAGACCAGCCTCTGGAGACGGCGCCATGAATCTTAAGGCCAGAATCAAATATTTTGTCAAGTCGTTCATTCAGTCTTTATAATCATGTTGATCACTGCCTGTGGAATTATCACATAAGAAATCTGTAATATTGTAGCATGAAGAAAGCTGCTTGCCTTAAGCACTCTGTTACTAAGTTTGTCACCCAGATTAGTATTCTGTAGAGATGGCATATTAACAATGAGTAATCAACAACTCCAGTTTTGATACAGCTGCTCTACAGCTCGTGTTTCTAATGTGTAACATGTAAAGGACGATAAAGCAAAGGAAAGACTTTGAAACATGTGCTTGTGTTGTCTGGAAAAGAAGAGAGGATCAGGATCTGACCCTAACAGATACTTAGGAGTTGTTTCTTTGATAATGAAAGTAGATCCTGAGTATTTAAGCCTCACTGAAAGAGGGGAGGAAATAAAAGGGGACTTATGTGTTATAGTATTTTGCAAATGCTGCTCTTCCACTGTTGAATTCCCTGTTTAAGCGTTTAATTTGAAATTGTTTATTGTTGTTCTGTTTTGGTTACTTCCTTGGCTGTATGAGTTAGAGCTTCCCCTTTATTAGAAAAAAGGACTAGTCTTTTCAGGCTTGAGCTTGTTAGGTGCTGGGGCCCTGGTGCAGAGGGCTCCTTGGGGAGCTGACACCTGTTACGGAGTTACACACTGTCCCCAGGTGGAGCGTGTTCCCAGGTTTCACAGAAGACTTAACCTTGCTCTTCCCAAAAGCTGTGCTCCTTTCACAAAAAGTGGGTGAGAAATCCCTTTCAGCTCTAGACGAATCCTGAATGCAGCTCACCTGAGCTCAGTAACTTATTTCCATAAAACTTTTGCAAAAGCAACCAAGATGTGAGAACACCAATAGCTTCCAGGCGCTCCCCTATTTTTATGCAGTTAATTATGTGAACATGTTGTTGCTGATCTTTCAAGTTTGCCTTATTTCAAATTCAGGTTTGCCTGGGCTCAGCTTCCAGCCACACTTCTGTTTTGCTTTTTACCATTTAATTACAGTCTCTTTACCTTAATGGAGAGAAAACTCTGTGCATTAATCAGGACTATAATGGGATTGCTCTAGAGCCAGGTGTAAGGATAGGTGGAAGTTAGGGACCTACTGCTTTTCGAACAGCTGATAGAATTTAAAACAAAACAAAACAAACCAGCAAAGTTGCTAAAAGATGCTTCCCGTCTTAAAACTGGTGGTTATGTACCTGAGACAATCATCTCGGAGAGTGACATGTGTAGGCTACTGCCTTTCAAGAATTTACTTGAGGTTTCCCAAGTAGAGCGAGTGAGGGGAAAGAGGATGAGGAGAGGCTGGTTTTTGTGAGTGACTGTCTTTTGGAAATGGTAGAGCTGCAAGATCTCCTCTTCTGGGGAACACAGGCTCATCTGTGTGCTTTTCTCTGAGCTTTGGGTCATCCCATAGGTGAAAAACACCCCTCTTCTGACCTGACAGTTAATCAGTGATACATACAGAGACACATCCAGGGAGTGAAGGTGCGAACCAAAAATTCTTAGATGGTGAGGTTTAGGAGTAAGGAAGTGTTCTTGATATATAAGAAGTGGGGCAGAGTCCAGATCTTTTCAGTCTCTTATTTGTTCTTTTTTGTCAGCCATTTTCTTTACCTTCTTGGGAGAACAGAAGTTGGATTCCATTGTCATCATCTGTCAAATTTGCACTGTGCTGCAGTGCAGCTCTTTGGTAGAGCATGGACAAGAGCCTCTGTCCCCATGACATGGTTTAGTTTTTCCTGCCATCTGAATACTCTCCAGTCTTTTTGTTGTTGTTGTTAGTAGCATCAGAAAAGCTGGTTTGTCCTTTGATAAGCAAATCATGGCAAGAAGCAAGACTGAAAAGAATTCCTAGTTATCACAGCATGTGATTTTTCCTGTTGTCCAAGTCACTCTTTGATCTTCTTTGTAACCTAAACAAAACATAAATAGAAAGAAGCTAAATTTTGATAATTCTTCCCCAGTGTGGTTACTAGAATTGTTCCCAGTTAAACACCCGAAGATGAGCATGATCCTGTTTCCCACACTTTGTGCTTCCCAGTCTTGGGTATGACCCGCATTCTTATTTCTTGGTTTTACATTAAATTTGTCTGAATGGGCCAAGTTTAATTCAAACATAAATTTACCAGTAATCTAGATGATATCTTGTGGCTGTCCTGCTTGATTATTTACTGTTCTGATGGTCTTAACATTTCACAACATTTGGGAGCTTGAATGTTAAAAAAAAAAAAGCCCATAAAAATATTTCAATTTGAAACAATTGCTGCAGTTTTCTGTTCTTCTTAATATGTGCCCTCATAAAATAAATTTCTGTAAAAGTGGTACTTTGGAAGTAGATTTGCATATGCATAAATAGTCTGGGAAGCCTGTAGTATTTATCTTCAAAGCAAGTTTTGGCTGTCAAACAGGATAATTGCCTAGATACTGCATAGTTGCACAGTAAAAGGGTGCAGTGCCCTCTGTGTACTTAAGAGGAGTGAATGACCGTATATAATTAAAGGTATTAGTAAGTAGAATTAACTTTCTTTGAGCAGCTGACTCTTGTCTTTTCTGCTTCTGGTTTTACACGTGTATCGTCTGCATCAGTCCTGGAGCCTTTCTGCCTGTAGTGCCTGTTTATCTGCACATCTTCTCTAGCTGTTCTGCTGCTGTCCCCAGAGACTTGGCTGGACAAGATCCTGAGCAACCTGCTCTAGTTGATCTTGCATGGAGCAGGGGTTTTGGACTAGACAATCTCCAAACGTCTCTTCCAGCCTCAGCCATCCTGTGATGCTGTGAATTCTTGCTACTTAGTAGTCAGTGATAGAATCATAAGTAGTATCTGTAAATCCATATATGGTTTTTCTTTTCTTTAATGTTTTAAGATTAGTTTTAGCATTCATTTTAATTGAAGTAGCTTCTGGTTAGAGTTACTTGAATGAGTACTTGGAGACTTCTGCTAGTATTCCTCTTCAGGTACAGTCAATGTTCTTAATGACTGTTACGTGCAGCATGAACAAAGCAGATGTCTGTGTTTTAAGTGTATGATCACCTTTTTCCCAGTTAGAAAACACGTTTTGTGCTGTTTCTGCCAGATGAATATGAAATCGGCTCTGGATCCAGGATTTCCAGATCCTCTTCTGGAAGAAAGCTCCATTTCAAAATGGTCTTCTTAATAAATGTTCTGCGGGATGCTATGAGATTTTTCTCCTCTTGAGCTGTTTTTACAGAAATTTATTTATTTATGTACAGAAATATATTTATTCTGAATTTTTTTGTCTGGGTACTATATGGAGCAATTGATCCCTTTGGGATCCTTCTGGCTGCATCCCACTCCTAGATAAAAATTCCTCGATTTGTTTTTTAGATTTAGGTATAACAGTAATCCAACGTGTTTCAGGAAGTCTGAGGAAAAATCCTCTCAAAATAATGCAACATGCAGCCCTTCAGGTACTCTGAGCCTTCAGTTTTACCTGTAGAGAGAAGAAGAGTTTTAGGGATTGAGTAGGAGGAGTTTCCTTTCTCCCTCCCAAACTAGTTTCCCTCTGGGAAGATTTGAAGCAGCAGAACAGAGATTATGAGGCAAGACTTGACTTACTGGAATCCTGCATGTCAACTTGTGGTCCCACTGGGATACTAGAAATCTCATACTGTCCTCTTTACCCCTTGACCCTTTCCTCCCCTGTTTTTTAAAGTGGAGTTTTTTATTTCTTTCTCTCTCTGGAATCCAGTACAAGGCGGGTGATGCAGCAGCATCTTCTGTTCTTAGAACTCCGTGCTGCATCTAATTGATCTCACCTCATGCAGTATCTTTATTTGGAACTAATGATAACTGTGATCTTTCGACTTCAGTGCATTCGGACAATTGTGCTTTTGAAGAGTCTGAAATGTTACCTGAAATGCTGAAGATTTTGATGGAGAGTGGGTGAAGTGATAACAACATGCTTCTGGATTTGTTATCTGCTTGCTTACAAGGAAGGATTAAACTTTGTTTGGCCAGTCACCTTGGATTCTGTAGCTAGTTTGCTCTGTGTTTCCTATTCCTGAATACTTCCTATTCAAATCCAGATCCTCAGGGCTTGAATCTGAGGTTGAGCCTCTTTGCTTAAATCTTTGTGGTAGGAGATTGTATCCTATTTCTGAGCATTTTTCTTGCAGCTTTATCAGAAGATAGTGAAACGAAATACTAAAAATACTTCTCTGAATCTATGCCGTTTGGCATATAAGGAAGAAAACTGTTTTTCCCCCTGCTCTTTCTTGCTTGAGGTGTTGAGCTGTGGAGGCTCTGTAACGTGTAACTATGCTTGCTCGTACAGGATCATGGATATCTTGCCAGTGCATGACAGCAGTGTGATGTGGGTGTTTCACTGCAGGGGAACGTTTTGTGTGTGGAGCCTTGATACCAAGAGTAGGATTGTTCATAGTTGCTGCCACAGAGGTGACAGCAACTGTGTTATCTGAGAGATAGCCTTTCAGGTATTTCCTTGTCATGTTAAAAATACAACTGAAATAACTAATTAAATAAATGTTTATCAGGCCCTTTCAAAAAATACTACATTTTCTGCATCAATATTAGGAATGCTTGAGAAACCAAATAGATAGTAGTTGTGGCCTAGATAACCTTCAGTGTTTTGCTTTGGTTTTTATCCAAGACTGTTGAACCACCACAGGAAAAGTAATACTTTAATGAAGTAGCTGTTTGGTACCCCACAGAACAACAGGTAGCAGGTTCATTGGTTCATTAGTTCTGTTGAGAAAACTTAATCATTCACTAGGGATGTATCTTGGTGTACTCTGGAATTGAATGAGCTTTTAAAGTCCCCTCTTGGAGAGGGATTCTGCAGGCAAGAGACAGAGCTCCTAATCTGTATTCAGTTAAGGTTTGGCTGTTGTTTTTTTGAGCTACATGCAGTGTTGCTATTCTTTCCTTTCTCTCCCCTTCTCCCTAAACTTACTTTTAGAAAGGAGTTTAGAGTTAGTTATTCCTCTCGCCTAGCCTGCTAACACCCCCTGGGTTCTTCAACAAATGCCTGGAGGCTGTGGTAGCATGCATCAGAAAACTGATTATTTTGTATTTTAGCATGTGATTCAGTGGATGATTCAAGATGGACCGTGGTTTTAAGCTAATAGTAATAAGTATTATTCATCATTCTTGACCCTGAATAAATGAAGATTAATCTTCTGTTTTAGCTCTCTGTTTTTCTGCGAGTAACTGCTTCAGATCCTGATAGCGTGGTAACAATTTTGCTTCAAAAAGCAGATGTTGAGTATCAGGCAGCAAAGCAGCTGTCATTGTGATATTTTTAGATACTATTTTGCAAAGACATGTCATCATGTGTAGTTTTTCTCCCACCCTCTGTTTATGCCAGCCTTTATTCTCATTTTGAAGAAGGTTAAGGCTGATCTATATTGCAAAGAGGGGTAGCCATGTCTGCACAAGGTTCTTCTCAAGACATTTTGTATGAGTGTATCGAAGCTTTCTATAAGCTGAAAGAAAACAGCTTGCTTGTGTAGAAGAGTCTGGTGTGTTGTTTGGGTTGTTTTTTTTTTTTTTCATTCAGTGCTAACAGAAACAGATATTTCACCTAAAGCATCCTTTAGTTTGTCTTGCAGTTCCCAGGTGCTCGGACTTGTCTTTGATTACAGGCAGAGGACAACCCATTAGGCAGGGGGATTATTTCATCGAGATGTTGCGGAACCAGATGGGCAAGCTAGGCTGTGCTTCTCTGGTTAGGAAAGGGTTCTGCACTGCGGTTGTGGTATAGGTCATCAAATATCCCCTAACTCTTCTAAGTAATTGTTGTTGATGAACTCTTTGGTGGAGGAATGGATGAATAACAGGGAGTCTTTCCTTTGATCAAGAATTTCATATTGACCTATATCTATCTCAATTTTCTGGAAGTAGGAATCTGGTTTTCATGGTATTGAAACTGTTTACTAACTTTTTTTTTCTTCTGAAACATCTGTTTAGACTGGCTGAAAGAATGCTAGACTTCAAGGTGTCTAAAAACTTTACACAGTTTAATTCTGTCTTTATAAAGTGTCTCATAGAAGAGTATAATCTAGATCACTCACTGCTGGAAGAAAAAGAGAAGCAATTTCTTCTCAAATGTTACGTACATGATTTCAGAATGTCTTAAGGGATAGCTACTACTGATCAAAAACTCTGCTAGAGCTATGGTTTCATAAATGGTTTTTCTCAGAAATGTCCACGTCATTGGAATTTTGTTATGAGCACCATTGAGGCTCGATCTTACTGGCACAGAATGGTTGACATGCCTCGAGCCAGTGCTTTGTTAATAAAGCACTCCGTCAGTCATAATGTGATTTAAAAATTTATTGCCAATGTCTGGCCCTGACTGACTGACTTAGCAGATGAGTGACTTGGTAAATAAGAAAATCGTGCTTTGCAGTAACTTTTATGGTTTGCATTCTGTGACCTGTTGTCTTCTAGTGCTGGTCCCCAGCAGCTGAGTGAGTGCAGCACTTCTGGGACGAAAGCTGCTCTGACAGGAACGGTTTCTCTTACGGCGCTGTGTCTCGTGATGTACAGCAGGGGTACAGGGAAGGGTGAGGGTGAGCTGTGCGGTGTATGGATGACCTAGGAGAACAGCTTTTGTTCTGATGCTTGATCCAGTCTGTGTGTAAGTTGGGGCTGTTGTTTTCTCCTCTCCCACCTTTCCTCTGAAGGAAAGTATGTGCAATACATGTTGCTGCACTGTGACTGTCCCTAGCTAGTGGATGAGCTCCTCTAACTCGCATCAGTGATGGGAACACAGTATCTGGGTGCTATAGACTACTTTAATTCCTGTTTCAAGATGTCTTGATAGTTTCAGAGTATGTGCCAGCATGAACTTAAGGCTTTGCTCTTGCTTGTGTCCTGTCTTTAGAGACAATATCATATTTTTTCACGTCACTGTCAAGAGAGAAGAAACTTAGGGTGGAGGGAGGAGGATGAGGGAGGGAAGAGAGAGAGAGGCTAAATTAAATTTTTCCAGAAGCAACTTCTTGTTTCTCTCCTCTTACTTTTCCCCAGTGTGAGAAATTCTGCTGTGTAAAAGAGAGGAACAACCTTACAAACTTTCTGCAGAGTGCTACATCTGTGCCTATGCCTGCCGTATTCTACTGTCCACTCAAATGGATGAGAACTGGAGCTTCTAGAGCTGGCCTTCCTCTTTCTATGGTGCAGCTGTTGAGCAGCTGGAGTATGGAGGAGAGTATGGTTACACTCTGCTCTTTAGTTACAGGCAAAATGATTATCTTCCCCTTTAGTAATAGGGACGGTGTCAGCACTTTGTTTTAAGAATGCTCATACCTCAGGGGATGCATTTTCACACCTAACAGTGCAAAGTTTATTTTCTTTTTCTTAAATGTCTAACCTGTTCTTCAAGATACCCACTAATCTGTTGTAACCATCCAAACTAATCGTTTCACATGCTTCCATGGCAGTTTGGCAGTTTTTATGAACCAGGTATCTCTGGCAGCTGCTGCACAGTCTAGCTGTTTTTTTTACCTGTCTTGCCATAAAGATAGGTCTATTTAATGTAATTAAAGAAATGCTGGTTACAAGAGTGTGTGCCAGGAGAATTTTTGAGACCTACTTAAATGAATGCATATGAGAGGGAAGGCATGAGTTATACTTTCTTCTTTGGCACGTTTGAGGTTCTGCTGTTTGAAGTGTTGATGAATGCCAGTGACAGACCTCACTCTTTTCGTTGCAGACAGCCTTGGTGATACTCCAGCTCCTGAACCAAAGCACTGGTTAGCAAGGAATCCAAATGACACTGTGTTTGATGTTCATGTTTCCTCAGCCTTCTTTAGAAATGAAGTTTGCTCAGCGAAGTGTAAAATTCAATAAAAGAAAAGAGGAATGTTGCTTGTTAGATGAAATACTTTGGTTTTGATGGGCAGGAAGGGAGGAAGTATGTACTTGCACATCCCTAAAAACTTACAGTAAACAATATGACATATTTTTACCTGTTTTTAAGTCACCACTTAGCTTTAAAAACACAGTTAGCAAAATTAATCTTTGTTCTTCTCCCAAGTAGGACATTACTGTGCTGATCTCGAGTATTATTTGCAAGACCCACTCTTTTTTTAATCACCTTTTTAAAGAGGCTCATAAACAAAAATTGTGTACTCAGAATACTCTCTGGAGTCTTCTGAATATTATTAGTAAAATGCCTTGTGCTGAAAAGACTCCTCAGTGACCTGTTCTTTGCAAAGCAAATAGTTGCATCATATGAATGCGTTCTGAAGCACAGTTTTGTAAGTTTGGAGCGGGCCTCTGATCTCTGAGACCCTTTCAAACAGCACATGTTAAACTCCTTACACCAAAGACTAACCTGCCTTGCACTGGTGTAAAAAAACAGCTGTCTTCTCTGTGCATGCAGTTTACACTCTGATTTCCAGAGAGATGGGACAGTTGCAGAAGGCGCAGTCCTACAGAGTGCTGTGGTAAACCTATCTTTGAGCAGGGTGATGTTGGTCAGAATATCTGACTTTGCTATTTGTTTATAATAATATTGTGGCTATGCTAATGAAACGTGGAATTTGGAATAAGACTGTAACAAAGGGAATTTGGTCTGAAGTGTCAGGTTTAGATTTGATCAGTTCAATGTCTTGTTTAGTTTGCAGCTTGAAACTGAAGCTATGCAAGCTGTTGATTTTTATCAATTATGCTAAAATTTCTGTTTGAAGGAAAAAAAGAGCATGCAGAAAATAAACTGTAACAAAATAGATGCTGAGCATCTTTCAAAATAAAAAATCTCATTTTAGCATAGTGCTTCTCTTGGAAAATTTGCTTTATTGCAGCAAGTGATAATTGTCTGCACCATTTGTGCTTTTTACTATACTTGTCGCCCTCTCTCTGGGGGGGAGTGTATGACTGCTGTTTAGAGGGATCTCCACAGGCTGGAGAAATGGACTAATGGCAAAACTCATGAAATTCAGCAAATGTAAATGCCACGGTCCTGTGCTTGAGCAGGAATATCTGTAACAGTATAGCCTGGGGATCAACTGGCTAAAAGATAGCTTTGCAGAAAAGGATCTGAAGGTCCTGGTGGATGGCAAAGTGAGTGTGAGTTGGCAACAAACCCTTGCAGCAATGAAGACCGACCACACGCTGCACTGTATTAGCAAGAATGTAGTCAGCAGCTTAAAAGAAATTATTCCCTGCTGTCTGTCACTTATGAGACCACATCTGGAATATTGTATCTAGGTTTGGGCTCCCCAGCATGAGAAATACATTGGTATAGTAGAGTTAGCCCTGTGGAGGGCCACCAAGATGGTAAGAGGGTGAAAGCATGTGACTTAAGAGAAGCAGTTGAGCGCGCTACATTTGCTAAATCTTACAAAGGGAAGGCTGAGAGGGGATCGAGCTGCTGCCGTCTCCCAACTCCCCTTGAGTATGGAGGTGACCTCAGAAATGCACAGTAAAAGACAGAAGCAATAGGCAAAAAATGCAACAAGGGAAATAGTTGAGTGGATAGGAAGGAAAAAATTTTCACAATCAGAACAGTCAGATGTTGGAAAAGGTTGTCTGGAGGGCGTTTGTAACCTGTGGAAATCCTCAAAACTGGGTATGATCCTGAATTGCCTGCCCTAGTGCTGAAATATGTTTCTTGTTTCTTTTTCTTCACTTAGTACATTGAGATGTGTTTTATTTTTCATTTTTGTTGAACAGACCTCAATGAAAGAGTAGCAAAATTAGTGTAAACTGCTTGAAAAATTCCTGGGATTATACTGATGACATTGTGAATGTATGGGAACAAACTGGGTCCTTCTCTGCTTCTATTTTGTCAGAGCACTTAGAATTTCAGATAGAATATATTAGAAGAAACTTCAAATGACAGAAGTTTTGAGAGCCTATGAAATGAAAAATGGCCATTGTGCAAATTATAGATGAGTGCTGTGGTCCAGGCTGATGAGCTGGGTGCAGTAAAACGGGATGTTTGTACCTGGCTCTCTTGCCCTTCTCCAGAGGGCAAAGCATAGTTGTTCGCCTTCGGCCAGCCTCAGCCCAGTCTTCCGGCAGGCTCTGCGCGTGCCGGACCCTGGCCTAGGGCTGGGCTGAGAGGCAGCCTGGGCTCTCTGGCTTGGACCTTTTCCTAGGAGAGAGCAGTTGACCATGACTGTCAGAGCTTCTGGCTGCTGCGGCTGTGAGGTGGTAGAGCAATGGAGGCTGTGGTAAGGCAATTCAGAGCCTGGCGCTGGTCCCTACAGGAACTTATGCTGAGAGCATCTACTGCCCCTTTCCCTGCTTCCTACTGTACTCTGACATAATGAATGGGTAAAACTCATGCTGTGGTGAAGAATATATTTTCTTTCCTCCTTTTTTTTGAAACACAGGAAAGACTCTGCAAGCCAGATTAAGTCCTAAATGTGCTCAGTCCGCATAGAGCAAGTGCTGAAGTGCTCTTTAGCTCACTTGTTTCCTGCTGCAACCAACAATGGGTTTCTTGTGCATTACCAAAGTAATTCTTATTTACTGTGGAACTTTCTCATGCTAGTTCTGTTCAGAGATGTTATGTTTCCAGTGTGCAAGGAGATTAGCTAACCTTCAATGCAGTATACCTGAAGCTATATCTAAAATAGCATCGTATACAATCTTTGAGCCTTTATGTTTGTCAGAACTTATTTGTTAAACTATACATCAGGTGTCTGAGATTAACATATTTCAGTCAAACTATAAATTGATCACCTTCTTTGTTAAGGGATGTGTAAATTGTCTGATGCACTTACTGATGCATGTCAAACCGTGCCATTCACCATATGAGCGTTGAATAGGTAAATAAATACATTTTTTGGTTGGCAATTAGTGGGTAACAAGATTCCATTGTTATGCTGTAGCTGTATTACTGAGTGGTAGTAATTTTCTTTTTTAAACTGGGAATTGTGTGCCTTTAATATGTATTTGAAAGATGCCGAGTGTCATTGTTTTTTTAAATATGTCTAAAGTAATGGTACACCAGGGAGATACTTTGTTTCCCCCTTCCTTATCTTTCAAGGAACTGACGTTTTTGGCCAGCATGTATTGAAGCTGTATCCAGAGTGGATTATTGTCTCAAGGATAAATTGAGCAGAAGGTGCACAGTTTAGGCAAAACAAAACACATCTGAAGAGGCATAAAGGTGCTCTTAGAAGAAAGTGCATGTAGAAATGACATTTCAGGTTATTTGGTTTTGTCTGGTCTGGAGATGAGGTGAGTATAGCTGAAGTATCAGGAGGAACATTGGTGGGAAAAGTAATGGAACTGTCATTGCAAATTTGAGATTGATGAATTTGGCAGCTGTGGTCAGACAGCTGGGAAATTAAGCAGGCTGGTAACCAGGCTGCGTCTGTGGCATTGCTTGTCTTCATCTGGATGCTGAGATCTTTCACTTCTGCAGTAGTAGTGTTTAAACAGTAAAACGTGAGTAAATGGTAGTTGAGAACAAATACGTGTCCAGATTACCATGGATGTATTTCCCAGAACACCAAGTGGAAACATCAATAGAAAAATAAGCACTCTGATTCCTCTGCTAGTTGTCTGGTCTTTTAAACTCTCTCTCAAAGAAATCATGGTTTAAGAATCAGCAGTTAGCTGGAGGTTTTAAGGAAAAAATAAATCTAGGTTTTTGTCTTTCTATTTGATAGGACATATTACTGGTCCTTATAGCTTACTGTCTAATGGCATTGTACATGGATCACATACTGGTCCAATTGACGTGAGACTGAAATTTGCTGTACTTAAAAGGTGAGATAATGCTGATGCATTTATACTTCCTGAAGGAAAGCTTTTCCTCTACACTGAGTTCTGCATGTTGTGGTCTTTCTGTCCCTTCCCATAAGCTCTAAGGACAGAGCGAAAGGTTATAGGGTGGTGAGCACGTTTCTAATTGTTAGCTTTTTGCCTTTCCCCTTTTTAAAAAGGGGAAAACCTTTAAATGGTGTATTGTTAGTTCAAATTTGGGTTATTCAGACCTTGTTTGCCGGACATGATCTAGTCTTTTCAGGTCCCAGATAGTGAGGTGATGACTTTTACAGCACTCTTCTCACTAGAGGAACTACTCAGCACATTTCTGTAAAATTAGTGGTCCTGGATAAGGGCAAGGTAGAGGATGACCAGTTTCTTGAATTTCGGCAAACGTGCTAGCTGCAGATTTGCTGGGCAGCCTGGTATTACATTCTGCCTACGAGTCTGAGAAGTGGTTTTAAGCCTCCTAAGACAGGGAGAATGATGAGAACTGGACTTTTGTGCTGAAGACTTGGGGTGGCTGGAGCCTTCACAAGGTTTGAGTGAAATCTATATTCTTACAGCTGAGATATGGACAGTGATCAAAGACATTGTGAGGGACACGTAACTTAAAACTAGTTGCATAAACTAATCCATTATAAGTATTCGTATTTGAAACTACGATAGGCATTTTGTAAAACATACACCTTTTTTTTGGCAAAGCGAATGCTGAAAGTATATCTCATCATGTTCAGAAGGCTACATAAGGCTTTTGAATCAAGTGTTGCTTTTTAAGGAGGAAGGGGAGAATACTGACTTCAGGTTAATGTTCTAATCCATTATGTCTTAGAACACAGGAGACTTCATTGTACGATGAATCAGGCAGGTGAAAGATAAATTGAAAAGTAAAACAAAGTACCAAATGTCCTGTGTTAAATCTGAATACTTGATGTTGTGTTTGTTTTGGTTAGTTTGTATTTAAAATTCAGGTAAGGGCTGCTTCCACTGAAATGTTAATGAAATAAAAAGATTTCTAATATTTCATGTGTTTGTTTTTATTTACAGATGACATGGCAGAACTTCTTCTTGGGGAGTCTAAACTAGAACAATTTTTGAAGGAAAATGCTCTTAAACAGAGTAGTAGTCCACGAGGCCCCCGGCCAAAGCTGACTGAGGTCAGGAAACATCTCACGGCAGCGCTTGATAGGGGAAACCTAAAGGTATGTAAGTCAGCCTGAGCAAGAATTAGAAAAGCTGAAATTGACTGGAGTACTCTGCTGATCATGGAGAAAAGTCTGTAAAGTGCTTGTGTGGTGTTTTATTATCATTGCTACTCCCAGAACATCATCAGCACAGTGCTGTTTCATGGCTCTGTTTCTTCATGGGTTCGTGAAGCACATTCATGAATTCAGAAGAAATTCTCAGATTTTCTTTCATTAGAAGAAGAAAAATGTTAATGACTTCTGGGATGCTTAAGTGAAGTACTTACAACCTGGGTTGTACAAGCTTTTCTTGGCATGTATAACTATATTGTTCTCTGTAGTGCATGAAATAGAAGCGTTAAAAAATGCAAAATACTTCACAAATTTCTGCAATAGTATATTTCTCTTAGATATTCATGAAGGGTTCCTTAAGTTATGTTTGCGGGTGCGGAAAGTGAGGTTAATACTTGAGGGCATTTTCTGTCGTAACCTACTGTTGTTCTTAACCATTCTGGCCCTTCTTTTACCTAACTGTTGTAGCTACTACATCAGCTTATCTTTTCTGTACTCAAATGTCCGTCTTTTGAGAGGTCAGAAGGACCTTGTTTTGCAGTCATCCTGTGATTTGTGGGAGTATTAATTTCTCTTCCTTTTCTTTCTTCATTCTTCCATGAATCCTTTTTTCAAGACACTTCTTCTTCCCTGATAATTTGAAATTGTGTGAATTAAATACATAGGCTGTGGTACATATTTCAACAAGTTTTCATGCTATCTTATTTTCAGCTGTGCTTGTGGTGTTAGAAAAAAATCATTGGAGGGGTTGTAATGATAGGCTGCCTTTCAATAGTTTTGTCACCTGGCAAAACTGGATTCTAGCTGTGAGGTATTTCTGGTGCGTGTGCAAATAAATACATGAATATGTAAAATGACTGGTGATGCTTGGTGGAGTAGCTTGGAGTAGTGAGATTTTGTGAATTCACCCCCTGCTGCAAGTTTCTCAACTATTACATGAAGACCAAATTTTTTTTGTTTGTTGCTCTGTTACAAGAAATACCCTGAGGGTTTCTACAGTGAATATATACAGAAAACAGACCTAATAATTATCAGAAATAATTAGATGCATTTTCTCAGGAAAAAAAAAAACAACTTTCTTTTTCCTCTTCCTTCTAGCCAGAATTCCTACAAGAAGCTAACCTAATTATGGCCAAGTTAAACTACGTGGAAGGTGATTACAAAGAGGCCCTGAACACGTATGCCAGAGTTGGAGTTGATGACTTGCAGTTAGCTGCAGTGCCACCGTACAGGCTACGGATGATTGCTGAAGCGTATTCTACTAAAGGTAAAATTGTTCTTTCCCGTATAATAATGTGCAGATAGCTTTTAAAAAGTTAATTTATATCTTGACTGAAGTTAAATAATTTTTTGGCGTGCATATCTTCAACACAGTGGCAGAGTACCGCAGAGGATGGCTTGACATCTTCAAATTATTCAGTATTTGTGCTAGGTTGACAAGACTTTTACCTCAAGTAATACTCTAACTGTGCTGTCACCTACTCAAAACTTTTGATGTCTGTTTTTAAAAGTCCTTCCATAAGTAAATGTCACAATAACTGTGGGTAAATACGAAAAGTATTATCACTGTTGCTGAAAGTGAAGAGTTACAAAAGTAGTGCAGTTTTGCAATTGCTATGGACAGAATTGGAGAACCTTGATTCACTGTAATGCCTTTTACTGAATGTTAAAATGCTTAACCTAAGCTGAATTGCTTAACTAAATTTGTACTTAATTGAAAAAAAATAGTAATAACACCATAAAAAGACTTAAAGGAGTGGCATTTCTTGCTTGGTTTTATTTTTGAATTTTTCTTACCCAAATACCTTTTTTTTAAAAAAATTCAGGAAGTGAAGTTGATTTAAAAACAATGTTTTTTACTAGTTTAGAATAGTGAAAATTGTAATGCTGGCCTTGCGTCTTAAGGTGGCAGTGCCACTTCAATTTAGAAAACTGATTAATACAATGTAAGCTGGGTCATCTTGCTGAGGAAAGTGGCAGTTTGTATGCCTTAGGTTTGTTCGTCTTTACTGTGTCTAAATGTTTGCTTTGGTCTGCTGTGTTTAAGCTTGGGTTTGGTGTGCAGATGTGATTTTTGTTATGGCAAGAGGAGTGTCAAAGTCAGCAAACACAATTTATGAGACACTTCAATAGCATTCACTGACAACTGGTCAAGGATTGTTTCTAACATTAGTCTTGGAAGAGAGTGACTGTTTTCCACCAACACAGTCCTCTAGTAGATGTTAGACGAGCATGAATCATTCTCTATAGAGATGTCAAGGAAATAAGAAAACCAGCTGGTAGCAGAGACAAAACAATGCTTCTCAAATCTGGGCAATATTTAGAGTAAAGTGGGAAGGGAGTACATGGGGAGTTCTTATTTATGACACAAGTCTGCCCAGTTGTCGCATACAGCATCTGTGTGGGCTTTTTGGCAATGTCTGGTATGGGTAGACTGCCACTCAGCCTTGTGTTTTTTGATTGTGCTTTTTGGTTTGGTGTTTTTTTTTTTTAATCCCTGACAGTGTCTGAGTTCCATGAAACTGCAATGTTGGTCTTGATCAACTTGAAGTACTTAAATTTCCTTATATCTCCAAGGAGTCCCAGTAATTTAACTGAATCTTTTCCTAGACCTCAACTCTTCTGACTCTGTTTTATTTGATCTTATAAGGGTATATAAATCTTGAAACGTAAAGGCATCAATTTTGCAGAAAGGATGAGTGTTATTAATTTTACTTAATGTGAAAATAATTTATTAAAAAATAGTAAAATATGTATCTTTTCTACTCTGGAATGTTTTGTAGACTCAGCTTATTTAAAGAAAAAAAAAAAAAAGAGAGATATCCAGCATGTCTTCTGCCTAGACATGGTGGGGGGTTTTTTGCTTCCGATTTCAAGTTTTATACTTAAACATTAAAAACTGTCTTATCAAGCCTGATCTAATCTTGATCAGCCTTCATTAGTTTGGTCATTTCTACTGAGTGGCTGGCTACCAGTTTACCTGAGCAATCTGAGTAAACTATTGGGGTTTTGATGTTGTTATGTTCGTGTTTAGAATCATCTTTTAGACTGTGTTTCCAGTTTGAATGGAACATTAATAAATTTTAATATCACTTCTTCCTGTGGTAGCAGGTTACAAGAATATAGTCTTCTGTGTGTTCTAGAATGAGGTAGAAGTCACAAGAGCTGTCTTAAATTCAGTATTCAAAGTCTAGGTAAGTTTAGAGTAGTTGATAGCTAAATAGCATAGGTTTCTACCCAATAGCGTTCAGTTAATTCTCACTCTCTTTCCCTTTCCCTCTGGAATTTCTTCTTTCTCCCTGTAGAAGTGGACTATAAAACTTTTCAGTATGAATTCAGAGTCTCTTCAGATGTGATTGAGGCTTGTAGGTATTGCCTAACTAAATTCAAGTTATTCCTATAGGGATTTTGTGCTTCACTGGGATTTGTGTTTCTGCTTGTAAGTTTAAGGATAACCTGATTATATAAAGATAAAACTCTTCTGAGTATTTAGATTTTATTTCTTTGGCAGTCATGAACATAGCACCATGATGTTAAGCAATGAGGGACGGTCTGTGCTGCCTGTTTGCAAGCAGCAGCCCGGCCGCACTGTTCAGTGCAGCAGCCTGCACAGAGGCAGTTAAAGATACCTCTCTTAGTTGTTTCATTTCAATCCAGTTTGGGGCAAATCCAGTGGATGTGCAGTCTTGTATGTCAGAGGTAAGTACATCAGTATCAGACCACTACACAATAGCAAAGTCATAGGGCAGATAACTAATGGTAGTGTTTAATTGCCTTTAAAACTTTTTCCTGATTTAAGGTGGGACCACCTCCAAGTGCATGCGTTCTCACTCTGAGGTTTCATTCTGTAACCTGAGGTGATAGATTGAGTGGGATGCATGAGCTGGCATGTTTCTTCTTCTACAGTTGTTACAGGGTACTTAAATGAGCATGTTATGCTGTAACCCTAGATGGTTAACAGTTCACAACAAGCCCTTGGAAATTATCTGCTTTCCGTATGTCCCATCTTACTCTTGCTTGTGGAACATACAAAGTATGTCTTTCTGTTCTTCACAGCAGAGGAAGATTCAGCATGTGTGCATATATGCAACAAAGTGCAAAAATGGGTCCAAGGTCAGATTCAAGCTAAATTTTGCTGGAGTTTTATCTACTATGGATAGAAAGGAGGAGGAACAGCAGTAGTGACAATTGTGGGGAGAGAAAATGGAATTGGAACATGGCAGGGAAAGCAAGATCCCCAAACACTTGCTCGACTGTGGAGCAGGGGGGTTGTGTATTTATGCGTATATATGTGTATGTACGCATATATAAATATATGTCTGTATTTATGTTCTTAGAAAGTAACAAGTGACAAAAATCAAGAGGAGAATTCTTACTGTCTCTTCAGACTCTCCAGAGTGTGTCTGAATGCATTATCCATCCAAATTGTTTGTAAACCTCAATGCAAAATATTAAATTACAGTAGTCTTCATTACAAAAGTCTTCATTACAATAGTCCAGAACATGAAATTTAGTATCTTCGCACTGCTGTAGTCTTCAACTTGCAATAACTCTGTCTTTGAACCAAAGAACTAAAGTCATCTACTGGTGCCTCACAAAGGGGCTGCTCAAATTTTTTATTACATAAATGAGTTAAATGGATGTATATCTTTAAAAGAATGCTTTTAAGTATCCGTGCTGCTTATAGCTTTAGCTGAGGACAGCATATTTAGAAGAATATAAGTGAGAGGCATAATACAGAATGATAGTAAGTCAAGCAAAGGATTCAAAGGCTCTCAAACCCAGCAAGGAAGATTAAATGATTGCTGTTCTTTTCTTGGAAATGTCTAGTTAGTGAAATACTGCTTCAGATCTTCCAAAGAAAGCTTCTTGATAAATGTGTCAAAATGCAACATTGTATGATTTCAACAAAATCCTAAGAAAAATCCTATCAAATTACCTGTGAAATCTTTTCTGTTTCCTACATGTGGCTGTTTGCCAGCCTGTGATATGTGAGGAATCACAGGGCCTCAGTGCTCAAGCAGTGCTGGAAGGTGGTTCCTGTCTGCCACTTCTCCTAGGGAAAACGTTCAGAATTGTTAGTGTGGTGATGAAGGACCTGCTGTGCTTCATCAGACTGAAAAGCTTGTGGGCAGTTGTTTATAATGGTGAGCAAAAAAGAAAAGCTTTGGAAATAATTTCAAGGAACAGGACAAGTTGTTTGATTTTGTTTTTTTTCTGGCTTCTGGCAGCAAAAGCTACTGCTGGTAGTGGTGTCGTATGCCTTGTCTTGACTAGAAGAAGATGCAAGAGTGGTCTGATGAGAAGCTATCTGTCCATTAAACAGCAGAGAGTAGACTAGCCATGTGAAAGTGCATGAGGCAAAGCCTCAGAAACTTGATTAACATACGTCAGGACTCAGCGCTGTTTAGATATCCCTCAGGCAAAAGGTGCGAGGGGGTAACTACCACACATGGAATGTAGTGTAATTCTGATATTTTCCTGCCTTTCTGCACCGTTTCCTCAAAGTCAGAAGTTAAAAATGGAAGTGTAGTGGAGGATGGTCGTCTTTTATGTGGTTTACTTTGTGGACAGGCATACTTTTTTTACCTTGCACTGATTTTCTTGTGTGTATGTGCCCGTAGAATACAGTTCTGGATTAGGTCTAGTGTTTTCTTTAAGAAGAGAGCTGATTTTCACGCTGTGCTTCAGAGTCATTACTCAGTATGTGTATATAGAAGGTGTGTGGGACAGAGTATTAATAAAAATCACAGTTTTGGTATTAAATACAGATTTTTCTTAGATTCCAAGACTTATTTGAAGAAATTGAGTGGGGCAATTTTAAAATGTCATATAAAACATAGAAATGAAAAGATGGAGCTTTTCAAATCAATGGGCCACTTAGTATTTGCAAAAACATGAGAATACTTACTTGGATCTGTTGGTTAGTTTTTCCCCCATCTGCTTGTAATTACATTTGACATGAAAGCGGAGGAGAAGAACCCGATAAAACAGTTTTCTGTAGCAAAATGTCTGTGGTTGAAGGTGCCAGCTTATTTCAAGACGGTGTGATGAGGGAAAGAACAGTGGGCATAAAAGGAGGACACTGTTGAGGAGATGGGCAGGTTTGCATGACTCTGTTGTGGCAAAGTGTTAGCCTGAAAGTAGGTGTATGAAAGTTGCTGGAGCCGGCTTGCTGAAGCTCTTGCCTTTCCTTCTTTTGTAGTAGCACTTAAGATTAGAGGTCACAGGAGCAGGTCATACCTTTAATATGAAGTTTTAAGCACTAATATACAGAAAAGCAGATGTGTTTTCTTCTGCCACAGATGTAGCTTGGGCATTGGTACTGATTGTTAGAGCTGTCTATGCAGCAAGAGCAAACCTAAGAAATGAGGCTGGGCAGGGGAGGAGGAGAGAAGGGCAGTCTTAAGATTGTGGTGGCAAGTCTTGGCTCAAAATAGAATGAAGAGGGGTTTTGCACATTTCTGGCTGTATTACATACTGGATATTTCAGTATCTGCTTAGGAATGGCTACCTTCTGTTGAGTATAGCAGGTTCCTTTGTTATAAGGAGTTAATTTTGTCTCTTCAGTATCCATTTGTTTACTTCACTAGATCAGTTTAATGGGCAATGTTCAATTCTGAGACTGAGGAAAATCTTATGAAGAATTGAAGACAAGTTATGAGACCATAAAGGAGAAATTAAAGACTGTGTATGTCTGACTTTTTTTCTTCCTTTTTCATGCTAGTCTTGTGTAACTAGCTCCAGCTTTTCCTACTCCCTTCTCTTACAAGACCAACCAGAAAAAATTCTGTTTACACTGTTACCATACAGAAGCATCTATTTAGAATCCATTTTAATAATGGCTGAAGCTAATATTCTCCTAGGGATATGGCCTCTGAGAACAGGACAATTAAATTTCTGCAAGTTTTCAGCAGTGTATCAATGAGATAATATACTGGAAAGCACACGCAGGCATTACTCAAATACTGTGCGTGGCAATATCTCCTATGTTTCTAAGCAATTTGTGTTTGCTTATGGAAGGAGAGATGAGATGCGTGCACAGTGGGATATCGAGGTGTTGATTTGGGGAGTGCAACTTGTCAGTAACTGTGAAGTAACAAGTATATATTTAACTAGGAAATAAGCTTATTGAAGTCTTAGGTAACATGATTCTGATACTCCTGCATAAGTCAAAAGACAACTGAAAAATGAATTTGTAATACTTGGCATTACAAATGAATGAATCTTTATACAAATACTTATAAATGAATATAGCAATTTACAGGTCTGACATTTCTTGAAGTCTGCAACTTTCTAAACTTGATTTTAGTCTTTACTATTGTGTTTGTTATTTACTATAGCATACAGATTACTAGACTACTCCAGGTATCTGTCAAGATGGCTGTGTTGTGTTACACTAACAAATTCTTGTTAAGTATGTGAAGGATGTTGTCTGTAAGCTAGACTGTGACATTACAGGATTGTAGCCTTATTGCTGCAGGCTGTTTTACGTCTCATATTGCCTGTTCAAATAACTGTGTTTATATTTAGATGATGTATGTTGAGTAAGGCGAGACTATCTTTACTGCTGCTGACCCATATTCAAACTTAATGTTGCATTTACCAAGTGAAATGATTGGCTATTAATTAATTCTGTTTAGAGAAACATGGAAATACTCATTAGGTTTGGTGTGTCAGGTGCATGTGAATTGCTGCTTTGCAGTTAGCAAAAGATGTTGCACTTAACTTTAATCATATACGGTTGTAATGGGATCTTGTGCACTGCTAGCCTGTGTCAGCAGACACCAAGCAGCTCCACATGGAAGAATGCTAAATGAAAGCTGTTTTAGTAATTATGCTGGGGATCTCTAGCCTCATTAGCCAATGGGTCAAGAACTCAGCTTAAGTTCCCTTCTCCTATATTGCTGTGCAAATGTTGCAGCCCGTCAGCAAGCAGTTTGCAGGCCCTGGCTGGGAAGCCTGTGCCATAAACACTTTAAACTTTGGCTGTTAAAGCGTGTCTTTCTCCAGCCTATTTTTATGACTTCTGCCCTGCTGGAGAAGGGACTCGGGGGGAACCTGGAACTTTGTCCTGCTTTGCTCAGGGCTGCTTTGAGCTCCGGTACTTGAAATCCAAACACTGAATGAAACTAATATGCTTCTTATAAAAATAGACTTCTTTAGGACTTGAGCATTTTGGTGATGTGTTTTTCTTATTCTTGGTTTCTTCCAAATCTTTAGAACTTCTTCAGAATCTTGCCTTTGACAGAGTGAGGTGAGGGAGAAAATGGCGGGCCAAAGTTAAAAATTAGTGATCCTGGCCTGTTTTCTTATGCCACAGGAAGACCCAGTGTCACAGTGGAGCCTTGTGTTTTTCCCTCAGAGGTGCTGTAGGACAAATCCTGACAATTTACAGCAAAAAATTATAAATGCCGTAGTTAAACCATCTCCTTTCTCCTGAGGGAACAGCCTCCATGACGACCACTCCATGTACTGGTGCGCAGCTCTTCTGCTTTGTGGAGCGTTCGTCAGAGAGAGATTCGTTCACTCCAGAATCTACAACAATAATCAGTCCATTTCCTGGCTTTTAGCTCTAGTTTGAATGTTTTCTGCCCCTGTAGAAGGTGCTTGTCTGTCAAAGGGCTGTACTGTAAAGCAAGAATTGGCTGGCACATGGTTCTTAAACAAATGCATGTGTGAAAATACTGATCTGTCCTGTTTAAAAACATCGTAGAATTCTTAAGAAAATACAAAGATTTGCATGTTATTACATTTAGAGGAAAAGTGTGACCAATTGTTTCATAACAGTTATCTCAGATGATATTACAAGAAATCCCAGAATATTGTTATGGTTTTATTGACTGCTTGGATTAATAAGTAGGTGTTCACTGCAGGAGAGAAATGAGTGCTCCTGTTTTTTTTGGTTTTGTTTTGTTTTCTGTTTTTAACATTGAGAAAGTTCAAGATGCTTAGAAGCACTAGCATAACTATGGCCTTAGAAAAGCTGTACTAATGAAACGACATTGCAGTATGAGCATATGTGATAAAATGCTGTCTTCAGCTCTGGAAGGTTGTGTTTGTGTTGCTCTGGGTGTCGTCTCGAATGGAATGTAATTCTCTACAAGTAGTCTGTGTTTAAAAGAGTGGCTAGCCAGATCAGCTTCCCTTAAATTCAAGTGTGCTGAGAGAAGGAGGTATTGACCTTCTTTCTGATGCCCTTTCTGGAAAGCCAGTTGGGTATGAAACCAGCCATAGAGGAGATCCTCCATCCTGACAGCTGCTGGAGATTTTTTCCCCTGTGTCTTGGCATGGGGATATGGGCAATACAAGGTCCTTGAAAAACCAGAGAAATTAATTGTTCGTGTTTCCTTAGATTGCCTAAAGAAATAGGCAGTTCCTTCTAAGACAGCGTATCTGCAGTAACAGTGAAAGCAAGAGGTGGTTTTTTATAAATACATTTCCCTACTTTGTATTCTTACTTTTCTTCCTCTCCTTTATAATAATTACTTTACAAATATGGAGAAAAAACATGCTTTGCTTTATAAAAAAATTTCTCTGCAAGCAAGTCACAATCTTTGACTGAGGGCTTCTAGAAATAAGTCCTTCCCTTCAGTGAGATTAGCAGTGTTTGTTCTAAGCTCAGAAATAAACTGTGGGAGTTCCTTGATAGCAGTAGCTCAGATTGTTTCAGTGCCTCTTTTAAAATTACCAATAAATGTTTGCCATATTCTGTATAATTGTTCTAAATATATAAGCTGAGTATGAAGTTTCTTTAAAAGGAGGTGAAAGGGTTTTTTTGGTGTTTACAGCTTTTGGAACACTTACCAGTGTTGCTTTGCGTATCATATTGGGAAGAGTAAGTGCTCTATGCTCAAACACACTTGGATTTCACATGTCTGTTTAAGGAAAACAGGAAGCAGGCCCAGAAATCTTTATCTATTGATGTGACTCTCTTGCTCTTGCAAAAGCATCTGTATTTACTTAAGGGTAAAATAGTTGTTTACTGGGTTTTCTGATGTCCCTTGACTTGTCTACTGAAAAAACTAGATAAATCATGGGGTCTGTTGTTATTTGTGGTCTCTAAAGTTTATACCAACAAGGTACTGGCTGGCATCATTGAAAATCCTCAGATATACAGTACAGTAAATGTGATAGGCTTTTCTCAGCCTTGTGTTTTTGGGTTTTTTTAATGGTCTCAGTATTTCTCTGGATAGCCAGAGTACTTGGTGAAGATCTGATCTGTGCTGTGGATTCCCTTTTGACCTTAGAGTAATTTTTGGTTTACTCTACGTGATGGAATAGGAGTGCTAGTTAATCAGTTTTCCTACAAAACTTGTAAGTCTGCCTTTTTTTTTTTTAAAGTTGTTTGTAAATGAAAAGTAATTACTGTCATTGTCCGTAACATAAAAACAGTTGGTTATCTAAGAATAAGCAAAACTATCGCACAGGGACTTCTTAAAAATCGTTAGTTTGTTATGTTTTCTTACTGAGGAGTTCTCTTTTTTGGTTTTTTTGGGTAGTGGTCAGTGTGAATATTTGGTGGTAGGGCTGGTCTGCTCTTGTATTTGTAAAAAGTGAAATAGTTTACTTGGCATAACCTTGGCCACTTAGTTGAGACCATAGATGCAAGAATGCCACTTGGAGTAAGTGATAAAGCTGTCTACTGTTTGCTTTCTGAATCTGCTACAAAATACAGATAATTTATAAAGTTTTTGAAGATTTAAAGAAAACCTTTTCAAGTTATCATGCAATTTAAATATCAGGCATACTCTTTTCTTGTCCAAATACTGTTTGTTGCTGTTCTGTTCTTTTGACAAGCAATTTTAGAGTTACTTTGCAAAACATATAAGCTTAACTAATATGGACTTGTATTCATTTCACTGCTGCTCAGTTTCTTTTCCCTCAGGAGTCAACTTGCTTGATATCAGGACTAGATATGTACGAGATAAGTGTCTTCCTGAAATAAAACTGACCCAGTTTTTTGGAAGCTTTTACCTGAAGGTGATTTTGACTGAGAGGGCTTAGAAATAAAAGCCATGAATATCGAAGTCAACTTGTGATACCACCTGACCTGAGATTCTTGAATGCAGAATAAAACAAAATAACCAATAAAAGTTAAACAAACCAATAGCTATGACCTTCACAACAAATGCAGTACTATTTTGTAGCAGTTACACATATGTCTTTTCCGAATATCTCAAAGAAGTTTATAAGCAGTTAAAAAAATTCCTGCCCTTCTGAGGGACAATAGCAGAGATTCCTGCCTGGCAGGTGTGGGAACAAGCACAAAGGGGAGAACTGACTTGTCTGAATATATGCAAAAGTCTTCAACAGATAATTGAGGGTGATACATATTTCTTTGAAATTCATGTGTGTTTCAGTTCTGTATGTTACCACTTGCTTGTTCTTCTTTTCAAAAGCCTAATATAATAATTCCTAATTTGAATAACTTTTTATAATTGCTCAGTCAGTATTCCTACGAAGAAGTGGGCAGTATATTTTGTGGTTGTAATTGCTATGTTGCAGTTATTATCTACTTGAAAGTTAATACTACTTTTATGTACTTTAATACATTATTCTTAAATTTCATCTATATTTAAGAGAAAATGAAATGAGTAGTCTGGAGGAACTCTAATTTTAAGCTGTTACAGAGATTATAATTTATTCAAGGTTTTCTTCTAGTTGATCTGTTTTCATTTTTAATATAGTATTGAACTGCAATTATTCCTTGTGTCATCAAAACAAATAAAATGTCCAAACCATCCTGTTGAGTGGTCATTTCAGGATAGTTCTCCAAATGATTTTTGCATGCTTAAAATATACATACTTTCCTGGGTTGTAATAAACATACTGAGAAAAATACAGTGAATGCTAGTTGTGTAAGAAAGTTCCTCTAAGAAATAGTATTATAGACTTCATCAAAGGACAGTTTGAATTTTTTACTTCTCTTCTGTGTTACTTAAAGTTTCTGTCAGAGCACTGAGGTGCTTTCATGTCTTAAAGGAAATCCTCAGCTAAAATGAGAGAATGTCGTATAGTGAGTTTTTCAGATTAAAAAGATTATAGTTGTGGCCGTGAAGTATAAAAATAGAAATGATAAATCCAAGTCAAATCTACAAATAGCCAGCTGAGTAGTATGTTTCATGTAGTGGAGGATTACTGTGGGACACTGGCCATTCATGTCATGGGAGAAAAGGGGTGGAGAGGAGTGATCCGCTTACCAAGTATCTGGTGCATTTCACATTTTTATTTCAGATGAATTATTGTATTTTATGGTCATCCCTAAGTCTGAGTTTGAAGGTGTTCATGTAGGACACTGCAAACTTTCTATCCAGCATCAACCTTACGTTTAGATCATCTTATTGGAGGGTCAGTTCAAACCTACTGCAGTAGCAGGGTAATTGACATATTTCTGTAGTTTAATCTTGCTGCTTTTGGGTCTATGACTTACAGTCAGCAAAAAAAACTTTCGAGTATTTGCTATTTGATTGAAAAATTGAAAGCAAGCAGATTAGCCTAGGCTACTCTAGACTATTTTCAAATATAGTTAATTTTTAGAGATACGTTAGGTGAAAGCCATAACATGTCAGGAAAGTCCAGTGTCTGTTGTACTCAGGTTTGGCAGATTTTTAAGAGATGGACTATTTGTGTGTTTGCTGTGCTTTAGGAATGTGTAGGTTTTTGAAAAGTATATTGAGTTTTATTTTGTCTTTAGCAGAGCAGTGAGTACTGGAGCCAGGATTTTGTCTTAACTGGTTGTATGGCTAGCAAATAGAGCTGTAGGATATATGGGAGCTGGGCTTGTTCAGCCTGGAGAAGGCTGCGAGGGGACCTAATAAATGCTTACAAATATCTCAAGGGTGGGTGTCAGGAGGATGGGGCCAAGCTCTTTTCAATGGTGCCCAGTGACAGGACAAGGGGCAATGGGCACAAACTGAGGCACAGGAAGTTCAATCTGAACATGAGGAAGAACTTCTTCCCTCTGAGGGTGACGGAGCACTGGA
>Ga0065711_1030222_pt1 | contig 33233 bp, 21 predicted proteins | sample Hoacrofraction12_FD_59098 | JGI IMG/M metagenome (GOLD analysis project Ga0065711, IMG submission 59098) | Hoatzin crop microbial communities from Cojedes, Venezuela - Epithelial fraction 12 v2 (version 2) | ecosystem: Host-associated > Birds > Digestive system > Esophagus > Crop | place...
GTGAGGGGGTGTGTGCATGCGCGTGCGCTGGCGGTACGCGTTTACCGCTCGCTTTTCAACTGTCTACGGTGTTCGAAGGAGAGTCTTCAGCAGCAACGCTGATTGGGGTTGAAGGATTTACAGCAGTCAGATTTGACACCAAAAGAAGGGTCTGTCGAGTCTGAGCTTTGCACACTCGGTGCTCCTGGCTCTGAACTGATGGCGTGACCCGTCGCTCGAGTCATCGGCTTGGCTGAATCGGAGAGCACAAGTTTAAAAAGCCCTACCTGTCATGCCGCAGCAGAAGACAAAGCCCATGAAACACTGAGAGCCTGTTCACTGAATGAACAGCTTAAGGCAGCTGTCAACAAAGTACCCCACTACAGGAATTCAAAACAAAGTGAAAACGAAAAGGAAAACGGCTGAATCGTGACACTGTGCATTATTACAACACCAACAGATTATTATACACTCAAGGTTGCTCAAGTAATGAACGTGTAGCCATTAAACAAATTATTACTCTCAAGACATTTATTACAAATGTCAGAACTTATTCATAAAACTGACTTAATTAAAAAAAAAAAGAAAGAAAAAAAAGCCAGAGCTGGGATCTTACATCTAAACACAGGTATACGCTGTTTTTATGAATAAGCAGTATTAACTACATTCTTAAAAGAGTTTTAGTGCATTGCATTCTTAAAAAAGAAAAACATCACCGCCCCAAAATGGTTCCTACAACATTGAACAGTTTCTAGAACTAGCCTAGTTATTTTCACCTGCCTGTTACTAAGACCACGGGTTAGAAGAGTGAAACCTCTGCTTTTAGGCTAAATTCAGACTTTTATTAAGGATGCAACTGGTTTAAAAAAACGCTTGCTTTACCAAATTTTGTAAGCAAATTACATTAATCAGTGTCTCACTGCCATACCGCTACCGCTGTTGCCCCAACGGACCACTCTCTCCTCCTGCTGAAGCTTGCTACGCGGTAACAGTTGGAAACCTTTCAATCTGGTAGTTTTGGTATTAAGATTAAATTAGACATTAATGGTTTTAATCTAAAAACGTATAAACTAAACCACCTCTTTTATTGTATGCATTAAAAACGATGAGGTAGGCACAAAAAATAAACATATGTAGTTTGGATTTTATTTCTCTTTTTTTTCTTTTAGTTCTGCGAGTGCAGACTGTGGTAAAACTGTTGTTGCACTTCTAGGTTTAAACAAAAATTAAACCTTTAACTGAGGCAGTGCTAATACTGTGACATAACCAAGTTCTGGCCTAACACAGAATCATTATAGAAAATGAATTTTTTTTCTTCTTTTCTTTTTCTCCTTTTTTTTTTCTTTTTCTTTTTTTTTTTCTTTTTTATCATCTGCACATGTTTCAGGCAACACCTGGTACACAGAAAATGACTAAAGTTATTGGCCAGGCCAAAATAAAACTGCAGGAACAAAAAAACCCAAGAATTCCACCCCGAGCCCCTTCCCACCCTCCCTGTTCCCAAGAAGAAGTTATCCTAGTCACTGTGTCTTTCACATTTTATAAATATTAACTTCTTAAAACCTGCACCTTCCTCTTTGTCCACATATTGTCACATTACAAAAAAGAAATGTCAATTAAATACATTGTTAACATTACTAGACTAGATCTGCCCTCTGTTTCAGCCAGTCTGACTCTCTACACCACTTCTCACCTTCTCTTGCCTGCCTCCTGTCCACTCAACAGCATCTTCATGGTAAGTCTATTTCTATTCTTCCTTTCTTCCCCCCCACTCTGTTTTAGCACTAACAGACAGAGTCCTTCAAAGCCTAGGAATCCTGGAGCTGAAGGGAAAAGAAGACCTGTAGCTTTCTAGCGTGATCCCAAATCTCAAAGACATTGTAGCACCTGATGGCAATATCTTTACAGCACCAGCTGCGTCGCAGCCTCAGTTGAAAAACAAAAAGAAACCTAACACCAGTGATGCCTGCACACACATTTACACAGAGTGCTGCACTCGTGCAGGTCTGTACTCCAGTTGAAAAGAATTCCGAGTTATGAAGATCTCAGGCTCTGGATGTCAGCAATTCCTCACCAAATCCCACTGCTTCTACCAGCTCAGAAGAGAAGTCCTGCCAAGGGTCATGAAATAGACTTGACTGCTTCCACCCGACCGCACGGAGGCAAAGAAAACCTGCGAAGAAGAGAGAGCAGCAAATTCAACAGGCAGGACAGCAGAGGCTTTAATTCGTCTTCAGGTTACCCCGATATTTGCAGTGCAATCGCAGCGCTGTGCTGGGTCTGGCGGGGCCGGAGCGGACTTTCTTCGTAGCAGCCTGTACGGGGCTTTGCATCTGCGGCTGACCGGCGCTGTTACCACACCGGTGTTCTGGCTGCCACTGAACAACGCCTGCGCAGCATCAAGGCTTTCTCCCTGGCCCCTCAACCCCCAGGGCCACTGGGCTGGGAGAGGCTGAGAGGGGGCAATCTCGGGTCAGCGGACCCAAACCGACCAGAGAGATACCCCATGACATACAACATCATGCTCCGGGAAAGGGAGGGGCCAGGGGGACATCAGGGTGACGACACTTGTCTTTCCAAGCAAGCACTACACGTACCGAAGCCCCGCTTCCCAGGGCCGGCTGGACATCTGCCTGCCAGCGGGCAGTTGTGAATTAATTCCTTATTTTGCCTGGCTTGCATGCGCAGCTTTTGCCGTCCTTATCAAACTGTCTTTATCTTGATCCATGAGTCTTTCCACCTTCCTTCTATTTTATCCCCATCCCACGGGAGAGGGGAGGGAGCAAGAGGCCGGCTGGGTGTTTGGCCGCTGGTCGGGGCCGACCCACCACAAGCACCAGGTTCAAGTACATGTTTACCACCTTGGCAAGAAGCTAGGGGGGAGGAACTGTACCTTGTCATTGCGTTCGCATAAGAACTTGAGCCTTTGTGCCCTTTTGTGCATGAACACACCGTCCAAGTGTCCAGTTTCCACCGATCGTATCTCGATAGCTTTTTCTCCCCAGCCCATAATCTGGTTGGATCGGATGTACGCTTGGGAGAGAAAACACAGCGCACAGCCCATTAGGACGGACAGAGGGCAACGCGGGGGAACTGAAAAAGCAGGGGAATATACTGACGCGCTCGAGTTGAAAGTGACCTGTGTGTACTTACTATAACCACACGCGTGTTCAGAGTGCTATTCCTGCCCTCAGCACCTTCATGATGCCTAAAAACGCCTTTTTTATTTTTTAATTTCCCCATGGGTTTTCTACATTAGTAATATACCTCTTGCCTGAGCATTCATGACACAATGGGAACCTTCCAACCTTCAATTAAATGGAGTAACATTGCGTTTTCACACAGGCTTTTTTCTCCCAAGCACGGCAAAGAGACAGGCTGATTAGGTGTTGACAAGGAGAAAGCAGAACCCAAGGTTTAAACAGACTGAACCCATCCACTCCAGCGTGTCCCCAGCACCAGCTCTGTGTCCCAGTGTTATTTCCCCTCCTTGAAGGAGCTTGTCAGCAAAAACAGTGAAAGAGGAGAAGGAAAGGGAAAACCAAAAAAAAATGAGCTAACCTCCTTTAATAGGAGTAAAATTTCAAAAAACTAATCTCCTTGAGAAAGCAAATTGGCCTGAAAAGCATTCTGCATATCTCAAAAGAGGTTCATATTAAGCTGTCCAAGTGGAAAGACTATTATTTGTCACACCACTTTCCTTTGTGCACAAATAAACATAAAAATCCAGCATTTTTCCTCAAGAGTGTCACTGAGGGAAACAGATCAGTAGTAGCATGAGGAAAAAAAAAAATAAAAATCTGTTCTTGACAGCAGTAAAAAATCAAATAAAGCAAAAAGTCAGCAGCATTATGAAAAGGTATATTCAAAAAGCAATTTGATGGATAGTCTTAGGAATGCGGCCAAAAATAACATATGGGAACTTAATGAAGAATAAGCTGTTGCTTCTCATTTGCATGTATCCTCTACAGAAAAATAAAAAGAAGAACAATAGCTCTTAGCAAGCATAATTAAAAAATATTTAATTTTGCAGTACTTTCCTTTTATAGAATTTGTCTCATTAATTTTCAGTGAAATTAAATCCAATTATCTACTATAGTATTATGCACACCTATAATATTGCATATACCATCATGCTGGAAATTTATTTATTTTTAAATATGCCACTAGTGGCAACTGGGCCATCTAGCCTCTAAAAATTGTCAGATGAGATGCTCAGATTGTGTTGGCTGCCTCAGTGCCATTTTCTTCACAGGCACTCCAGTCCCCAAAGGCTCTGCAGTTTGCCAGCTGATCAATGCTGCTTGCTTTTAGATCTAGCTGAGAGTCAATCACCACAAGAGTGAACATGCTGCGCATGAAATTTCTTCAAATTTCCTCCTCAATTATTGCTCGCGTTGCTCAAACAGCTATCGGCAGCCATCTCCCAATAACGTGCATCCATTCCAAGGCACGTAAAACTCCACATGTCTGCCCAACAAAAGGAAAGCGTGACCACAGCCTGTGCTACAGTCGGCTCTGAAATACAGCATCACAGGGAGCAAGAGGGATCCTGCCGTGTACTTGTGTTTGTAACAAATCTGGGCCCATTCTACTACACTCCTTGCTCCCACTCTCAAAACTACCTCATTTTGAACTGGAGAGATGTAGGAGAATTATCATGCTAGGGTAGATGAGCAATCTGCATGTGAATTGCAGTAAATACATCAAATCAGATATACAGACTGTTATCTCTACAGAATTACCCATAATAATATCTTACCCATATGCTACCTCACATGTCTTTATACTGAAAGGTTTCCAGAACTCTGTGGATGTCTAGCAAAAATTCTGCAGCAGCCTACAGAGGCCCTGGTGAGTTTTTCATTCCTGAACTCCACAACTTGCTTGTTCGGCTTTTGCTCTTAAAAACTGAGCACAAAACAGATCCATACGATCACTCTCCACTTTGTGCAGCTATTTTCCAGGAGCACTACAGCATTGCTGCTTCTGAGTCTGATGTCAAACCTGATGCACGTTCCTTCTGCCCGTGTGCACACACTCACGCTCCCCAATGGCACACTGTATCTGACCCTGCCAAGGCACTCACCAACTGAAGTTGGCATTTCTCCCCACTGCAGAACCACATCCTTGGTGATCCTTCCGTACGTGTTGACGTAAACTCCTTCATCCTCATAGCAGACCAGTAGCTCCATTCCATCCGTGTTTGGGAGAATGATGATTGCATGAGGTTGGATACTGCTCTGGATCTACAGAGACAGAAAAGAGGAAACCTTTTGTTTTAATGCCATAGAGCCTGAACTGGGAGAAAGGGCTGGGTGATTTTTGATTTTGGCTGACAGCACGTCGGTGATTCACTCACTTTCGAAGTGCTAGCTCTGCTCTCCCCAAGCTAGACGCCCTTACACAGTGACAACAAAGACCTGGAAACCTTTGGGGAACAAATGCCCCCATCTTAAGGCAGACATCGAAAACCAAGAAAGATTACCTAGTCTGTAGGAGTGCCCATTTCTTCCCACGGGCAGAAAGGGAGCCTGGGGCAAGCAGCCCAGGTGCAGACCTCAGACCTCTGCCCCGCAGTGAGCAGTGCTGGGGGAGGTGCATCACACACTGCCAGCCCATTCGACACCTCTGCGCACAAGGAACAACAGGAAACTTTGGCAGCTAAGGCCACCTGGCCTTTGCCAACCCCATTGAATCTCATCAGTGGGCTGTCACATCATCAGTACTGCCACCTTCCCCAAGCCTCTGCAAGGCACTCAGCCATTTAGCTGCTCCTCCTGAAATAGTCATGTTGGCCCATGTCAGACTTGAGTGAGCAGCTCCCGACCATGGAGTCATCCTGACCATGAGGAGAGGACAGAGAGCAAGGCACAAGCCCCTAAGCACAGGTGGCCACATCTGCTTGGACCCCTCCACCCAATTTACCATGCTAGCAGTGATACATCAGGGCAGCCCGACGTGTTGGTCATCTGAGGAAAGGAAGGGGCAGGGAAGAAACCAGAAAAGAAAGAAGAAACCCCACCCCAACAGAAGCTCTTACATGTGTTGGTAAATAAATATCATAGACCGATCCTGAATCCACGTCAACGGCATGGAAGCCAGCACAGGAGCCATAGATCACTTTTAGTCTCTGACCTTCTTCTACGGTTAGATCCACCAGCAATGGCTTATGTACCAATTCTCCAAACGACTGTAAGACAATCATCAATGAGATTTACTTTACTGCTTAGAACCACGTTGGGTTTTATAAAAATATGCTCTAATGCACCTATTATGGGTTTATTACGCCGGCGCGCCTCTGGCCTTCATCCACCAGACCAGTTAGGCTAACACCTCTGTCCTGGACAAGAACAGATTGCTCTGCATCCTGTTGCATTTCAATCACATAATATTCTAAGCCATTTTCTGCGGGGGCTTAACCTTAGTTGGTCTGCTTGTTTTCTAGTAAGAATTGTTTTCCCCAAAGTTCAGGGCAATTTGACGCTCCCGTAGTGTTTACTTCAATTTGCACAGCCAGCAGTAACTGATTGTCTGCGAATCAGTTTGGTAATTATACCAAGCCAGCTAACTTCATTCTTGTTGCATTCAAAAACATAACAATGCTGAGTATCACTTAATGACTTGTTCTGCTCAGATGAAGATGTTTAGACTTAGTTCACTTCTCTCTGCCTCATGTTTTATTTACAGAGAGACAAAACAAACAGTTGTGATATTGTGTCACTTTGATTATTAGTTTATGCTCAGTTACAATTTATGACTTTAAGTGTACTGCATCTTTGAGCTAAAGAAGCTCCTAAATTAAAATACAGTTCATGGCAGATTTACCAAAGAACTTGTAATACGGCCATGATAAAACGTTGGAACATTTTTGTAGAAGGGGTAACTGGAACTGCCTATGAGAAAATCCTACGTATGGCTGAGATATACTGTTACCTTAAAGGCCATAAATTTATGGTATGGCTTTGGTGCCCATGCATAGACTTCCACAGAACTCTTCAATGCAATTACCAAGAACTTGATTCTTTCATATTTTACTGAAATTAAAACAAAACAGAAAAGAATTCAGCAGCAATTTCGAAGTCATTCCAGTTACTTCAGGAAAGCAGAAGATGACAATATTTCTCCATACTTACATACATTTGTAACATACTACATAGTAACAATGCATTTTAGGATTGCTAATTCTATCTAGTTGAGCATTTTGACACATTTACGGCACAAAAAAATTACTCCTCTTACCAGTAACTGAACCCATCACCATGTTTCAAATTACATAGTCCGTACACACTTCTTTACAGTTTTTTCCCCCTACATTAGACAGTGCTTACTCGTAACGACAGGAAAATTGGTTTTCAGACAGGGATATTTCCAATAAGGGAAGCCTATGACTGTGGCAGAGTGTATTGGCAGTTCCACTCACAGTACTGGCCAGTGGTATTTTGAGCTGATGGCAAAACTCCCCAGGGGAAAGGAGGGAAAAAAAAGGAACTGAAATGAAAAGTTAAGAAACAAGTCCATTTCTAAAGCAAAAGACAAGTTTGATAGCAGAGCACTTTCCTTTGTCCCTAAAGACTGAGATAACTCATTAAAAAAAAAAAAAATCCCACAGAATTTATCAGAAAAGAAGTGTCATGTCATAGCTGACCCACAAATGCTTGAATACATCTCAGTTCCCACATTCAAACAGCTGGCTAAACTGCCTACCAAAAAAAGCTCTGCTCACTACTTCTGTTTTCAGAAGAGTACTGATACTAGAAACGGCCACTCAAGAAGTGTTGCTGGATCTGCATTTCCAGCTGCTGCCTGCATTTGGGAAGGAACACATCATGGGGGCTTCAAAATGTTGAGGTTTGTTAACCTCTTTCCAGCACTCTTTATGGGGGAGGAGAAAAAAAATTAGCATTATTTGGATGACTCTGAGAAACCTCAGGAGGTTTCTGTTACCTCTTTACCCCAAGTTTTACGGGAATATGATACTTTTCCAAAAACAAGGAGTAATTCTGTGCACCTTCACCTTCTGCCATTATATCTCCCAACCAAAACTGATTTTGAAACATGGCAGGAGTGAAAAATCTCAGACTTGCGAGAAGAACACTTCTTTAATAAATACTATTTTAATGCCTCTTAGATATCTTACTATCATACAAGCCTGCAGTTGTTGTCTCTTGGTAGGTAACAGGGAGAGAAAGCTACTATTTGCCCCGTTTTCACTCTGCAGGGAGGCAAGACTACTGAACTGTAAGTGTAAAGAACTTGACACTTTTTCAACAGACAAAAAAGGGGTCTCTCAACATCCACAGCTGTACTGACTGAAAAACAGAGCTTTTGTTCAGTCTTGTCTAGCTTACAAGACGTCTTGGAATTTTTTCTCAGGGAAGAGGGGGCTGTCGAACAAAACCACCTTCTCTGTGAAAGGGGACCTTTGATAATCCTCATTCTTTGCTCTGGGTGCTATCTGGGAATTCACCCAAATCTTCAGTTTCTAAAGAGCAATTTATCATTCAGAGGAGCCAAACACTGCCTGAAGCAACTGAGATCCATAAATACCACTTCACCGTGACGTCCGAGACCCCTGTTGCATCAAAGCGACAAGGAAGCGACTGGTGCCAGCTGCCTGGGTGGCAGCCTCCAGACCACGAGCCCAACTATCGGCAGAGCTCATCCTTCTCAGGAACCGAAGCGCAGCTGCCAGAGAGGCCTCTCGCTACCTGCAGAAGTCATCTATGGTTCAGAGGGAAGTTCAGCGCCAGGCTGTAGCCCAGACTAACAAAGCCCTCTTCATCTGGAAGAGACTGCTTTTTGTTTCACACGCTTCCCTGCTGGAAAGCCTCCTTGCAATAGCTGTTGAGGTATTGTTAACAGGCCAGTTCATTATGCTGCTGACACCCTCGGGTATGATACCAGACAAGAACATTATTAATTGTTTCTGGGGTCAAGCTCCTGGTTCAGCAGTCACTTACTGCCATCATTATTGATTACACCCCACTAGCAGGTTTTTCCAAGAGCACACGCATCACAGGAGGAGACTGAGCTCAGTCTGCTGCTGCTCCACGCTGACTGACACAGCTGGAAAGAAACTGAGCTGGCTCTCAGGAGAAAACTAGACCAAAGGCTACATCCAGTGAGAAGATCTCCAGGAGGAAGAGCTCTTGGTTCTTATCCCCACCTGCAGGGCAGCAGGCTCACTGCATACTCTGCTGACTGAATGCTACATGTCTTTCACTAGTTTTGGTGGAAGTTTCTACAGCCAAATCCATTTAAATGACTTCAAACCACTCAAAATGCACCTGCCTAGTGAAAACACACTTCATCTCACAACTGTACTGCAGTGGATCTGAGATGGCACTAGGAAATTTCATGAGCTAAGGGGAATCAATGAATCATCTTGAAGTTAAACATATGCTTCTGTTCCCAGATGCCTCCCCAAAGCTCGTGCACTAGCTGGGCTTGCTTTCTCCTCCCACTCTTTTTTTTTCTCTTCTTTTTTTCCCCAATCTTTAAAATCTACATTAAAGAGGAGACTTTTTTCACTCTGCTCCAGCATGTGATTTCATCATGGTAAAATATGCAAAACCTGTTCGCAGAGAGAACGGCTGTTGGTTGACAAGAGGCCCTCCGTTACCTAAAGGGTCTAACAGAGGTGGCAAAGTGTTACCAGCCCTCACTGCCCACATTCGCACTCTCCTGGAAGCTGTACCTGCCACTGGAAGGAGACAGATGGGGATTTGCTCCCGCTCCAGTTCACAGCCCAGTATCCCACCGCAAAACCCCTCCCATATTCAGTTTAACCCAGTAACTTGTCACCTATTCTGGCGCTTTGCCAGAGAAGTTCGCCCTTGAGGGCCAGGGCAGACAGCTAGAAATAAGACCAAATCTTCAACCCAGCAGCTACACGCACCGCAGTTCCCTTTCTCAGCCAGCTTTTATCCCGATGATTTGATTACTGCGTTTGCTACTCACCAACTTTATAGTGCACACAGCCTTCCAAGTCACCCACCGTCGTCCAGCCCTGTTTCTTTTCTACTTCAGGGTCGTTGTGAAGGATTTTATTTCTTAACCAGGACAAATAGTAAACTCGCAACTTGTTCTTCTTACCTGGCCACAAAATAAAAAAAGATTGGTTTATATCCATAGGATGATAAATGCAAAAAAAACCCTGCTCAAGCAAACAGAAAGCCCCACAGCACAACCCAAAACGACAATGAAACTGCTGCACCCACAAAGATCTCCCTCAGTTTTCACATCCACAACAGCTTTACTCCAGACTCTACCTAAACACATGCTCTCCTGATAATCAGTGACAGACACGCATGGTAATACTACAGGAACCTAAAATGACAAACTCAAGGGAACAGCTCTTCGAATTGTCTGGTTCTTCGGACGCATACAACTTTTATTAGAAAAGGGTTATACTCCCACTACAAAAGCACCAGAGACTCCTGCACTGAGATAAAAAAAAAAAATACATAGCTGAATCAGAACAGCTCTTCTTTGCACCAAACTCTGGGAGAGCAGCAGGATGGAATTTGAGGCCCAAAATTATCTATACAGTTATTAGAAGAGAGTAGGACTGGTTTGAAAAGAGGAAGCAAAAGTGAAGAAGAATATGGTGATGAAATGTACTTTACAAATTCTTCCCAGTTACTGACACAAACTGGTTGAATTTTATTAAGAGTGTTCATTATTCCCCTGGTAAAAAAGCACACCAAACAATAGCACTACACAATTTCTTTACTGAACCACTTTACACTTCTTCTGTTGTAAGGAAAAACGCACAATATCTGAAATTGCAGTGAGACAGTTTCACATGGCCCATGCACGCTTCATCTGCCTGCTAAAAGCTGATGACTGCTTTGTCAGCAGCCCTTCCCTCGTGCTGCAAGGAATGTAATACTTATCAGGCTGCACAAAGAAACTGCAAGAGGTGTTTCTTCTCCACAGGTGAGAGAATCTACTTGTCCAGGCTGCCGTATCTTCAACTGACAATGCATCTGCCACGGTCATCAAAATACAGCTCAGGCTCTAAGTCTCAGTACGAGAAGGCCTCTTTTGAATGCAGAGCAAGGCTCATGACTTACTTTATCAGTGATTCTTTAACTACTAATGGCCTACAAAGCATTTGCTGAACTAGCGAGAAGGTGGCCCTAATGCACATACTCAAAGCTTGCATCCTCCTTCCTCCAGCTGCTTTGCTGCCCGAAGCCATTACAGTCCCAACAGATGAGACTGGAGGCAGAGGAGAGATCGTCTCAGCTTTGACTGGGAGCCATTCAGTCAGGCTCCATGAGGTTTCCGCATAAGGAAAGGAAATAGGAGGTTCTCCCAGGGACCCAACTTGTCAGTGCAGTGGCTCCATGCTATTGCTTCACCAGCCACGACGGGGAAGCCGTGTGACTGCGGACAGTGTTTCACGGCCCTTGGAGCTGAAAGGAGATGGCTGGGCTGCACTGCAGTCAGTGCTGGGCTGGCCAAGTGACTCAGTGCTGGTCTGCGCTGCAGAAAGCCACGACCTGTCAGGACAGTCGCCTGGCAGCCAGCCAGCCACATCCGGCCACAGGGTTCAGCTAATGTCTTTAATTTGCCCTTTCCACACAATGCCTACGGATGGATCAGTCTGCAGATGGCTGCTGGGATGGGCATACAGCCACCAGGGGATGCGGGTTACGGCAGGACGCGAAGCTCGAGCATTGTGACCACCCTACCAAGCCCAGCCAGCTCCGCACTGGGGTCCTGGAGCCGGAGTGGAGCCCCCACCCTGATGGCAGAGGATCCCCTAGCAGAGCCGGGCTCCTCCGGAAAAGCAGCCGCGAAGGCTGGGGCAGCACACGGGGAGGCACAGCTTGCACACAGGCTGCTCCACGGACTCCAGCGCCGCAAGTCTTTCTGTTATGAACACACACCGCCTAAAAGATCTTTTTATGATTTCTTGGATGGGGAAGAGCTGGAGGAAAAGAGGAGGCAGTTTGAAAGTGAAAAAATCTGTTCACTGAGCGTAAGTTTAAAGGGAAATCAGAGACCCATTTTCAAATGTTGGACCTGCTACTTAATTTTAAAAGCTCCTCTGCTCTGATGGCACCGAACGAAACGTGAAGTAATACTGCACTCTCCTTTGTTTATCCCCGCTGCAAATGTGACAGCAGATTTGGCAGTAAATGCACATCCTGATTTATTGCCTGACTCCATATTTATTAAGCCAAGCTTCATAAAGGGATAAAGCCCCACCGCTGCCACAGCTCTGTTAGATTTAGAGAAGGGACCAGTGCAGGAAACAACATTCCCAGAAGTCCTACATCTGACTGAGGAAAGGCCCTCCCATGAAAACACTGCAAACAATAGCTACAAGGGCTCTTTCAGCAACACTGAAACAGGGAACAGAGTCCGGACCAGAAGGCGCTGCAGTTCTGGGTGAGGAAGAGCTCAGAGGTCACAGGAGAGCTGAAGGTCAGTACAATGCATCGAATATTTTTCAAACCATCACAAGTCCCTGTGCACCAGCAGACAAATTCTCTCTCAGATATTTCCAAGGCTCTAGGTTCCCCAGTAGCTTAGTCAAACTTGACGACTCAGAACAAACAGTACACACGGGAATTTCCCAGCACGTGGCTAAATTTTTCTTTTTTTCTGCTGGTTCACGTGGTGTGCACCAGGGTATTTCTCTCCAACCAGAAACACTTTTCAAAACAACAGTGTGTTCCCATTGTGTTTTAGTGTCTAGGCCACAAGGAAAGTCACAAGACAGGAAATTCCTCTGCCTTTCAGCAGGCTGCCACGAGAAGAGCAGGACCGGCTAGTTATATAAACGTGGTTGTGTGTGTACTTCAACAAGTTCTGCTGCTCTTAATGTTTCTATTGGAAGTGCGGGTGATTTGGCCCTTCTGCTTGTAAATGTCTACCAGTCAGTTTTAAAAGTTCTCAAAAATCTGGTCTTTTTGTTTGTTTGTTTGTTTGGTTTTTTTGGGGGGGTGGGTGGGTGAGGGGGTGGTCTAATTGTTACAGCCATGAAATAAGAAAAAAAACTCTGCTCCAGATCAGCCAGTGACTTCTATGAGAACTCCCAGCTCTGGTTCTCCCACAGACATCATTTCAAATGCAAAGTCCCTTTTCCTATATTGGGTTTTTGTTTTTATTGTTGCTGTGGTTTTCAATTATTAAGCAGGCAGATTCCAACCAGTTTCTCTACTCTGTCACCCCTGCCCAACTTCCCGAGTGCCACCATCAGCCAGTTGCGTTATGTCAAACCCCGGCGGGAGTCACAATTGCAGCGTGTTCTGTATGCACGTCATCGCGCCCTCTTCCAGCATCTGTATGATTCTCAGCACTGTAATTACCTGAGCAGCTGAAACTATGTTTTTGACTTCCAACAGCGTGAAGAACTGATTAACTACTCTGCTTTAACCTGCAAAGCTTTCTTGTACCAGCTGTAGCAGCTCAGTATCTCAGTATCAAAAGCTTTGCTGTCAATAAGTTTTATATTTGAGATACACATTTGAGGAAGAATTGATTTCAGGTTTCCAGACTCAAAAGTGTATATTAAAAGCAATTTTAGCTGACAATCCCCTTGAAATCCTAATGCTCTGCAACTTCTTCGCACAATAAGGCAACATTTTTCAAACCTCACCACCATCAGCACATCACTTCCTGAAAAAGCCGAGGGAACATATGGCCAAGAGTGCTGTAGGGAGCTGAACAAGGCTCCCAGCAGAGCAGCAGCAGTCCTGGGACAAAGCTCAGAGGAAGCTCTGTCACCAAGATGCCAAAATGCACCATTTGCAGAAACACATCCCCAGGTCAGCATTCCCAGTTTGCCTGGAGCGGTGGAGCAACTCCCTACAAATAAAAAGACACCAGGAGAAGTCCAGCATGAGGGTAGCTTAAATTGAGCACTGCAGCGCAGAAACCAGAGCAGGAATTCTGGTAAGAAGCGTCTGAGCATAAAAGCAACCACGGTTCCACTAAGTGTGCTCCCCCAGCCCAGCCTCTCGGTGGGCAGGGATGCCTCTTTCCTGCCTCTGCTCCAGCAACCTCCCCAGAAATGCAGGAGACGGGACAGAGATGAAGGCAAACACCAGCCAAAGACCAGCCGATTTCTTAAGGGTTAATGTAGCACGTCTCCACAGAGGAAGTACTAGTTTCAAAGGAAACAAAGAAAACGGATGTGTCGGGGTACTCAGATAGTGACTGATGGAAACGTAAATAAACCTAAAACAATTACACACAAGACTGAATCACAGACACTTGTCATCTGTGTGGGATATGCTTCAAACCAACAGATTTTACCTAGGTTGTATTATACAATATTTTTGTTTATAAAGTCTATTATAGAATAAACTCTATGAAATGGTACTTTTCAAACAGCTCACATTTTAACATACAGCATCGCACATCAACAGAACACAGGTTGTGTTTTCCTAAACCCTCCTTGCTTCATCTTTTCTTTTTAAAGATTTCACAGCATAGCTGGAGCTGAGAACGCAGCAAGCAACGAGCCAATACAATACGGCTGTTCCAGACAGAAGCGAAGTCCCATGTTGACAACACCAGCACGGGCACAGTTCTTTGGACCTGCAGTAGTACAACACTGCTAATAGATTAAATTGCATTAAATTGTATCGGTGTGCAACCTTTTGCACAAGTGTTGGGAGAGCCAGAGAGCTCCTCTAGTGGAGTCAGAGAGATTCTGGAGCCTCAGCAAAGCTTTGGGTCACTCTGAACAATGACACAGGGGCCACTGCGCAAAACCTCATTTAACATCCTCTCCCTGTCACACACGCGCAGCGTAGCAAAGGCTGATTTCACAAACAAACTAAAACAAAAGGAAAGGTAAGCAGCTGAACGACACCTGTGAAGAAAGATTAACAGTGCACCACATCAAGTTGCTTAACAGTAGGATAACCTTATGCAATAACTCTCTGGAGCCAAAGAGTCTGGAACCTCAAGCTTCATAAAACGCATTTTTCATCGGCGCACACAAAACAAACACAACAATCACCACCGCTCTTCATCTGCTGTTGCTTTGCCGTCTGCAGTTGCATCCAGTGAGAGACAAGGCCAAACGCTGCATCGATCTGCCTTCTCACACTGGAAATTTCCACATCACATACACATTGTACGCCCCTCTCTCTCAAACACACGCTCACTGCACATCCCTCTTATTTCCCTGCTTCGCAAGAGCATTTCCCACTCTACTGATTTTAACACAAAAGATGTCTTTAAACCCAAGCAGCAAACCATGTTTCGGTTAGAAAGAAGCCAGGTTGAAAGTAATCATGACAGAGGGAAAGAATGGCATTTTTACAAAGAATGGCATTTTTACCACTTCACAAAACATTAACTTGCAGCTCCCAAACACTGAACAAACCAACAAAGCCCGATGCTTCCCCCAAACCCATGCAGCATTTTTAAAGGCCACCCCACAAGAGGAAGGACAGGGAGCAAGCAGGCACAGGGTGCTGTGCAGAAAATGATTCACTTGCAGAAACAAACTGTAGACTCCGGGATGTGAAATGATGGAAAACCCACCGACTTCAGTTAAGTCAGCACCTTCCCTCAACACACATGCTGCCAAGAAAAGCGTTCTGCCATGCCATGCCAGAAGGGGGAAAAATCATGCTGAAAAATTTATTTTACCAGAAATTGTCACCAAGACATTCAGTCCTTCAAGCACATCCATTTGCTGGAATCGTCTTCGATTGATGAGTGGATAAACCTTCCCCTGACCACTTCTGTCTAGCAGCATCAGACCACTTTCAGTGCCCACCAACAAGTTCACTCCTAGAAGAAACAAAAACAAAGATCCAAGTTACTAGGCAGACTTTCCACACGTTCTGACAAACTGATGCTTGATACAGCAACTGTCTTGTTTCAAGCAGGCCTAACCACTGCTGGCTGGGTCTCAGCTGCCTCCAGCCTAAAAGATCTCATGATGTAGAGGCTGTCTACATTACCGGCCTACAGTGACTACTGACACCAAATTGCAGCATTCAAGAGACTGGTAGACCATGGAGAGCTTTCTCAAGCACCAGTTCCCAAAGAGGCACACGAATGTTGGAGGAGGGGTGAGACGCAAAGTGGTACCCAAGCTTCTGTATTCCAAAGATGCATTAGCTGTTGGTAGGGGGGCTGGTAACAGGATGCTTTTGACAAGGAAATTGCAAAAAAGCAGTGGTAGGGGCCTGGTCCTCACTGCGAGAAACAGATTGCGGTGGAGCCCTCCTGTAAAAGGATAGGCAGAGGGTTGGTCCTCAGCTTCCCAACAATCTTTTCCATCTGAATATTAAAACTAGAGGAACTACAGTAATCTTGTGTTTCCACAGATTTCTCCTAAAGATCAAGTAAATAAAGATGAGAAAAGTCAGTAGGCCAGTTTCTTTCTACAAAGGTCCACATATCCACTGGAACACTTTCCAGGAGTCCACAAAACCTTAGCATTTAAGATAACTACATTTTTTTAGTGATAAATATATATATATACACAAGACTAGGTTTTAAAAATCTATTAATATATTATCATTCTTAAATTTCGTATTTAACTGCAATAGTGTTTCAGTCTAGGACCCCACAAACTGTGCAGAGACAGGTCAGATACAGTACAGTGAATGGACATCAAACCAAATGGATGACTTGCTTTTAACCTAATGCATGACTCCCTTTATCAGGCTTCTATGTTGCAATCCCAATATAAAACTTGTAAGAAAAGCAAAACTCACAAAAGTGGATCATATTTCTATATTGCTTAACCGCCTTAATCCCTACTCAGACAATTAATACCCAGATACAAGTATACTGGTGCCAACAGATGTACCCTTCGGGCTGATCCCGTAACAAACCTTTTCCAACGCAGCACGTGGGCCCAATACACAGGAGCCTGTATCCTGGCACGGTCTGCATCTATAGCAGTGATGCCTTCTCCCAGTATTGAAAAAGGGCACTGCTCACAAGGACAAGGAATGCTACCTCAACAACACCCTGGCTACCAGACACGGGAGCGGTTTGCAAAAGGAGAGCATGCTCACCCCAATCCAGGGGGCACGGGGTGTTAGAGGTGAGCAGAGCTGCAGCTGGGAGGAGGCAATGATGGGGAAGGGGCCAGAGTTGCTGGTGCTGGGGCACTCTGAAAAGCCTCTGGCTGGATGAGAACAACAGACGTAGCCCATGGAGAGGTCGGAAACCATCCTGCATCTCCCTTTTCCTATCTCTTACCCTTCCAGTAAGGAAACTTCAGAGGTCTCATCAGTCCCCACAGACTATCTCCTCTCTTTGCTTGGATTTGGTGCCCTGCTGCTCCTCTGTCTCCTCCAGGCAGGGCAGCCCATGGACGCTGGCAGGTGCAGGGCCCATCTTGGGAGACCTCCTCAGTCCCCTTCCTGCTCTCCAGTTCTGCGTCCCCCACACGGGTCTGTGCCTGCTGGCTCCTGCCCATGGCCGTCTCCCATACTGGGGGACATCCTCAGACTGGGAAGGGGCAAAAGGAAAGCAGGGAGAGTGGGGCACGGATCGCCTCAGGGCTTGGCACGGGCTGCAGCAGCATCACACCGGCCGAGAAAGCGCCCAGCTCTCTGTCTCCTTCCTGCAGCCCCAGGACCCATCGACTAAAGCTGTCAGTGATTCAGCTTCAACACATATTTTTGTATTTTGTTCCACTGTGGATTACAGTACAAAGCCACAAGCAAACTGCTGCCTCAAGGTCCCTTCCCGTCTTTGCACACCAGGGCTCAATCGCTCCCGCCTCCACCCTCATCTCCTCCTCTGCCACCTTTGCGGTGCAGTTGGTTCTCCTTCGAGTTTACATGTGTGCATGCCCCTGACCCCTTCTCTTAGCCATACACATTTTGAGATGAAACCAGTGAGGTACTATGCTGGAGGCAAGCAGCGCCTCTAAAATGCAGGCACTCTTTATTCACAGCCAGCCAAGTTCTTCTACTGTCACCCTACAATTAAGCAGTTCTGGTTTTTAAAACAAATGGAAAGGCTTCCTGAAAAAGTAAAGGCTCTCTGGGGAGGCTGGGTGTAAAAATCTATGCTACTGCATCCATGCCATTAACGTTGACTTTCACCAGTTGGTAGAAACAGCATCACAGACCTAATGCAATCAGGTACCTGCCAGATACTACGGCATTACTACTGGTAAAGGCAAAGCAAAACAAAAAAAACAAGCCCCTCTCTTTTTGAAGAAGAAATATCACCATGAAATGGTTTCATTTGCTCAGAGGAAAAGGAAGGTAAACCTTATCAAGAAATAAGCATGTGTACCAGCTTACATCCCCATCAGTTTGGCCCTAAATGTTCAACAAGGAAGTGCTTTGTTACAGCCGTACAACATCTCTAGGATTTTACACCTATATTTTAAATCACCATAACAGTCAGATACATGGATCAAAGAAATACAAAACCATTAGCACAAATTGCTACTGGCAAAACAAGGCAGATCAGAGAAATTATGAGTCATCTTTACTAATCCCATACGATTTCCCTCTGCCTTCACCTTCCCACAGTCTAAGAGTTCACATTTGCACAAGTCTCTTAATTTTATCAGAGAATTATTCCTATGAATACAGGCAGACATAGCATTGGAGTAAAAATTCTTACCAGCAAATTCTGGAAAAAAAGAAAACAGCAGATAGGAAGATAAGGTGTCGGGAGAGCTATTTAATTGACACAGCTTTGCAGGCAAGAAGGATAGGACAACCGTGCTGTTCTGAGAAACAAGAAATGCTGGAAATAACCCCAAAAGATAACTTAACCTTTGGAAAGAGCTGTGAACATGTAAACAAGAAAAGTGCACTGTGTTACATCTACAATCATCATGTGACTCTGGGGAATGGCCAACTCCCTTCATAGTCTTTAAAATGACACGCATGTGCATTTACAGTCTGTTAAGTTTTGGGATACTAGATACATATGTACATAATTTACACAAGCATCATCTGTTAACATTCAAATAATGAAAAAATTCAGGCGGCCCCACAGGTTCTGGCCAAGAAAGAAATGACACAGCAGAGAAAAGCTTTCGCTGGGTGTTGCAGCAGTGATTCCATACTGTAGCAGGCAACAAGCACTGCTCTAAGCCTTTCACCAGCGTAGGATCCTGACTAACTGTCTGACACCGACATAAACTATCCCTTGTGACAAGGCGGCCAGACACACTTGGTCAGCTGACACCCCATGCCCAGCTTCTCTCTGCACTAACCACTCTTAACAAAACCAAGCCACAGTCTCACACTGGAAAATGTCCCTCCTGCCCTTCTCTTTTCCCTCTTCCTTCCTACATAAACTCATGACTGAGGTGGAAAGTCATCTTATGAAACACATCTTAACCAAGCTCTGCAACAACACATTAGAAAAAGGCTCAAGAAGATGATTATTTTTCAAAAGAAACACCCTGCGTGCACCATGTCCACAACACAAAGATGACTACAAGCTCCCAAAAGCTGCAAAAGATGTACTAGCAGGGGTTAGGGAGAACTCTAAAGGACATCCTGATCGGCTGAATGAAGTCTGGACTGTGCCATCAGAAGCATATATACAGCAGTGGGAAATCATATCAAAGCAGAAGCAACATACTGCAAAAAACATAATAATAATAATAATAAGCAGCAGCAGCTCTTGCACCAAAAAGAGGTAAAGGAGCATTGAATAAATGCAGAGAAATAGCTAAGGTTTCAGAGATAGGTTCTCAAGGACTGTAAGCTCATACTGGCATGTCTGAGCATCAGAAGCACAGGAGTCAAGGGAGGAACAGGTTTGCATTACCCCATAAGGCAGCACACAGTATCTCAGAATTGAATCTCTTCTTGTATTTGCGAATCTCTGGGGTATCACTCTGTGGCCGCGTGTTGGTGGGATTCACATTGACAACTGATCCTTTCCGCGTAGGGTCTTGCCTTATTGCCTCTGATCTCATTGCTTCGCTAGAAAATCCTAGTGCAAAAAAGAAAAGTAAAGTGCATGTAATATCCTTCAAGAGCTAAATTCTGGCCATATATTCTTTACACCATACAACCCATATCAGTAACTGAGAAAATAGAGCAAGTCTTTCTTTTTGTAAGAAATGTAAATGGAAAAAGAAATAAACTATGCAATCCATTGCAAATCAAATAAAAAGCATGATGGTAACATTCGTACTTTACAGTACCACTTGAGTAAGTACTTTACAGAGCCACTTGAAGTCACTGAACCCTTTTTCAATTGTCGTCTTCAGCTACTTTACTTACCCACAGAAGTCACAGTTGTCCCACTAGATGGAGAAATCTGTAGTAATCTGGGGTCTATAAAAGGTGTAAAGGAGGAGGAAGATTTGTGTTTCTGGAGTGTGTTACTAGCGGACTGAGTCTGCAATGTAAATTTCAACTTTATTAATATTAATGACAACAAAAAGCACGGATAACAACAACCAACATTCTTAAGTCACTACAGAATTATGCTACAGAGCCTCCCCAAGCTTTTATACTTCCTTTATAGATACACAACGCGCTGCAGGCACCACACCTGAACTAGATACATATGCACACTGCAGATGTCACAGCAAAATGGAATTAGCTACATCGTTGTCCCTGTCACCTCAGCTGCTAGCGAAGATTTTTAGGACTGGCCACTACAATCTGGCACAAAGCGAGGGAATTTCTCTTTTTTAAAAAATCTGCTTAAATGTATGTATACTACCTTATCTGCCAACTGTCCGCTACCTACAACTTTTGAATTTATGAAGCATCTCCTAAAGTGAGCTAGTTTACTAAATTATGAAGTTTGACCTCTTGGCTTGAGCAACAAAATCAGAACCACCTGGGATCAAGCGTTCACTTCTACAATGGATTATGTTTCAGTGTCCACTACTGTTCATTCTCCCTATTTTGTTTAACCTGAGCCTCTTGCCAGAAAGCTGCAGCAGGTTCTTCCACCTTTATTTGACAAAGTAACATATTAAACCTGTATCGAACAAAGGGGCTCATTAGTGTGGAAGGTGTAGCAAACGGTGACATGAAGCTATGAATATGTAGTGGATAAAGTCACTGGTGCTTGCTACGTGGTCTAAACATGAAAAAACATAAAGAAAGGAAGAAGACAAGTGAAACAATGAACTGTTAAAAGTGGGAATGGAACGACTTAAAAACCCTTGCCAGTTTAGTATTATAGCGACAACATTGCATACTGAAGCAGAATGGGACAAGTGGAAAAAAAAAGTGTATATACATGAAGGGCATGCATGTGGGTAAGTTATACCAAGCACTGCTGGGTTTTTGCTCAATTTTATGCAAATGTAGTTAGAGACACTTCTTTATTATCAACAAATCTTCAACCTCTGATCTTTCTAAGCCTCTGCTCTCTGCAGGAAAAATAGCAATGGCTCTTAGGAGCGTGTCACTCCCCTGCACAGCCCAACACCGAAAGGCTCATTCTCCACCAGCCACTGCCACCGCCTCCACTTCCCAAGCTGAGTTATACGAACCCTGCTTATTTATTGCTTAGATCAACGTAATGAGGAAACACACCTCTGGATCACTCAGCTGATCTCTATAACCTACAAGAGTGTGCTTTTAGAAAGATCAAAGGCCAACGAAGCATAGCTGAAAATTAAGTGTTATGCTAACTGAACTTCCAGGAGGAAACCCTCCCCTCCACCCTCCTGCTACATGGTTCAGAAGCATTTTTGATCCTGTGGTAAACCCGTGTATTGCCATCAGCCTACCCAGCCCACCGCAACCTCTCCTTCTCGTCACACCGCTTGCACGCCTACACGGCAGGACGGCTCTACCCTGAGGAACAGCAGCTTCTTTCCACCAAGTTCTGCTCCCCCAGCACCACTCCTGCTTGCACAGAGAAAGAGGCTCTCCTCGAGAGCCACACTGGCCACCCAGCCGGGAGTAGAGCCACCTCACCGGGTTCCTCACTTACTGCTGGGGTTGGTGAGGGCTAAATGATGCCCTTTGTTCACAAGCATGCATCTCCTCTGTGGCGAGGGGTTACACACACATGAAGGACCGGGCTTGTCCACCAGTGCTGGGTGAGTAAGGGAAGGCACTGCCCTGGGATCAGCCCAGGACAGCAGGAGGGAGCTTCCCCCACGGCAAAGCCTCACTTCTCCACCTGGACACAAGCAGCACTGGTGGAGAACGGTCATCTTTACACAGCTGCTTTTCAGCGTACACATACACTTGAAAAAAACAAAGATTTCCCCCATTCATCACCCCCAGACGATACCCCAAGCTTTTACAACCCTCCCGGGTGATGCCTGATTTGTTCACCCACCCCATGTGGCAAGCTTTAAAGAGCAAAGATGTCTCCACGGACGCTTCCTCTCCCAAAGGGTGAGTTTCCACAAGCAGCTCTCCTCATATGTGCGGAGTTACCAGCCCAGCCTTCACTGACAAAGCCAAAATTAACTGCTAATTTTTAAGAGGCACACTGCTTGCAATTAGCCTGTTCCCGGAATAAAACAGCATTGAAAAATAAAAACAGAATTGGCTGGAAAAGGCAGTAGTCAAGTTTAGTTTAAAATGAACGCCATGCAATTAATGACTCACTAAGAGGAAGCAAAAATAGTAAACTGGCAAGTTTGGCGTGGGACTGCTCTAGAGTTAAGGGCTCCTTACACAGAACTGAAATGTGTTATTTGTGGGGTGGGAACAAAGGTGACAGAAAAAAAAGCAGGGGAGATTGGCTGGAGTTCCTTTGCAAACTAGCTACTAGGCAATGCTGCTATAACCCTACGAAAGCAGCCAGCTGTGGTGTAAGACATACCTCATTAGTAGTTAGCTTGTCCTGGGGTGTCTGTGGGGACATGGTGGGTGTCGGCTGGCTGGAGGATGGGGAGGAGGAGGTGGAGGAAGTGGAGGAGGAATGGCTTTGCTGTAAGAGATCTGGCAAGAGGTGAATGCGACCGGCAAAGCCATTGCTCTCATGATGGCTGGCACGCTTTTTGTCAACTGTACTCTGTAGAAAAAACAGGCACACTTGTCTTGCTCAAGTGCTGCTTAAAGGTCTATATCCCTAACAACCTCTCTCCTTCTCTCCCTCACTCTCTTTCTACGTTCTAACATTTATTTATTTATTTATTTATTAAAAAATAAGCTGATAATCCATATCTTCATGCCTTGATGGAAAGGGAATGTGGGCAGAGGTACCAGAATCCAGCAAATTCCCACCTCTTGCGGCAGGCAGAAGCTTAGTTCGTGTGGTTGACTTGCACAGCCAGTTCCACCAATTAACAGAAGAGTAACTGTGCTGGTAAGTCTTCCACCACAATGCAGACAAGCACATTTTGGGGAGTGGGGGCAGGACTTCTTCCCCTATTGTTTGTTTAAAACTAACTTAAATCCTATACAGATTCAAGCTTGGACTGTCTGGTGAATGCCTTCAGCTAACTATTTAAAACAATAAGCATGAAATCTTAATTTTCAAACCAGAGGGCTCAATTAAGAAATTGGCATTCAGTTGTGAAATTCAGAAACACGATTACCGAGGAAACTCCTATAAGCTAGCACGCTCATTAACACACAAGCTCATTTAAAAGCAGGGCATCATTATCTTTCAGAGGGGCAAGAATGTAACATTTTCAGAACAAAAGGCAAGAACACAGTGCTCTAGCTCTGTCCACACTCTCTCCCTCACCACCTATTTTGATTCTCAGTTCCCCCACACTGTTACATGAATTTGTATGTGTGTGTGTGTGTGTGTGTGTTATCCGAGTGGTCTGTACGCCCTCAACTACAGGTTTAATATAATTTTAAAAAACCCTGAATGCTTTCCCCCAGCCTCCCTTCCCAGCCCCACTCCTGAAAGCCACATTTGGTTCTATGGCAAAACTAAACTAAGTTCTTGCTCCAGGTACTTGCTCCACACACCTGCAGCTTTTCTACCCTTCTCTCCCACAGACTTTGAGGTACTCTGCATGGTGCTGCCATGGGTGTCACTGGAAAGCATGCAAAACAGTAGCAAGGGGTGAAGGGCTGACTCTCCTCTTTGCATGCATCAAACATCTTACTCATCTGAAATTCACTACAGCTGTGTCTTGATAACACGAACAACAAATATAATGTAGAAACAGCATGGGTGAATGAGCGAGTGGGTTAATGAGCACAGAAAAGGTGCAGCACTGCACAGGGAAGGAAAAGCAATACCTGTCGGACAATCAAGGTGCCTTCCTTAGAAGGAGTCAAGGCAGGTTCACTCTCCACATCATCATGGACAATCATGGTTTTCACCGACTCTGTTTCACCATTGCTCAAGTTCAACGTTGACCTGTTTGCCAGACGAGAAATAACTGGAGTGAGATTAACAGTACTTGTGTCCTAGCTTTCGCTGCCCTACACCAAGTCACACTCAAAATTAACTTCTATTGTGAGCAGAGTGGAATATTTACCTAATCTGCCTTGAAAAGCTTCTCTATAAAAAAAAAAAAAGTCAGGAGTTTGCTGAATACCGCTTCTTGTTTTATAACAAATCAAGGGAGAAGAGGGAAAGGACGTAATTTATAGAAGCCTACTTTCTGAAAAAGTTACCCTCATTGTTTGAAACTGTGAACATAAAAGGCTGCTATGTCTTGCTCATTGGTTGTTGTAAGCTGAAAGAACTAACATACAAGCCAAAATACCCAACATCCTTTTCCCTCAACCCCTTAAGAGGGAAAATCGAAGCAAAACACTGTGAGAACTAACACTGCTCGGACATCATCTGGTCCAGAAGTAGATTCATCTGCTCCTTCTTGTTCCATATCATCATCTTCCTCATCTGTCGTCCCTGACTCCTCACTTGAGGATGAATAATCCGTCACTTTATGTGGAGGTCGCACATCCTCTACCGCTCGCAATTCCTTTGCCAATGCAGTTAAATCCTGATGGGAGAGGCAGGAAAAAAATTACGTTGCAAGAAAGAGAAGAGTTTGCCACACAATCCCACTGGATTAGTGCCCAAGTTGGCTCACTTTGTCCACTGCTGTGTTTCCATAGCCCCAGCAACATTTGCTTCATTTGATTTATTAATTCCTGATCATCAGCAAAACTCACTTTCTGAGAAACTAAAGCACTGAAAGAGTCAACCTATGGTGTTTGCCATATTATAGGAAAATGCGCATAATCTGAATCCAAACTATTCTGATTATGACTTCAGTTTATCCCACTATACCACCTGAAGGACATACAAAAGCACCCAGACCCTCTCTCACACAGTGGTTGACTGTCGCAGTTCATCTTCCTTAACTTTGCACGTTAACACCATCCACCATGAGAAAACTAGTCTGCAAGGTAGCAGAAAGATCCTAAGACTTATTGAGCCACCCAAGGCACAGCCACAGAGAGCTGATCTCCTTGAAACCTTTTGATCCATTTCCAGTTGTATGGATCCGCGCTAAGAAGTTCACCTGAGTTAACAAAGCAGATATAACTGACAGATTTGGGTGCTAGCGGTATCATAAGAACAAAAGAAAGAAGTTTTATGGCAAGTTGGAAATACTGTGAAAAGCCACTGTGATCCCCCAGATACTACTGGAAATATAGCTGTAAACAACTGTAACAGCAGCCAGACCAAGAAAACGTCCGAAATCTTTCATGGAAGATAGCGACAGTTTAAGGTCTTACCACTTCTCCCTGCACCATTCAGCCCAGCATTGGCACATTCAGGTCAAATGCATGATCATTCGTCCAGCCCCAGGAAGGAAGCACAGGATTGAAAGAGAGAAAGGCAAAGGTTAGGAAGGAAGCAGACCAGAGCCCAGAAATCAATTCCAGAAGCAGAGCAAATTCTAGTGCTTAAATACTGCAATGTGTGCAGGTAATTGCGGAGCCCAGGGCATGCTGCTGTACCCACAGACACAAACTCCAACTCAAGTTGAAGTTCACCCACAACGGCACCATGAATTGAAGCTCACACTCTACGGGGCCTGCCTGAAAGAGAGGGAAGACAGGAGAAACTGGATGCAACTTACAGCAGGCTTGATAGGTCTGAAGACTTCCTTTTTCTCTTCAGGCTTTTTAGGTGCACTCTCATGACGCTGCGATGGCGAGCCCTCTGATTTGGATGATGCTGCATGTGTCAAGACCCCAAAGGCAACAGAACAAAAAAGATTAAGCCGGGAGCTAAAATACGTTTTCTTACTTCACTTTGGAGTGGGGCAGAGAGGTGAAAAGGCTACCAGGCAGTGCCTGACAGCAAGATGTGAAGTTTCACTGATTCACTATCACATCATCCCTGAAGGATGATACAAAAGCCATCATATGCTTTGATCTGTACAGTTGCAGCCGACCTATGACTGAAGACAAAGTAAACTGTCATACAGTTGTGAAGAAAAGAGGGTAACTCGAGGGTGGCCACAAGCTAGAAAACCTGCATCAGCATCCAATGTACCCCAGCTGAGATCTATCTGTATCAATCTGCACCCCTTCAACAACCTCTGAGGTGACAGGCACCAACCATCAAAAGGTGCCCTTGCACATGGGAGGAAGGGAGCTATGAGAGCATGGAGACTGGGCTGTGCGCACACAGGAAAACGCTGCAGTGACTGAACATGAATCAGAGACCACCGAAACACTTTCACAATGACTTCTGCACCCACTGTCTTTCCCAAGTAAGGACATACAGCCAAGGAGGGCACTGGAAGCTAACTGATCTCTGATACTGCACGCTCAAAGGTCTTTCCCAGTGAGGGTTATCGTTCTTTATTACTGAGTGTTGCACAACTCAATAAATTTAGAAACACGATGTTATGAAGGGTGGAGGCAGGACTTACATCGCATCCGGAACCGCTCTCCAGACCCGCTCTGAGAGCCGGGGTGGGACCCAGGCTGTGAGCCGGAGTTGCTTGAACCTGAAGAACTGCCACTGCCCGGCCTTGGTACGAGCTTCTCCACCCTTTCCCACAGCAGACGAGGCTCTATATTGCTGTATCAGGGGAGAGAGGAAAGTCTTTGTCACGCACTTCGGTTTCAAATTCCTGTTTCTGAACTCAAACGTCACTCTTCCTCAGTGTTTTCCCAATAATTCATCTGAAAAAGCACTTAGCACTGAGCTGAGGGCATCAGTGATGCTTCACAACCCACTTAGTGGCTCCCTTTGAAACACCTATTCTCTTATTTAGAATGGTTAAAAAAAAAAAGTTCAGGTGGGTTTAACTGGAACTGGCTACCTGCCATTCTTGCCTATCTAACCTAAAGTGGAGAGTTCTCTCAGCCTGCATGCAGCAGGTTTAAATCTGGCTCAGAAGTGTCCTGGCCTCCCAAGCCCTAGCCAAAAAGCCAGCACTGCCTGTCCCTCTCAGCATATCCTCACCCCATCCTGTAAGCCAGTTTGGGGGTGGCCGGTCCACAGTACTCTGCTGAGCTCTGGAAGCAGCCCCTTCTTCTCCCCTTCCTGACGTCAGATGCTCTGTGTCACAGCTCATGGATGCTACTCCCTCGCCTAAAGTCTGGTTCTGGCTGAGAGGCTAGAAAGTTTCTGAGATCTCGTCACTTTAGACGTCACTTCTGCTGCCAGTAATCCCCCACAGCACGCCCAAGATGACCTGTGGCACCAAAAGGCAAGATGTTCATGAATGGCCACACTTTTTCAGTAATCTTAAGCATATTTTGAAATCATTGCAAAAGTTACAGGGCAGGCAACTCAAAGGACGGGAGAAGAAATTTTGCCATTGTTTGTTGGCACATGTGATACACCAAGGGAAACAGTATTAATCATTACAGAAAAGGGATCCAAATCCATCTTCCTTTCATCTCTAACAGACAATGCCAAAAGCTCTCTGAAAATGCCTGGCTTTCCATGAGCCTTCTCCTTCCAACACGGGAAAGGCAAGGACACGTAGGCTTACAAACCTCGTGGAGTTTCTTTGACCTGCTTGGTTATTTTGCTGCCCACTGCCCTGCAGTGGAGAATCACGACGGGACAGGACTGGTGATCGGGACGTTGTTCTCACAGGTACCTTGGGAGAAAAAAGGTTGTGTTAAACCCATGAAGAGGAGAGAGAGAAGAGGAATATTAAACCTCTTCTGCTACATCACATATTCTTAAGATTTTAACAACACTTATTCTAAGTCCAAGCTAGCATCAATGACCAAAAGCAATAAACAAACACCCACAAAACCAAGAGCCTTAGTTGGGATGCTGTTCAGATTTTGAAGAGAACTCAAAGTTTAGTCTTAACATTAAGTAGTGTTTAATAGCTACCACACAAACACATACACACCCCACTACCCTCCAACTACCGAGACATTTAAAAAGAATATGGCATTTTGACTGAAGCAGGGGAGGCACAAAGCAATTTGCTGAAACAGCATGAGAATTAGGAGAATAAGCTCAGGGGAACCAAACAAATGCCCGGGAATGGATCAGCAGGAGGCAAAGACTGGTGGGGGAGCAAGAATATACTCAGAAGAAGCAAATCCCAGTGGATGGGGGAGGGTGGGGTGGGAGGGGGAAAGGAGGAGGAAATCTATTGAATGTTTCCTTTTTGTTCAGTTCCATCTCAATTTTAAATACGTGTATGATTCATAGTTTGGGTTGATAACAGATGAAGAGGAAAATTAAGTCTGAGCAATAGCCTCAGGGATATTTTAAATTCTTTCCTGAATATGGTAATGATTTGTTAACTTTGCATAATAAATTGTCTCTCTGAAATAGCTGCATTCTATAAATAATTGCCAATTTTATATGAAGCTTAAATATTGTACTTAAGGTTGATTACCATTAACCCATTGACTGAACACCTACATTATGATCTGCCTTCCAAAATACTGTTACCAATGCTGGCACAAGGGCACGGTCTTCCCAGTGCCCAGAGTATCACATCCTTTAAAAAAGAATAATTAATAATAAAAAAATAGCACACATCTGTCTTTCTACTCCTTACCCTTGGAGGCACCTCGTCACTGTCTGATCTAGACCAAGCCTTTTGAGTGGGGTCGGGTACCTCCGACTTAGAGTCAGAACTCTGATTTAGCACTTCACTGCGTGAAGGTGGGTATGGGTCCTGGGAACGAAGATGGTGATGAGCAAATTTGGGAGAAGGGTCACTGAAGGAATGGGATCGCGAGACAGGGGAAACATTGTTCTTGAGAGATGCCAGATGGGACCACTGTACCTTACAAGAAAACAAAACATAAAACATTCAATGCGCTCAGTATAACTGGCTTTCCAATTAACACAGAATAAAGGCAAGTGGGGCAGGCAGAGACAAATTGGTTATGGCATTAGGTAAGCGTGGGGTGGAATCGATGCACTTAAAAGCAAGGCAAGCGCCCAAAGAACGTAACAGACTGAAAATACAGCACATACGCATTTTTTGTGAGGTACGCTCTCCACATACACATACACTGGTGCCCAGAAGAAAAGGCGACCTAATATCCGCACCATGAGCCCAAGTCCAAAGGCCACTCAAGACAGAAGTTGCCTGCTGTTCCCCAGTCTTCAGTGGCCTTTGGTCAGGTCTCATGGCAGCGCTGGTGGGCTGGGAAATTTGAAGTGGATATCCAATTGAAAAAATGTACAAAATTAAAGAATGCTGTAAAATGTGCAAACCAACAGACATTCACGTTACCTAATAACTTTGGGAACTAGATACAGTTCCAAACTGTTGGAGAAAGACCATAACACAAAAGCCTTTATTCCTTTACAGTCATTGCAATATATATAAAAAACAACATAATATATATTGTATATAGTATACATATGTACAATGCATATTATACTTACACCATATATGTACCATATACTGTACATATATACATATTTATACACAAACTAAGTACACAAGTACACGCACACATATTCAATTACACATACTAAGAAGGCACAAGAGTGACTCAAGAGTTAAAACTCCACTGGGATTTCCACTGAAATCCATATTGACCCTTCAGCCTACTCCCTCCTTGTGCGTAAATCTGCATTTCAGGGTTAATTTCTAAAACTAAGGAGGAGGAAAGGTCATAACTGAGGAATACACTGTTTTCACATCTAATAATTAAGCAAATTTTGCTTCAACCCCCGTTTCAGTAGGCTGATTGTATTTGTCTTTATATGATTATTATTTCCTTGATTTTAATACACACAGCTGTTGAAGAGCCTGATTATCCTCAATATGAGTGGAAGACCAGGACTTTAAAAGTAACTGGCACAGAGAGCATGAAGATACAAGTCCAATGTTTTGAAATAGTCATAGAGGTTTGAATAAAAGCCAGGAATTAATGAGTAAGAGATGAAGTTCTGTCCTGATTTCTCCCACTCTCCCGTCTGCTCAAATTCTCCTGTTGCCCAAAAGAGCTGCAATACCTAGTCGCAGTCAGGGACGGTTTTAGCTTGCACTGTCATCAACAGACTTAATCTGAGAGAAGAAAATTCTGCATGGAAACAGAGGAACTGAATGCAGAACTATACTCTTTAATTTATCTAAACCACTCAGAATTTATGCACTATGTCTAAGTTTTAGAAAAAGGTTACTTTTTCAATTCATACTGTAATTCCTATGATATACAGATATCAAGATCTGGAGGCTCTTCATCAGAAAACAACAGAATGACGGCAGCCACACAGCTCAATGGTTTCAACCTCTTTTTGATTTTCCAGGGGCGGTACAGAGCTCTATTTAGCAACTCTAAGCCTACTGACAACAAACTTGCTTTTCTTAGCCATGTTTTGTAAATCTCTTTGAAGCAGTGCTCATACTATTATAAACTACTTTTTTAGTTAGCTTTTTCTGCAAGAGTTTAAAAAGCTAAGCCAGCTCACTTCTTTCCTGAGCATCCTCTTTGGTAGTAAATATCTTGCACGAATCAAATTCTGAATTGTAAAAGTGTACTGCAACTGTCATCAGTGTTTAGCCCACCATTCCTCTGTTGCACAAGTAATAACAGAATGCATCTGCTCTAATCTAATATTAAAAAACTACCCCACACCAATCTCACAAATCCATCAGTTTATCAATAAAATAAGCAAAAACAGACAAGGAGCAAATCTACCAAATAAAGCGCTTTGTGTAACAGCACTACTCTTTACATAAGTCTTTCTACGTGCCAAGATCTGCAAATCTGAATGAAACATGTTGGGACTTCTGTTGGCTCACTGAGATTTTTCTGGGCACTTACCTGGGGCTCCATTGGCCTCTGCAGGGCAGGCTGAGCAGGTTCTGAGTTTCCATTGGAAAAGGACTCTGATCTTGAAGGCACTGGTGGCTCCAACACTTTGCCCATCTGCTTAGACTGTGCTTCAGGGGACCCCTGATTAGTTTTTCTAAACCTCTCCTCCACCTAAGCCAAAATAAATGGAGGTTAAGACTGGAGTCAATAAAACCAATTACAGTAGAAACATGCAGGTGACTACCACCTTTCATTTACCATAAAGACACCAAATACATTTGGGGCTTGACAGGATATTTTTCCCCTACTGCTTTCACCAGCAACGTAAAACACAGAGTGAACTGCACCAAAGTGGCAAGTAAGCCAATATGGAAAATCCATACAAGCAAAGAGGTTACAACAGGCATTAAGATATGAAGTGATATGGTGAAAGACCATTATACAGGGCTTCTTTCTGCCTAGGCTACTTACAGTATTTTCATCCCAGACAATAAACAGGATATATGAAAACAGCAACAACTTTATAATATAGAAGTATGTTTCCCATTGCTGTCCCTTACTGTAACTACCCACCTTACTCAAAACAAAGTTATTTAGTTATCTGCTCTCCTGTGCTTGTCTCTTTGGCAGTGCAAGAAGAGGTAATACTGGAGGCTGTTCAGCTTTAGGTAGTACAAAACTGTAGGACTGGTCATTCTCTCTTTTATCGGATAGTCCCAAAACAACGTCACAGACTGCAGAGAAGAGCCCCAGTAGTTTGTTTGTGGTTCTCAGGGACATGTAGAAGTGATCATACACTAACCTAGAGAGCTTTGTGAGGGGAAGACTAAATCAGAAAGTGCTCAGTCCTCAAAAGAACATCAGGTGAGGTCCCCTTGAAGAAACATCAGCTATTCCGTGGCCACGGCATAGCAAACAAAGAGAGCAGTACGAAGAGCAAGAGATGGAGGGAGGTTGCAGGCAGAAAAGAAACATCGTCCCATTTGCTAAGATGGTCTGCTGCTGGAATCAGGGGACCGTGTGCGTTTCTGCCAGGGCAGCTGCTGCTGAGGAACACTGAACTCCCAAGTTCTTTATCAAAGTGTCAAAGACAGACCAAACTGGCAGCTTGGGCTGAATTCATTTGTTGAGATGCTGCTCACAACATATGCTTTAACCTTTGTGCCTGGAGAACAAAACCAGTACTGAGGTGGTTTCCTAATTGTTTCCTAGCAGCGATGGTCTGGAGAGACTGGCTGTTCATATTCCCATGTCGGAAGACAGAGGCAAGTTTCCAGGACTCCTTAGCTGGAATGCTTTACAAATACAACCTGCCTCTGCTTTCCAAAATTTGAGGACAGTAACAGTTCGCCTGTGGGAATAAGCAGACAGGCTTCTACCAGGTCTACACAGAATACACCATGTCTGGGGAAATAAAACAATACTGGAGGCAAGCACCTTCACCCTACAACCATTTTCCCCATCACGTTCAACTTCATAGGGCCATCCTTTAAAGTTTAAAAAACAGGCCAGACTCCTTGTTATGAATAGATTAAGGAAAAGCCCCAAGTCTTTCTGTCTGAACTAAAAGGCTTTCATGTCTCTAGCTGCAGATGATGGGTGGTTTCCTCCACAAAGCACACAGATTGCATGAGATGCAAGTCCTTAAAGCCAAGCAAGAGGTGGGAAGGAGACAACCAGTGCATCCCTGGACAGAAACAGGCCCTGTTCCAGTCATCTGACTGTCTGGACCAGAAAACAGTATTAAGTCTCATTTCTTGCTCTAATCTCTCGTTTCCCAGAGCCAGTCTTAGAAGTCCTTTTCCTCATATCCCCATTGCCACTGGAATGGGATAAAAAAAACCTAATCCCCATTACACTTTGCCAGAAGAGGAATGTTGCCCCACTTTGGCTTATCATCCTGACGGTCAGCATCTCCGTAGATGGAGACTATCTTTGGGGAGCAGTATACCTGAAAGTATGGGGCACAGAATACTCACTCCAACTCCAATGTCAAGAAAGACATTAGAGTTAATGCCTGCTTTTAAGACTAACTGGTGTTGTTCTCATTGCCATGCACTGATATGGCTATACTTCTACCACACATACACAGCAACCTCTTGGAAGATCTGACTCCTAACACAATTTTTCTGTGCCTTCACTTTACTCCTTCTAGGTAAAGCAATTACAAAAAAAAAAAAAAAAAAAAAAAAAAAAAAAAAA
>Ga0065711_1030223_pt1 | contig 33232 bp, 16 predicted proteins | sample Hoacrofraction12_FD_59098 | JGI IMG/M metagenome (GOLD analysis project Ga0065711, IMG submission 59098) | Hoatzin crop microbial communities from Cojedes, Venezuela - Epithelial fraction 12 v2 (version 2) | ecosystem: Host-associated > Birds > Digestive system > Esophagus > Crop | place...
CCCTGCAGATATTTGTAAGTATATATTAGGTCCCCTTGCAGCCTTCTCTTCTTCAGGCTGAACAAGCCCAGCTCCCTCAGCCTCTCCTCGTAGGAGAGATGTTCCAGTCCCCTCACCATCCTTGTAGCCCTATTCCAAAGTCTCTATTGAGGCTTCCCTACCTGCACACAAAATTCTTTCTAGACTGCAGCTCTGTATACTCATCGGCACACAAACACATCCATCCATCTAGTTCTTACTCTTTTTCAAAGTGTCAGTATTTACCAGCATAAAATCCAAGTGATCTTCATATATTCCAAAGGGAGGACAATATGTTAGGCATGAATGAAAGTACCTTTTAACCCTATGGAAAAGTCGTTTTATGAAAGTCTCCTTGTTTAGTTGTTCAGTCAGCTACACCATCCAGTCCCTGGAATTTCAAGGTCAGAGGAGGGCAGGGTAGTTTCCTACAAAGACAGCACATGTTTAAAGAGAATTGGATCAGAATTAAACTTCCTTTAAAAATATTTGACATTGACTAAAGGAGCAATTCTTTAAAACAAGACACTGTTATACTTTGTATGATAATGTGTCTTCATGTGGACCTTTTGGTTTCGCTGCTGTCTTGTTTAGAATCATTTGTAATTACCACATAAACAGTGATAGAGGCAATAAGCAATTGCAATTATTATTTGAACTAGTATTAAGGAATAGAATTGGTACTGGATGAAGCACTTGACATTAGAGAAGACAACTGAAGATTGAGTTGGTATAAAGAAAACAGGAACTCTGACTCAGAGCCTTACATTTTAGTCACAACGTGAAGAAAAACCAGGCAGTTTGTGTTTATTATTTGTTGGGACTGAAAAGTTATGAGAAAGATTTTCCACTGTGACTGGGTGCGGAAGCACTAGAAACCTTCTGAGAAAGCATCTTCTGCCCGAACATGAAAAGCCTGAGAGACTTGCCTTGCTGAACTTGGATACACATCATAAATAATGAGCACGTGTCCAATAAACAGTGCTGGATTCTGAGATTTGCTGCACGTCATTCATCTCTACCCCACTAAAATGCTATAGGAGCAAAAGGACCTGTCCAGGGTTTGTCATCATGCCTATATCAGAAGCTGTGCTCATGTATTGTACTTCAACTTTTTGGTTGCATTGCATACAATTTTTTTGCATACTCTTTTATGCAGTTGCTGCTCTGGGAGAATAAAAGTGGAGGCGGAATCTGGCCCGTGTGTTGGATTCAGCCTAGGACTTGAACTTGTCCGTTACATGACTACAGGAAGATGTCACCTTGTTGGCTCACCGTGCTGCTTTCCCCTACTCCGACCAGATAGATCTATTCATACAACTTCTTGGTTCTCTTTCTTGGGATGCTATGGTGCTTTCCCAGGATTCCCACAGATTGTAGAACAACTGGTTGGACACCTTCCAAGCTCTTGGGGGCCAGCTGATCACACTTCTCTGCATCATTTTGTAATTGTCTTTCCTAGATTTACAGTCGGACTTGGTGATCTTAAAGGTCCTTTCCAACCTAAATGATTCTATGATCTATGATCTTCTATGATCTTCCACCTTCAGATCCAGAGCTCTATAGGAAATGGATTTGGGTGGAAAGGAATTCTAGAACAAATAAAAAAGTATGGTGGGAAGAAGTGGACAGCCAGGTCTCTCTGATTTCTGTATAGATCTAAAATTACAGCTATTCTCTGCTATCTGAAACAGAAATAGTTCCTGGAGGTCTCTCAAGAACCAGAGACTATGTTTTCAAATCATCAGTTTGCTAAATGTGGTGCTCACTGTCTCCTTCTCCAACAGAGACATAATTTTTTCTGCTTCTTCCTGACTCCCAGTCTACACAAAAAAAGGAATTTACAAGTTGCCACAGTCTGGAATGAGAATTCCGTGATGTGTGCTAGGCCGTGTCAACACAGGCAAATTCAGACTGCCCACAATGGCTTTGCCCATGTTTTGTGCTGCTGGTGAATGAGCCAGCTTAGACGTGAGAATCACAGAAATGCATCCCGGTAGACAAGATCTATATGGAACACCTGAAGTGGGACTTTTTGACTTACTGTCATAAAGCCACTTAGAACTTTGAATAGGACCATATAGCTGCTTACAGAGTGGCGGTTCTTCTGAACGATGACACTAGCCACAGCTCAGCAGGAGCTGCCATCTTCCAGAGAAGCAGGATTCAGCTGGGGAATCAGTAGCTCCTTTGAAGTTCTTGCAGACAATGCATCCGCATTTCTGTAGACAACTGCTTTCCAGAAAGAACTGTTGGATCCAGCAATAGCTACACTCAGTGTGTACTAGTAAAGGCAAAAGGCTGAAACAGCATCATGATTTTTTTGTCTATAATGTACTAAAATACTGAAAAATAGTTTTAAAACAGAAGTATGTCCCATTAGCACTACCAACAACATGAAACTTTGCTGTCTCAAAAATAGGGTCACATATTTTACTTGTGTTTGCTCAGCACCTATCACTGTAAAATCCTGGTCCACGACTTCTAAAAAAACAGCAGTAAGAAACAGACATTACTTCTTGCACTTCCCTACTGCATTCTCTTATTGTACTATGAGATTTCTGAGAGGATGAGGATTTCTTCCACAATTAGTAGTTAGAGAGCATTTGAAAGTATAATAGGCATGCACATTCAGCACTTTATTATAAGTTCTTTGGCCACCGAATATTTTACTGAATATGTCTATTAAGTAAAGCGGAGGTGCTCATGAAATTAAGTGGCTGCAAGGCACAGAGAAATTCCGTATAGCTCAGCTTAGCAAAAGTGTGAACCTCTTTGATGGTAAGACACACTTCACTTTGGCTGATGTGCTCAGTACAGCTGAGTCACTTCCATCAGGTCAACTGTAAATTTACTCAGGACCATTGGAGAAAGCTTCTGATATATTAGGAGATGTGTACAAGCACTACTCAGGAAGAGAGGAAGCATTTACGCTTTTGCTAGTAGAACATATGTTTTATAAATCCGAAACTCACTAAAGTGAGTATTGCTCTGGCAAAACAGAACAGGATGATGATAATTACTAAAGACACTCATTACAGTAATCAAGAGTGGTAGAGGTCATGCAAATGAACCTCGTTCAGAGAACAGGATATGAGACACTCTGACTTCTCTGGACGGACAACAGGGAAAGAGACGGGAGAAAATGTTAAAGGGGAGTGCAAAGGAAGGAAATGTGAGACAGAGTGAAAAGAAGGCAAGTCCACATCATTTACGTCAAAACTGCCTGAAATAAGAGAAACCAGGAAGATATTTCAGACTTTTTCCATTTCAGTGGTACTGAAATAACCTATGTATGAAATTTGTAAAGCATCTTACAATCATTTGGTTTTAGAGTAAACCAGAGATGTTTGAGATCAAGCACATAGGACTTGATCATGAACAAGATGACAGAATGGGAAACTGATGGGAACAAAATAAACTAAACAGATCTGATTTTGTCACTATAAAACCCTCTGAATGGATATGCACATTATATCTCTCAGTCCTTCCAGAGACTTTGCATCAGTTTGGCTATAAATGAGCCTGCTCAGCAGTTAAAGGAATCTTCCTTAATGCGCTCCAACAAAACCTTACTCAATCCTCCATCTAGGCTCAAAAGGAACCCTTTTCTTCTGCAGTTCTCCCAAACAAGCCTGAAGGTCTCCATCCTTCTGTAGCTCCTCAACAGTTTCTAATCAGCAGAACACAGCAGAAGCTCAGTACAGCGCTGAGCCCGACGTACCGAGGTTCTCCTCAACTCACCCACTGCTACATCCCACTGGAAATTTCCAGAGAGACCAGGGGAAGCCTCCGCCTAGAGACTTCCACCAGGAGCGGATATGTATTTTGATACACCCTGAAAACAGCATTCACTATATTCATACATAGTAATGATTTGCTGCTGGCATAGGTATTAAAGAAACTTCCTTGAATTTTTCTTCATGGAATTCTGTTTCCTTCCCTGTGTTGCAAAAGCAAAATCAGAGCTGTGTGGGCAAAGTCATGATTTAATAGGCAATTTCTCAAGCAGTTACAAGGATGATTTTTATTTCACTTATTCAACTCAGTTCAGACTCAGGAAAATAAAAAGCAGGCATTTTGGGTTTTTTTTTGTTATTTTTTCAGTTGGGTTTTTGTTAGAAGACACTTCTTCAGGCTGAATTCTACACAGTAAATGAGGCTTAAAAACCAGTTATTTTCTTTAATGTTACTCTGTAAAGATTTGATTGATTGATCCAGCCTTCCTCTTAGTTAAGTGACATGTGAAGGAGACCAGTGACATCCTTTATAAAGAGGCAAAGGCTGTCACGCTAACCAGTGTTTTGTTAGATGTAAAGCTAGAGCCATTGAAATTACATGCAGAAATTAGGCTAGGAGTGTGTGTAGGAGTTATCATGATGTCCTAATAATCCCTCAGTGTAAGAACAATTCTTGGGGAACTACTGGCTCAGAAGTAGAATATGCATGTGCGTGGAAATGGCTGTATTCTTACTGTCTTCAATGGGAGCAGTAAGGTCTCAGATAGAGGTAAGTTCCTGTTGGTTTTCTTGTGGTAATGCCAATTTCTTTTATCTGTGTGCACTCAGCAAATTATTTGTACATTATCTCTACCGTTCTGCATACTAGTGCTTGCTGCACTGCTTACCACATGTTCCTTTTTCCTTGTAACTCTCAAACAGACCATTCTTGGAGAAAAGTTTATGAAAAAAACAGCATACGCATTCAGCTCTGAATATAGTTCAACTCTGAACCAGTTGAGAAAAGCTACTATTGTGCAATGATCAGTAATATATATTTAAAAGATTGAATATTTTACCAGAATTGTACCTTACCTATCCATAAATACACATTAAAATAGCTGGTGATAAAACATCGACAGAAATTCATGTTTCAATGCACTGTTTCAATTGATTGTCAAGATATACTATTCCCCTTAAAACACCAAGAGTTAGTAATTTGTTGGTATTGTTTTCCACAACAGGAAACATCTGATTTGCTGTTATTAGGCAAGGCAGCAATACATGCCATCGCTTAACAAGCTGAACAGCAATTGACTTTCGTGATCGTTCGCCAATCTTCAAGCATTAATAGGAATCCAACATCATTTCTTTTGATGTAATTTCTGTACAGTAAACAGGGCACTTGTGCAAATTTGATGGGGTTCATTAAAGCTTGCAGAACAAGAGAAAAGGGAAAGATGGTGCAGTGTAGTGGAGTGTAGCCTTGGGACATTGTATTCTGTGACAACAGAGAGTTGCCAGGGGAAACTGCAAGAAGGAGATTCCAAACGTGTTTTGTAAGGGAAGAAACACAGATAGTGGAATGGTGTCCTTTCTCTCTCCCTATACTATGCACGACTTCACTATGTTCATGGAGCTCACATCGAGTGGTCCTATTATGCCTTATGTAGTATTAGGTCTTGACAAGACTGTCCAGTTCTAAACCGAGCGTTATATGAATGATTAGCAGAAGTTTGTTAGTACCAAGCTAGTGCATAATTTGACTGACAGCAGTTTAATTTTCAAATGCAATGCACCCAACTTCATGGGGGTCATGATTCACACTTGGCAGCCTCTAGACAGAACAAGGAGTACAGTCAACCAACCTTCCTTCCTGTTAATTTGGGAGGGGGGGAGGGGTTTGACACTATCTGATTAGATCAGTTGTTTTTCTTCAAGAAATGCAATCAAATTTCTGAGTTGGACTTGCTAATTAATACACACTCTAAACTCCATTTTTTACTATGTACTACACTAAAGGTAGGATTTTCAAACTAACTAGGAACAGATCTATTTTCACTGTGCTTTGTATCCAAATCAGGTATGCAACTGAAAGCTCTAAGTGGATCAATCAACAAAGTCAGGTAATAACTACAGCGTTTCTTTCTGTCCCTTCTGTATTGTTTATCTGACTGGATCTAATACCTGTGTATGTGCAAAACAAACTCCTGCCTTGCACAGGCAAGTAAACCAGAGAGCACAGGGTGGTCTTCCCATTCCCCTTGTACACCCTGTATCTGGGCCAGTCATCATGGCAGTTAGTGATATTATCTGAACATGAAATCTGCTTTCTGTGAGCATCCTGAGTAGTCATTTTCAAGAAACCAGCAATGAAGCAGGAAGACCATAGCTGAGAATTTAAATCACTTTTTTTTTCAAAGGAGGCAGCAGAAAGCTTGCTGCATTTGCATATAACACTCTGTCTGAACATAATACCATACATATCATACACTGGGCAGGGCAGACTAGTGTTGCCTAAGTACTGGCCAATAGTTAATACACATAACTAAGCCAAATACTCAGTAAAATCTCCAAAAAAGAAAAAAGAAAAAATGAAGAATCTCAAACACTCCCCTCAAGGCAAAGTGAATAAACCCATTTATATTTAGTGGGCTGGCTGCCCCAACATACAGCAATCACTCCTGGATTGCCAAAACTAAGTGTAGAGGTTTTGATTCAAGTGTTGTTAATTTAGAGTTGCATTTGTGAATATCCCCACAGCACCAGAGGAATCCTTTCTTGTAATTAGCAACTCTGAACATAGTTTGTAGCATACAGATGCAAACTTTGTGATTTTATCCTGTCTCTGAGGAAAATCATGAGGGAAATTTTTCCTTTCTTTATCTCACAGCCTAAGCCATCTAGTCTGCCTGCAATTCATCAGGTTATGGCTTTGATGATGAGACATGCTCTTATGTAGAAATTAGATTTATCAGATGCTGAACTGAGCTGATCTTTACAATGAGAAATAGTTCATCCATTTTCATTAAGTCAGCAAAGCTCCTAGTGAAAAATAACCATCATGTTAGAGAGATAACTACAAAAATAATGGATTCTTAATGCCAAAAGTGCCAGTTTCAACTTTGTTATAGAAAGAAAGCTACTTCAACTAGGAACTCATGGATGTTCATTGAGCATCCCTAAATTTGAGGTGCACTGTGGTGTTTTGACTACCATGGTCCTGTGTCAAATACCAGTTTTAAAATATGGTATTTGTCTATATGTCTATACTTTTTTCCCAAGGCACATCATATCTAGCTTTTGTACACTGCTTTTATTCTAAGCTGTTCAGAGATGCTTGTATCTAAACACTATCTTTCTTATTATCTTTGTGTTTTACAGATTGGGAAAGAGACAGAGTGCTGTAGTGATTTTTGCGAAGCAGTGAATGAGGTGAGACATACAGATGAGCCCTCTGTCCAGGAAATTATGTTGTTTGCAACACACAGTCACAAGGTGACACATTTCACAAACAAAGAAATAGTGAAATCAGAAACCAATCTGTCTGCAAAATACTGATACTAAGCCAAAACACCATTATTAAAAACACCCAGACTAACGCATGAAAACCAAGAAACAAAACCCCCAAAATATCTGAATACAAGGCCTACCCCTAAATACAGTATAAATGCTTTGCTAAATTGGAATCTGTGGGGAAATCAGGGAAAAACTAGTTCAAATCAAGTCATGGAATTTAACAAATTTCAACCATTTTACCAATAGCACTGGCAGATGAATAGAAATAAAAATTATTTGTAGTGATTGAAGTAGCATATGTTGTTCAAAACACTCTGGTTTAATCAGATGTTCTGGGAACACATTTAATCCCTTGCATTGACTTGTTGTGTATTATGCAAAGACTTTAAGCCTTTAACTGAAATAAAAAGCTCACACATTGAAAAGAATTCAGAGTAGTTCTACAAGAATTTTTTCAGGTCTGGAAGTCACTACTCAGAAAGCCCAGTCTTCCCTATATCAACTAACTGGGTTAAGATGCAAGTTGATCTTGATTGGTAAGTACCTTCACAGGAGAGATATTTCTGAAAGTAAATGCCTGAGCTGCTTCAGAGAAAGTTAAATTTAATGGCTATCTGGATTCAGCATCCAGCATAGATGTGCAACAGATAGTTAGCTAGGTACAGTCGTCAAGGCGAGGTTCTCCGGAGCTGGTCCGATTCGCAGTGGAGCAGATCTCCGTTCCACGGGAGTTCTCCTGAGGTGGGGAAACATCAGAGCATGAGAGAGACCTGCCAGGAGCTGGCAGCTCTCATGAGAGACGCTGATGAGGCCTGGGTGTTGCCAGAGCAACAGCAGGAAGTTCAGAAGTGGTGTAATGGTAACTAGCTGTCAGTCGTTAAGGGGAACTGCTGCAGAGCCAGTCTTATCCACAGCAGAGCGGCAGATCATGGCACACAGAGCATTTTTCCTGAGGCAGGGAAAGGCCAGGGCAGCAGTGAGACCTGCCACAAGCCAGCAGCTCTCATGAGAGCAAGCTGTTGAGCAGGTCCAGAGGGCCACAAAAATTATCAGAGGGCTGGAGCACCTCTCCTATGAGGAAAGGCTGAGAGAGTTTGGGGTGTTCAGCCTGGAGAAGAGAAGGCTACAGGGGTACATTACAGTGGCCTTTCAGTACCTGAAAGGGGTCCACAAGAAAGCTGGAGAGGGTCTTATTACAAGGGCTTGTAGTGATAGGACAAGGGGTTATGGCTTTAAATTTAAAGAAGTTAGGTGTAGATTAGATATAAGAAAGAAATTCTTTATGATGAGGGTGATGAGGCACTGGAAGATGTTGCCCAGAGAAGCAGTGGATGCCCCCTCCCTGGAAGTGTTTAAGGTCAGGCTGGATGGGGCTTTGAGTAAACTGCCCTAGTGGAAGGTGTCCCTGCCCATGGCATGGGGGTTGGAACCAGATGATCTTTAAGGTCCCTTCCAACACAAACCATTTGATGATTCATTCTGTGACGGTACATGCAATTTTCTCTGTCAGCTAGAGTCTTCAAACTAGATGGGTTTTCTCAGAGAAATACTGTAGGTGAGGCAGAAGTGGTGGACGAGTGCTACTTCAAATTCTGTTGCCCTGCTGTATAGTAGTTCTTAGCAGATCATGAGCATGGTGCTAAAATGGAGTTCTATGACGGAGAAACCATCTTTACATTCAACATCTGCTGATAGAAGTGCTCTTCCCTCTTCTCTGCCCTGTTAAATACCAGAACATGGTAGCATGTTTGCTTTATGGAAACAACTTGTGGTCTGTGCTGTCACCTTAACCGTGTCTGTGTATTTTCAAGGAGAGCAGTAGGTGTCATGGGTCAAATCATGCTGGGGACCATGGGTTCAGGTAAACAGCACAGATATTCCTGGGCTTGAGCCCTGCCCCTGCTCAATTTGTTAGAACAGCTGTAGCCCTGCATTCTGTAACAATCTGAGTAATAATATTAACCAGTGAAAAATACTTCTAAATCAAGATTTCTTTTGTGGCTGACAGGATCAAAATATGGTGATTTTAAGGCAGTTATTATAACAAGAGTTGGAATGGTCGACTCTATGCTGTGTATCATGCTCATCTTTGAAAGCTTCTCCTTTATCTCTCTGCCAGTCTCACTTGGGAAGACTTTTTTAACTGTTGGTGACGTTTGATAATATATTGGCCTTTACAGGACTTAATGCAAGCACAAAACTGTAATTTCAGGAAGAAAATATTTGTTTTCATCTTTAGAATTAAAAATCTAACATGTCTCCAGTAACAAGTTTTTCTGAACAAATAGAGCCTCTGAATACATCTATCGACAAAACCAAAGCGTAAGGAACTAAGTTTCTGCCAGTTTTGAAGTGAATATAGGAATGGCCTTTACTTCTTATTTCAGGCTTAATATTTGCTAGCTTTGCATTATTTAGAACTTTTTAAAGTGGCACTTAGCGCTGTCTGGGAGAACATGAGTGATGCTCCTCCTCCTCACCTTCCACATGTCTCAAATTCTTACAGATATGCTGGCTCACTGCCTGGATGTGGTTTGGGATATACATACTTTCTGTCCTTCAGATTACCACAATTTTGGGCAGAAGAAAATTGTGACTTTTTTTCTTACACACAGAAGTGATTTAAAAGGAGCTCACTGGGCAATGTCAGTGACCTCAAAAGCAGTTGGCCCATCCTTATTCATCAGAAAAGCAACAATGGAGATGTTCCAGGGGAGAGGAACTAGCTAGGCTTTGTTCTTAAAAAACAACCTTCCTCCCCCTCCTGCCCCAAACCAAACCACAAAACAAAACAAAAACAAAGAAAAGGAAGAAGTCGTGGCTTCCTCTTGGCTTTTTTGATTATGAGGTTTGTTAGTGACCCTATACTGGCCCCCAGCCATGCTGTGACACAAGGTCAGACAAAATGCATCCTGGCTGGTCACTGATTAGTCCAGTTCTGTGTAACAGTCAGTCTGCATAAAAAAATAACCTTGGGCATTTAGAAAGTCCATCAATGTTCAAGTGTTTTAGCTTGGAAGTTAACCTTGTTTTCAGCCAGGTATCATTTTCTAAAGAGACTGAAACATCAAGATCTATGGTAACTGTTCTCTGTACCATCGGAATAGTTTTTACTTTTTTTCCAGTGTTTTATAAATCAGCATACGCCCCCAAAAAATTCCTGTTCTTGACAGTGTGTGAAACCTTTAGAATGTATTAATGTATGGCATTTAAACAACAGCTTTATAAATATCCAAGCAGCTTCAGATGAACACACTATTTATTGAAAAGTCTACATACCTGTATATTTTTGGAAGTGTCTATATCATGTTCAGTTGTGAGATGATCAAGTCAAAAAACAGTATGAAATACCCCTTGCCAAAGATAAACAGTTAACAAGGAGTACTTTACGTAAAGCTTCCTAAAGCTCTCACAGAAGACATAGCCATAGCAAAAAAAATCTTAAGCAAATTTTTGCTTCTAAGTTCATTACAGAGGATCTTGAGAAACTTCCCATGCTGCAGGGCTTCTATATGGCAGACACATCAGATTATTTGATGCAAATTGAAAACTCGTTAAAGGAAATTACAGAACAAACTATGAATGTTTATTTTGTCAAATCACAAAGCCCAGGGGGTACTGCTTGAGAGTTTTAAAGAAACTCAAGAAACAGCTGAAAATAACTGTGATGTGTAACCTCCTGCTTAGAACTGCTTCGTGCTTGACGACTGGAAGGTAACCAGCATGGTAGCTATTTAATGAAGTGGTTTCAGGGGTGGTTTGGGGCAAGTCTACAAATTAGTAAGTTTATGTCTGTGTTGGGCAAATCAGTAGATCTTATTTTAAAGATGTAAGTAACTTGACACTTCAAGGAATATGATATATGTGCTACAGGGTATTGTCTTTTTTTTTTCTTAAAAAAAAAAGATTTTGACTGGGCAATATGTATACCGCTCCTCAAGTGATGGAGAACTTTCGTGTCTCCTGATGTCTACAGACCCACTGCGTAACTTGGTCACTGTTTCTCCTGCATCAGTCAACAAGCTACTTTTTGCTGTATTTTAAAATACTAATTTAGATGGGTAGTGCTTTGATCTAACTTAGAACTGTTGTTCTTAGTAAAAAAAAAGTTTTGTTCATGTATCCTATTTGCATATTAAATGACACAAAATGTATCATCTTAAATTAAACCAGACTTTTTTGCTTTACTTTATGTAACTTAGTATATTGTCAGATTGTAAATCACAATACAGGCAGAACAGTACTCTCAAATCTGACTTCAACCTAGGTGCTTAGTGTGTTAATTAACTAAATGGAACATAGAATCATAGAATAGTTTGAGTTGGAAGGGACATTTAAAGGTCATCTAGTCCAACCCCCTGGAATGAGCGGGGACATTTTCCACTAGATCAGGTTGCTCTGAGTCCTGTCCAGCCTGACCTTGAATGTTTCCAGGGATGGGGTACCTCCCACTGCTCTGGGCAACCTGGTCCAGTGTTTCACCACCCTCATTGTAAAAAAATTGTTCCTTACATCGAGTCTGAATCTACCCTCTTTTAGCTTAAAACCATTATCCCTTGTCCAGTCACAACCGGCCATCCTAAAAAGTCTGTCCCCATACTTCTTATGAGCCCCCTTTAAGTACTGAAAGGCCACAATAAGGTCTTCCCGCAGCCTTCGCTTCTCCAGGCTGAACAGCCCCAACTCTCTCACCCTGTCTTCACAGGACAAGTGTTCCAGGCCCTCTGATCATTTTTGTGGCCCTCTTCTGGACCCACTCCAACAGGTCCCTGTCTGTCCTGTGCTGAGGGCTCCAGAGCTGGACGCAGGACTCCAGGCGGGGTCTCACCAGAGCTGGGTAGAGGGGCAGAATCACCTCCCTCGACCTGCTGGCCACCCTGCTGTTGATGCAGCCCAGGATATGGCTGAACATAAATAGATTACTTAGCATAGAGACGGAGAATAATCTATTATTCTGGGGACTAGTAGGAATATAAAACTGTTTATAGCAAAGGACTGCTTCATATGGATTAATGCAGCTTTAAATTATAATAATCTGCTAATCTGCCACAAAAAAAACATTGAAGAAAATTTCTGTAGGTTGATTTTTGCATTATGCTTTTGTGCAGCATAAAGTTACTACTTATCTTGCTTAATTCTTTGTTTTGAATATTTCTATTCAGATATCAACATTTCAGACATGTGGTCTCATAGGAGAAATAATAAGGCTACTTTCTGGCTACGTAATACCATTTCTCCCCGGAAACACTTCATTTTCTTCTTACACTCTTTACAGACAAAAGATCATTTCTTCCATTATTTACTACGGCAAACAAATTGTGATTGATAAAAGATATAATATTTTGGCAATCCATATTATGTTAATTGTTTTGAAAGATATCCTACTAGAAGTAATAGCTCTAATATGCTGTTCCATGCCACACATATCACTTCAGCCACAGATTCAAGTTTAAAAAAAAAATTATGGGCTATACGCTGAACTTTTTTAAAGTTTTGTACCAAAAGAGTAACTATTTCTTCTAAGCTGGCTGCCTAATCACCCATGCGGCTGAAGACCACAAACTCTCAGTAGCAGCACAGTACTACATTATTTGTAAAGCATTTCCCCCCTGCTTTGTATGAGCTTGAAAATTATTCTGACAAATATTTCAGAAGAACTCTAGTTAGTTTCAAACACCACATCTTCAATGTGAGGTTCACGATACTTTTTTATGGGTCAGTCTCTCTAGGTAGTCATTTCCAACATATTCAGCAGAGGTATCCCAGCACCGATTTCATCTTCCTGTTCAGCCTGGCAACTCCGCTATAAATATTGTCAACAAACTGTTTCCTGAACTGAAATTTAACCTTGTTTACTACAGAGCATACTAAGACAAGCTTATGAATTGGAGCAAATGTCTTTGAATACATTTGAACATTCCTCCATTGCCTGTCCACCAGATAAAATCTCGATATACGTAACTTGGCTGGGCATAAGAGCTCTGCATGAACTCTGCTTTGCTTCCTTGAGGACAGGTAAGGATTTAGTGTTCCCGTTGTTTTGGTTTGGCAGATAGGTTTGCTCTTCAGCTTTTCCTGAACTGTAGCTGAGAATGATGGCTTTTGGATTAGTTGCTAAACTGTAATAGATAGAAATCAAATGCGTAAGATGGCTGGTTAACAATTTGCAGATGACCTCTGGCATCTGTGAATATATTTCTGTATCAGTAGAATGTATAGGTAGCCTTCACTTCCTTTCTTGTTTGTTCTGGCTTTTGTTTTGTTTTTTTTTAACAGACTTCTCTCAAATTGCAGTATTTTCCCAGTAGCTCATGTAAGGGGTATGGAAGGTTGTTTGGCAAAGGAGAAAATGACTATGTATACAAGCCTCTGCATTATTCTCTATTGTCTTAGCTTTACTTATAAAGAAAAAGGTTTTAGCTCTTGGGTATTCAAATGAAATACTTCCAGTGTGATCCAAGTATATCCAACATAACTAATTTCTTTAGTATGCAGAGAGATTAAAAAAGGAACCATGGTCTGAGGTGTGAACAGCCCCATTCACTGCAAGACTGTTACCTCATGGAAATAGTATTGTAAAATATCAGTGCTCTTAACTATTTTATTACAGAAAGCATGTAAGAACAGACAGAAAGTACAATAAGAAGACTTAGTCAATGTGCTCCAAGAACTGCTCATTTGTGAGAGGCTTTTAACAACACATACTACGAATAAAAGAACTATTTTTTTTAACTCTTCTAAAGAAATAAGACCCAGATTTCAAAATGTTCTCTGCAAAGGGAGCTTGGTGCCTTTCCAGCTCCTCTGTCCCCTGAATGGAGCTGCGAGGCACTGCACCAGCCACCCCTTCCCAGAGGTAGCATTGCAAAGTAGACATATGAAATAAGATGTGACTAACACAGGGGACTGCTCAGCAGCCTGAGACTTGCAACTGGCTCAGCCACACCAAAAGAAGAGGGGTTCCCTCACTGTCCTGACAGCTTAATTCTCCACCTGAATTCCTTTTCCTGTCCAATATATTTCAGAGCCAAATAGAGCCTGGGTTCAGATGAATCCAGAACAACTACACCATCACCATCTTGGGAGAAACACAGGATTATTTCCCTTAGTTATATGCCAGGTGGCATGTCAATATATTCAAAGCTATAGACACGCACTGAAGGTAAACTGGGAATTTTGCAGCCCCTCCTATTTAAGAAATTCAGAACAAAGGAATGTATTTCATCTCTTTATATTTGAACCTCTCTACCCTTCATAAATTTGGGCCTTTCTGACTAGGGAGCTACATTTTAAAGTCCTTAACTGGTAGCTCTTCAAATAACATCTGTCAGTCTGTGGTGGGTGTTCTTGTTCCAAATAAATCAGCAATGTAATTATTAACATTAGGGTTGTTACTTATTTCTAGTATTTATAATTTGATGGGCCTTAAATTCACTAGTGTAACTTCTTCATCGTAGCTCAGTTTGATCTGTAACATCCTTCTATATACGTAAAGTGGACCTTTTTTCTGTAAAACAACCCCCAAAAAACAGCAAACAAGCAAAACCCTCCAAAACCTCCCAGAATAACAAAAACCCAAGAAGAAAACCCCCTAACCTTTCAAGTTGATCTATAGTTTGGTTTATACACAAAATGGAAGCTGTTCTTATATCATAAGTACTGGTATACTGATGTTCCCTGCTATATGATGTTTACAGGTGAGCCATGTACATGTCAGGACAGAACTACAGCCAGTCCTTGTGCCCTTACTGTGGCTTGGGTGCCTTCCTTCACATTTGTCCTGGCAACAATTGCAGGCTGTTACTTTAGAAGCTGCCATTCCCTTGGGTAACACACATCAGCTGCCTGAGCAGGGCTATGAAGATCTCCATAGCCAATTAAAAACAGTGAGCTAAAGGAAGGATGTGGCTTGGCTGAACCACAAGGGATGAAAAAGGCAAATCCAGCCCAATGGAACCAACTGGACAGATAAGAAAAAGCAAATACATAATGTGGTACATGAAGTTACTGCAACTGCCGAGCAGTAATGTCAGAACAATCTTACTGTTTCACAAACACAGACTTCATGCAAAGCCAGGCACCACGCAAAACCTGGCTTAGATCTGGTGTGATTTACCTTTGGCTTCACCACCATCACTAGCTAAATATCAGTATTAGCTTCATTCTGTGCTGTGCAATGTGTAAATCTGAGTATCATGTTATGTAAGGCACAGTCAAATCAATGTCACTGTGGAATACAGAAACCGCTGTACTGATGTACTTGCACACAGGCATCTTAAAACTGATTTAACTTTTATATTCTCTATGATTGTGACTTCCACTACTGCTAAAAGACAGTTGTAATCTTTTGCTTTCACTGTAAAAGGATCATTTGAAAATTTGTTCTTGCCTAGCTTGTACTTCTTGGACTTGCCTTCTGGACTTTCTTCTTTTCATGCTGTGGTTTGATAAAAAAAGGTAGCACTTCAGTAAGTTGAACCTGCTGACAGTAAAGGACCATTACAAGGAGGATTTTCTGCTTCAGACCCATCTCTTTTACTTATTTAATCATATCTCCTTAAAACCGTATTAGATATTCATCAGCCTGTAATACTACTGCAGAAAAGTTCATAAGGACTAAGAGACAAGGCCGTTTTCAGATATTTTCAGTATAGGTATTTATCTGCCACCTAAAGCAGTCACTATGGTGCTTGCTTTCTCCTAAACAAAAAAACTCAGTGATGAGCAACATTAGGGCTGGACCAAACTATTTTGCAGTACTCCTTGCGTGCATTAACTGAAATATGGTAATTTCTTTTTCACCCCTTATACAGAGCTGCATGGTTTTAGATGTATATTTTGGATACATCTGACATACATCTGACTGGAAGGGTGCCTGATGTACTGTTGTAGACATATAATCAAAAGCAGAAACTCCAGGCCACATATCTGTGGTGATTTTGACAAAAAGTCCTTTTGCTCTTTAAACTCATGCATGCTTTTTGAACCAGAGTTTTTTTTTGAATTGGTGTATGAAAAAGACAGGTTTTACAACTCCATTTTAACACACTCCTATCAGTCAGTTTTAATGCATTTAACATGGAAAACATTAATTTTGTATCATCCTAGCCTTCTAGCAGACAGTGCTATTCTACATCAGGCCTCAGGTTTCATACAAACTGAAGCGTACTCAGTCAACAGCATTACCTTTATGAGCTAAACTTGATAGTTCATTAAAAGACATAATTTGACAAGTTCTATTGTCTAGATACTCTTTTTATAAATTTTTATACCATTTATAAAATTTATAAATTTTATATCATTTTATATAGGTGAATATAATTTATATAAGCCTCTTTTAATGGAGTTTTGTATCAGATTTTCCACTGTTTTTCCCAGGACTGATGTTAGTCTGCCAGACCTATTATTGCCTGAATTAGTTTTTTCGCTCCTTTAAATGCTGGCTTCACTTTTCTTCTTGGCTGGTTGGGGTTCTGAAGCATTCCAAGACAAGTTCTAGATCCTCTTTGCTGGTGTCTGCAAGCGCCTCTTGCAGCCCGTCACCAGCCTTTTCTGATTATTCTCTGCTCTGTCAGGACACTAACACAGGCAGCTGGAGATTACCATCAACAATAGTAACGAAAAAGCCGGACATTTCCACTTCATCAGCAGGGCGAAGTGACGTAAAAGGTTCAGGCTCCCTTCCCCAGTGGTGAAAAACAACGCTCTTTTCCTTACCGCTTCTTTCTGTTTTTCCTCTGCTGCCATCAATATCAGCTCCCATAAGCGCAGAAATGAGTCACTGCCCCTGTCCCTACCTCTTTATTCTAATGCTGAAAACACAAGTTGCTCTGGATATTCTAGGAACCAGGTATTGGTCCACACATCCAAACATTTAGTAATCACTTCAGGGAAGGTAACACAGCGGCTGCTGTTCTTGGAAATCAGAAGGTACTATGAAAATAATATTTTTTTCAGTGTAACACACAAACATTTTTGTCTCTGAGGTAAAACTAAACAGAAAAAATGTATGTACTGGACAACCTTGTAGTTTATTGTTTCTCTTTAGACTTACTCTCACAGTGCTATAAATAATCACAGTACTTTAAAGACAAGAGATTAATTTAATGCTCTGCTCCTGTGAACTGTTCACCTTAGGGAGACCCTTGAGCCATATCTACCAAACTGTCCCCTTTTAAAGGGGATCAGGTCCTGGAATGGCCTATTAGCTCTGAGGATTGACTGTCAGAATATCTGTATGAATCATGTACTATGAGGAGATGCTTAATAAAATGAATAATAAACATAAATGACCTCAGATATTGGACGAAGAAACCGCACTTCATTTAGGCTCTAGTAATCATTTATTGTGTCTGGGGAGGCTCAAATTCTTCTACAGAAATTTTTGCCATGTTGCTTTTATGTTTGAATTCAGGCAACTCCCTTCTGTCTATGACTCGATTTTTTTGTACCTTGCTTGTCTTTAACTGTCTAACTTGCATTTAACTAGTTACTCAATGAATATAATTGTGGCCTCTGAACTAAGTGACCAAAGAACATGGAGCAAAGATTTTATCTTCATTGTAATTGAAGATTATAAGGGTATGTTTCCAAAACTATTAAAATGGAAGTGTGTAAAAAACCTGCAAGTGTTGGTTTGCAGTGGAAATGCCAACAGGCTACACAATTACCAAGGGGTTGATATGCCACTATGTTTACAACATACACCAAACAAAGTAATGGTAATGATTAGGAATGCATATGGAATTGTAGAGTGCCTCTAAAACTACTTTGTGAACTGTAAATACCAGGCTTCGTAAATAAAGTTCCATTAATGAAGTGTCAAGAAGTGACAGGATTATATTGGCAAACATACAAAATCCTGATTAGTTTTGACACAACTCCAGATTAAATGAGCATATAAAGGTGGAATCTATACTGGAAGGACTGCAGATGTGAAGTTAACTGTCAGAAATATACACAATAGTTGTCTTTTTTTCCTGTTCTATGTGCTGTGATATTTTTGATTCCATTTGCCTTTTGAATTCTTGAGTGTAAAGGCTGGATCATTTTTAAAGACTGGAGAAGAAATAGACATATGCCAATGATTTTAAAATTTACTGGTTAATCTAGTTAGATTGAGGCTTTCACAATGGAGAGAGCCTTGAAACAAGGAAAGATTGTTATTAATATACTTTGGATAGCCGTGCTGGTATTATTTAGAGTCTCACACTCACATAATCACTCTCAAACTCACTATTTCTGCTTTTGTGAAATCAGAGTTCACATTTTTGATATCTGTGGGTCTATGGCCTTGCTGGACTTGTCAATGACACGCTCGGACTCAGGCACCAAGAGCCAAAGAGTTAACAAAGGGAGCAATTGACTTGTGCTTATGTTATCAGACAGAAGAAAAGGGGGATAGTCCATCATTGTAAACCAAGTAATCTCTGGGACCTGAGGCCAGGAAGCCAGAGGTTGCTTAAACATTTGGCACCCCTGAGCACATACCAAGATGCCCACCCCTAGGTGTGTCAAACTGCTGAATCCTGCTTGTGACGACCCAACATTCCATGCCAAGAGCCAATCAACACTTAATAATTGACTTAGTCCTACCTCGCCAAAAGATTTTCAAACGTATAAAAACTGGCACTTGAAAAACTCTCTTTGGGAGGAGGAGATGGGTTGAGGAGCCTGAACCTCTCTTCCCTCCCCCAAGAAGGGATGCCTTTTTGGCAAGAGTCGAACCTCTGACTTTGTCAGACACATCCCCAGGAACACATCATTAACTAAAGCGCTAAACTATTACCTTGAGATCAACTTTTGTACACAGTGCATTTATCAACGGCAATCCTGAATGTGTCATACCTGTTGTTTGTCATACCTAGTGTTTCAACTTCACGAAACTGTTTCAGTGAAAGTCCTCGGAGGGGCTCTGACAGGCAAGCTGAATCTGATGAGTGGCTACACACTTAACCCTTTAGACGTAAACCATTGACCAAGTCTGGGACTAGCAGTGGACCCAGCTGCACAAAGACTCCTCTCTGAGAGAGAGTTTAGAAAGCAAGGGGGTCTGTTCTGAACCTTGTGACTCAACGGGAGGGCTTTACTTTAGCCTCTTATCAGACTCCTTTACCCCTTTTAATGTGACAATATCGCTGTTTGTCTCTGTTGTTGTAATTAATGTCAAGCTAGCTTTTATATAGAAGGGCCAAATATTACTTGCTACTACTCATTGGGATCTTGTGTAAAGTGGAGTAATGTCTCTCCTAATCAAACCCACAAGATTGAAACCAACAGTAAATAAAGATTTATGCTTTTCTTACAAGATAGAGTAGTAAATAACATTTGTTTCAAGATGCCACATAATCAGGTTGCAGAGGCAGACACTTTCAGCAGGTATAGAAAGGATTAGACAAATTCTTAGAGAACAGGTCTATAAACAATATCAGGAAGAGGCAAAGTTGTGCCCTCTAACATCCCTAATACAACAACTGAGGGTAATGGTGGAGTAGAAGGGGAGTGGATGACTGAAAGCGGCCAGGCTCGGGTGTTCTCCCTCAGCAGCCTCTCTTACTGCCATTAGAGTATTAGGGTAGATGGATCATTGATCTGACTCAGAAGGGAAATTGTTATGTCCTTCTCTATTTAAACTCAAATAAGGATGTTTGAAATGGATAAGGGATGTTAAAATAAAATTAGCATAAAAATAAGTCAAAAGTGATTTTGGTGACAGAGAAGATAAAGCAAAATTTCCTACAGTGAACATTCAACTACTACGATTATTGCAAGGACTGATAAGTAATATATAGAGGCAGAGTAATTAGAAATACATAGACGTAAAGAAGAAAATACAATAAAATTTTTAGAAGGAAAAAAGCAACTTTCCACGTAGAGCAGAGAGAGAAACATGAAAAATAACTGTTGAAAATAGTAACCAACAGTATGCTAGAAATTAACGTAGAAATGAACAAGGAGAGTATGACTTCAGATTTCTGTGCTGCTATTAATCATAAATGAACACATGATCTAGATTAATCGACAGATAAAGTGAAACTGGTCTTATTAAAAATCTCCAGCTTGACTTCACATGTTAGGTACTCGGATCAAAGATATAACAAAGTGTCTGAATCCAGTGCTCCAATAGATAGAAGTGTTGAGGATCTTATTTTCCAATAACTTCAGTAGTACTAATGCTCAAGATTCTTTTAAAATAATCATTCATGCAAAGTCAAATGGTCTAACACACCAGGCCACATAAACACTGCTGCATTTTAAGTATCTGAATAATTCTACACAGTTTAATTCACTCAGTTGTATTTAAAGTTAGTAACATTCCACTCATTAATTTTGTTTTAAGTATAGTTCTGGATACTTCAGTAAACAGAGCTGTGAGGATTAGCAAAATAAGATTTGAGGAACAGTTATTATTTATGAACTTAGAAGTCTGTTATAATGAAAGACTGAATGAACTAGATACAGATCCAAGTTCTGTTCTCAGTTATACTGCTGTAAATCCAGAACAATTCTACTGATGTCACTGGGCTCTGGAGTCAGACAGACAGAAAATCATGTGTTTCAGTACAAAAAGCTAAAAGAAGACTTAGGTTAACACATGATATAACTGGACAAAGTCACTGAATGTTTTTGCTCTAAAAAATAAGCAAATACCTTTCTCTCATTCTAAGTTTGCTCTAACACAGAAACACTAGTCAAATTACAAGTCCAGCCAGCAAATTTCCAAACAAGAATACACGTATCCATGTGTCCACAGCCCATCTCCACCCTTCGAGAGTCATCATATAGCTTTTACATGCAAAATATCAAGGCAAATGCCCTCCTCCAATGTCATGGCACACGTTACAGGATGAGAAGGAAAGCTGCACAGTACCCGATGCACCTCTTCAATCCTATCCATCTTCATGACAGCTGCACGTGTCAGGTTAGCCTGCTCTTTGGTGAGAATTTAGACTACACATAGTTAGTGAAGTTATCCTGGATTTATGTTGCTGCAGTCAAAAGCTTTCTAGGCTTTGAGAAAACTATGAAGTCTTCTGTGATAAGAACTTAGAAACTAAAGGCAGAGATATCAAAGAAGATATAGGATTTACAGCAGGCAATAAGGCTGAGTGCCAATTCTTTGGAAGCATTGTTTAATAAAAGCAAAAGAAGGGCGTAGAGACTGTCTACAAGAAGAATTGTTCAGAGGTAAAAGGACAGAGTGAAGCTTACTTACTTAAAGAAAGACAGGAGTCTGCTGAACATCATGATAAACCTCTTTTATTTTACTCTGGAGCACTCTCTGTATCTGATCCATAGTGTGTAATTGCACCCTTAAGAAAAGTAGACTGGACAAAGCCCTAAAAAGCATGAGCATTAAGGGAATGCTGCACTGAACATGGGCATGAACTGGGTTACATAATGAAGCACCAAAAGATTAAATGAGGTGGGTTCACAATTTATAGCAAATTATATTTATAACATTTAATCAATCACAATTTTTCCAGTCACTTTATTTGTCCTCAATTAATCGATCAGTAACCTAATAAGAGAAGTAGATTAAAGCCCTCAAAAGCAGTAGTACTCTTTTCAAACTCCCTCGTTAAAATGATTTCTTGCCAGCTGTTTTCCCCAATGAAAAGTATTTATACCATCACTGTTGCTTACTGTTCAGACAGGTGAAAAAGACTTTCCAGACTTACAAGTTTGACCTGGACAGTGTGAGCTTCAAGGTTTTTCCAGGTCCCTGAGGCAAAATGCAAGCTATACCGTTAAAAACTGGCGATGCCTGACTCACAGCTTGTGCAGTCAGACTTGTGCACAGGCAAGATGCTTCACTCTGAATGTCACAGTGGCTCTCGAGGCACTTCTGGCTTGAACCAGTAAGGGAACATATTCAAACTCTGAGTGTCATTTCTGCACCACAGAGTTGGCAGGAGCCAGGCTGTCTGCGGTGATGTCTACAGAGCTGGGGAGAAGAGGACTAGTGCTACTCTTATTTTGGCCTAGGCTGATGTGGTAGATCTGCCTCAAGTTAACTTGAGAAGATTTTAATTTTACATACTTGTCAGTCTATTTCTCTTGAACTGGTTTTTAGACAGTGAGTAAGCCTTGCTGCAGTATTTTTCATCCATTGGAGAGGCTTTGCAGATGAAATATGGTCTGTAGCTTCAACTTCTGTTCCTAACATGCGATTTAAAATAATTATTTTAACATTAAATTTGCATATTTTAATAAGCAATGACTAGTTAACTTGTAACATCAGAGACTTTCAAAATGCTTTCCAAATATTTTTTGTTTAAGAATATTTGTGGGCTTGCTTGTCTGTTACTATATTACACCAATCGTGAGTTAACTTCTTGCTTATTAACTATAATCAATAAGTTATGCTGAAGCCAAATCGCCTAAGGACTTTCTCAGTTATCCTCTCTTATCCTAAGCTTCTTAGAGACGCTATGTCTTCTTGGCCTATTGTCAAGCCAACAATGTTAAGTATATTGTAATCTTAGATGTGAGAATCTACTGTTGTATTATCAAATTAGACATTAAGGACAGATCCACAGTGAGTTGAGGAGCTAAAATGCCCTTTCAGGCATCTGAAGTCATAGAATTATAGAATTGCTTGAGTTGAAAGGGACCTGTAAGGATCATTGAGTCCAACTCCCTGTTCATTGCAGGACTGCCTAAAATTAAACAATATAACTAACAGTATTGTCCAGAAGAGCAAGTCAGAAAAAATGCCTTAGGTGCTAAGGATTTCAGGCAAAAATCTCTGGTACATCAAAAAAACCCCAGGAATTTCTCTGCCCAAGTTTCCTGAAGAGTTCATTTTCCTGACTATGCTCAGAACATGCCTTAGCCTAGCACTGAACTCAGTTAAAAATGTGTAATGACTGCGATGGTCTTCCACATACTAGAGGAGGGACGAGGATCCCAGGACTGTTTCTTTGCCAGCTGCGTGCTCAGACTGCGAGGCTGGAGTCAGGCTTTGACATCAGCCACTTCCCTGCCAGACCCATCATTTTCATGTTCTGACTGCACTACGGCACAGTTCAGAAGGAGTAGCAAGCTACCTCATAGCCTCGGCATGAAGGTGTTCTCCTGGAATGTAGGATCTGTGTGTAAGTACCACAAAGAGCAAGATCCAGCTAAAATCCAGCTCTCTCACAGCTCTAACTGCTGCTCACTACTCAGAAATTTGGCTGCTTCTGTTTGCACCAAGAATCAGACTGCCGTTGTCATACAACCAACCGTTTTAATTGATGTCACTGAAACCAATTACTCAGAATATAGAAAACCACTGGTGTCTGAGATAGATCATATTTACAGTTGTTTTTCCATAATTTAAAAAAATGCGATGTATGAACTGTATTTACCATTGAGAAAAAATTGATATTTTGCCATTTTCTGTGCTTCTCTAAGCTTGGTTAGTTTCAAATCCTACAAACTTACAAAGCATAAAGAAATTTCATGTGCCCATCTAATGAACACCACTGACTTAGACATTCAGAGACATATCAGTACCTTCAGATGTCTCTTCCACTATGTGTAAGCGTTTTGTTTTGTGGACGGGTGGGCCGAACACCTCCTGAACACAAGTGTCTGCTACTCAGTCATCTTATTTAGACCCCTGACTGTTTAGACATCCTCTGGAAAATAAAGAGGGTTATGCTTCACCAGACAGCCACATCTTCTGGATTTTCACCTGGAATTCTGTGGTGACACAGATACCACTGGGCCTTTCTGACTTCACTAAGTGGAGACACAACACTCAGAGACAAAACCAGCTCCCGATCCTAGGCAGTGAGGACACATTGATTGTTGTCTTCATATGATATGAATTTTTCTGCAGAGGGAGTGAAGTCCCAACTTGGCTGTCCCCAAAGTACATGATGGAAAGGGACAAAACTGTCAGCATTTACAGTATTCAAGATGATTGAATTGGACTCCAAAGCAGAACTTGACACGTCACTCTTCAATACGGGTGACTTCAGCATCCTTGGCCTTGCACTGTTAATAGGAAAGCCCTGGTGTTTTGATTTAGCTTAGATGCTAGTTAAGGCCTTTTGGTAATTTGTCTTACAGTTCTTAAAAAATTATTCTCACTTTGGCTTATGATTTTACAGCTCAAATGGGGACCTTCTAAAATGCTTAGCTGTTTTAGTCCTACATCTGCAATAATACATATCAAAACAGCTGAGCATTCCTCATAGGGTATTGCTGGGGTTCTGAAAGATAGTCTCAGGTTAGATCCTTCTTTACATTGTGATTTTGTCATTGTTGTTAATAAAAGGTAGCTAAGCAAGTAAACAGTCCCACAAAGACGCAGCTCCAGATTGCCTTTTAGAGGATCTAGTCCTATATATTATTAACACTAATTGAAATTCTTGGAAAAATAAGGACTTTTAGCGTGTTCTTAATTTTCATTAAAAGTAAAAACATTACAGCTAATGTTGTTGAGCTATACCATCAAACCATAAAAATCCAATGAATCATAATAAAAAGGCAGAATTGTACGAAAAACCCTAGTGAATATGTTATGAATGACACTAAAAGCCTAACCTCAGGGAAATTAGTGAGACTTTTACCTTTCAATATGACAAGGTTTCACTGAAACCGAGTATTTTGTTGTTATTTATTTAATATTTATTACTTACAGTTTAGTGCTATTCAGAGGCTTGGTAGTTTATTCACAGAAGAGTTGTGAGTCCCCACACTAATTCAAAAGTTTACACAAATGAGTATTTGTTTCATTTTGTCTTGTTATTCATAATTTATTAAGGCTTTCTTGTAACAATGTCATGTATCAATTCAGAGGACGAAAACAATAACGTGACTCAGTGAGTCATACCATATTTCATGTAAGTGAGCACAGAAAAAGCTATCCAAAGGCTGAAATTTGTTTGCATAAATTTTTGGTGAATAATTGTGACTAACAAAAACATTAAACCAAAAGCTGGATCATTGCAGAAGATGGCAAAGAAAAAAGCAGCCAAAAAGAGGATAAATTAGTCCATGCAGAGCGCTGTAGCGCCATAGTTGAGCTGCCACTGGTCTTCAAGCTATGTCACATCAAGCTAGCTTGGATACTTCACCAAGTTGCTGCTGTGTTGTCTAAATAAACTATTTACAATAAATGATTCAAAAAAGTCTAAATCTCAAAATATGTCAGTTTGATGACAGATACTGGCTCCAGTGGTTTCCAAATGTCTGTCACACTTTACTATGCACTTAAATCTATTTTTTAACATGTTTAATCATAGTAATAATATAGGGACAACCAATGTTTTACAAGCGTTTCAAAACATAGAAAAAGAACAACTAAACAAGAATGTGCGCGTTATTTTTTTCTCTGTGGCACTCTTGCTTGAAACATGCAAAGAAAGCTCAGGTTTAATTTGCTACTAGCAATTTCCCTGTTCTATTCTTGTTCTGCTTAGGTTTCCCTATAGCTGAGTGGCAGTAGTATAAACTAGCTTCAGAAGGAAGTACCACAGTTTTGAGCCGTGTGATGTTCTGCTGGGTTTTCTATGTGGAATTGCTGTTTAATTAAATAAATCAAATACAATCTAAGAAATCCAAATACATTTGAAATATTCAGCTGGATTTCCATATTATTGGAGAGAAACACTGCCATTTGTTTCTTCGGACTGAACTTCTTTTAAAAGAGGAAGCAAAATCTGCAGAAAAGTAAGGCTCTTGCTGGGTGCTACAGAAAGCACCCCCCCCTCTCAATTTCTGCCACTGCGTATCACCAGATGTTTAACAGAAGGCAAATGTAGAAAATAGAAATCTGTGTATTAATATCTAGAACCACACAAAGTAGAGGTAGAAACTAAACTCTGTGGATGATGTTTCCTTAAATGGAGCACAAAGCCAGAACATACTAGCCTTTTTCTCTTACATTACGCAACTTTTCCTTTCATGGAATGTAAGCTTGACACAGTCTTAGGTCAGAATAAAAATATTAAAGACTACATCTTCTGCTGGACGTCCGCTTCCATTTGAGAAGGCGTCTTTGCCAGTAACAGATGCTGACGATTTGATCTGCTTTGGGATACACTCAAGACTCTGCTTGCCTTGCTTTTGCTCTGAATTGTAACATTGTGGATGACCAATTTATACTACAATAGTGGTGATTTATGTTTGAGCTATAGTTTTTAGTTGTGGGGTTTTTTTCAGTTTTTGCTGTTTTTTGTTTGTTTTACTACAAAATCGTAGTTTGCAAAACAAGGTTTTGAGTTAGAAAGTTTTATGTACTCCTGAAAAAAAATAGGGCTTTTCCCTTAAATTGCCCTAAATGGTGCGATGTTTGACTTACTCCCTTTGCGATTTAGTTGATGTTGAGTGAACTTGCTGATCTACTACAAAACATATTGTAAAAACTCAACAAGTAGTCTGGCTTTACAATGTCCCTTCCAACCCCTACTATTCTGTGATATTCTGTGATATTCTGTTCCTTTATAATGAGATTATAAAAGTATTTCTCTGTCTCACTGGGGATTTGTAAAAATCAACACATCAAAGAATAGGAGTAATGTAAATTACAGCAGAGAGAAGATCACGGACAACAGCCTGGACAAAAAGTAGAGGAGAAAAAAGCTATTCTGTGACAGTACCAAAGGGCCTCAGTGAATTCTATTCAGAAGTAGGTTGAACCTAATTTCCTTGTTTTAAAAGCCTCACTGAGGATTTATGTAGCTTGCAGTGCTTGCTGTCAACAGTTTCAGGTGGCCATGTCGACCCAAACTGCAAGAAGGTTTCAGTCATGCAAATATATTTTTTATTTTCATAGTCTAAAGCATAGTCCATGTGTTCATATACATATTATTTTAAAAGGACAGAAAGGTTCAAGTGTACTTCAGGATTTTATAAAAGTAAGCTTCTGGAAAACTTGAAATCACTATAAAATATTTCCAAGATTTGTGTTTGTTTTTTCAAACACCAGTAAGGGTCTGTATACATTATAGATATATATATTTATATAATGTAATAAAACGGGTGAAAAAAACCTTAATCCAAATGTATTGAAAATTACACATTTTTCTATGGCAAGTTTGTTCAGCTGCTGTCAATAAGGTCATTATTTAACTATTTTCTAGATAGAGACAGTTTATCTTATGAAAAGGTTTTATTTTGTTTTTTAAAGGACATAGTTCAAATTTGGCTTGGCTTTTGCAGTGGAGTACAGCAAATCCTTTTTCTGCAAACAAAATGTTCTAATTTACTGCCCTCAATAAGATCCCCAAGCTTGCTTAAATTGTTCAAAGTGTTAGAGGTATAAACTATGCCAAAAACTATACTAGAATAAATATTGCATATATTTTCAATTTGCGGGTGAATGTAATGCAAAACAATTTCGGTTGTTAGGCACATTGCAATCAGGCTCTGTGCAGGCTTCCCACACACATTGCTACCAAAACACTTCAGTCCTGACAGTTAACACCATATGATATTCCAATCTTGAATTACCTTATGAGCAGCTACTGCCAACTCAGTCTGCAAGTTTTGGAATATTTGAACCCTATAGACATGATGACTTGTTGGTTTTTTGGTTCGTTTTCCTTAGCACCATGCTTTTTACACACAAAGGCTATGAATATCTGCTCACTGTGAAGGATTTCTGCTGCACGCTTAACTTTGCTTCCTAGAAAGCCAGTTTTCCTCAACTTTTATTTAAGTCATGGGCCACCTTCTTTCTAGCTGAAGCTACTGGATTTTTTTATCCAGTTTCTCTTAATATAACAAGCTTATGTTTATTGACAATGTGAACATGGAAATTGGTCTTTGGTTTCTTTCTAAAATTTCTTAGAGCATAAGAAAATGGTTAACTGTCTGCACAAGTTGACTCACTTGACTATTAGAAAAGATACACTCAGTACTTTGAAATTGGAATTGCCCAAAAAGTATCTCAAACGAACAAAAAAAATTCTTCCTCCAGCAGTACTGGAAAGAAAAAGCAGCAGGTTGTGGGGAGAGAAAGGACAGCATGCCTGGTTTTATGCATTAACTTCAATTTATATTGGCTCATTCTGTGTTACACACTAGACATTTTCCAGTTTCATTCCACAGTGGTCAGATGAAGAAATCTTAGAGGATGGAGAAAACAGGCAAAGTGAGGATAGGATGCTTTGGAAAGACAATGAAGACCAACAAACATTTCTTTTATTTTATTCAACCTTGCCTGCTATCATTTGTACTACGAGAGCTCAGCATCGTGTGTGGCTTTGGAGCACTTGTCATAGCAACCAAACAGATTTTTACATGCCTAACAAGACAAAGTGTTGTCCAGTCATACTTCCTTCAGACTCTTGCTGTCAAAAAGATTTGTAATAAAGACAGCTATGACTATACTCTATCCACACATATTGCAGAGAGAAACTTAAAAAAAAAGAAATCACTGTACATACATACGGGTAAAAATACTTTACTTGTTTTGGAAATGCAGTCTGTACACCTGTAGGATTAGAGAAAGCCATTGAATTAATGGTGTCAGAAAGTCTACCTACCACCTACACACCAGTAAAATAAAAAAATACAGAAAAACATATCCAGCTGAAGTAGCGCAGAGAATCCTAAATTTATTCCAGTCAAAGTCTTTTTATAATCCTAGGACCCTTTATATTGAATTCGTAGTCAAATCAATGTAGGGATTAAGAGTGTTTTTAGAAACAAATCCTGCTGCAAGGTACCGCCAAGGGCGTTCAAATAAAATGTAGGTACTTGATCATCTTTAAACAGTAACGGCTATGGAACGCATCCGTTTAATTTATCTGTTGTAGTGTAGCTTTTCCTCCCTCTTTTTGCTAGTCTCGCTATAAGAACCTCTCTGCTTTCCAGTCTTTTGCCTCCCCTGGAGCTGGAATAGTGCACTTCTCGTAAAGGTTAGACAGCAGCACCTGTCCGCTGCGCTTAACCAGCACACCTGCTGGGTTCTGCTCTTTCCAGCTGGTTTAGGGAGGTGTGAAAGAGGTGAACATGGCTATTTGAGAGTCTTATTGTTCAACATTGCTCAAATATGTTTCATCTCTAAAATGAAAGCAATGTATTTACAGGAGGACAATAAACTAATAGCACACAGGGTTTATTCCATCTACAAACACTCTGCTTAAATTTATTTGTTAGATTTCTCTAAGCAGTTCCTCAGTCAGAGATTGTATTCACCCAGCTGAAGTTCCTTCCCTCTGGTTCATTCTCAGGTATTGCCTGTTTGCCCAGACCTCTTCATCAGTCTCACCAGGACACCCAGACCAACCTTTTCAGCCCAGCAGTTATGTCAGTATCATTAACGGCACCCATATGTTTGCTGAGGTGTGACCAATTTTGAATAAGTCTTCCTTCCTTGTTTTTAAGTTTAACTAGAAGAGATTATTTGCAAAATAAACAACTCATAAGCCCAGTCTACTTTGCTGCTTTGTTGTCCCTCACTTCAGAGCTGCTCTTTGCTTCTCTCCAGCCTTAATACATATTCCTCCTCATCTTTTCATGCCTTTGCTAACTGATGCCTGTGCCATCTTTGGTTTGATTATATTTGGTCACTGTTACAAAAGACATATTTTAATGTAAGAAATTACTGCATGCAGATGCACCCGGCTGGACAGTTGCCCACCATCATCTTTCACCTGTGCTGCCTCTTCGGAGCAGCAAGGGAAGTGAAGTGAAATGGCAGAGATTCTTCTCCCTTTCTTGAACACTCCTGTACTCCTTATAGGTCTGTGAAATTTCATCTTTACCCTGCCTCATTCTTGTCCTTTCTTCAATCACAAATACTGATGTGAGACACAGAAAAGCTGTGCCGCTCATACGTTCACTACAAGTAGATACAGTAATATAAGAGTTCAGTTACCCAGAGAAAGTCTTCCAGATGTACCTTGTTAAAGGCACCAAAGGGAAGCAGCAGACATCTTAGCTGAGCAGACAGTGCTGCCTTAAATGGCCGTCAGAAAAGGAAGAGAGGACCAGGATAATATTGAATAAATGGTAATTTAGGAGCCAGAAGGACTGATGTGCTGTTCGTGTTGACGTAGTTCAGCAATCTTTTCTACACAGTGCGACAGCCATGCTAATCCTCTATGAGAGCCTGACAGGCTTATACACCACAGCCTGCTTCCCACGTAACAAAAAAAAAATGCATAAGGATCCTGTGTGAAATAATGTTTTGTTACACAGTTGCCATTTTGGGGGTGCATCATACCTAGCCATCCTTCCATAGGAAAATAAGATAATATTCAAGGACAGCAACTTGCCAAAGGGAATAGAACAAAGTATGCCTGTGCCAATTCCCACGTAGGCTATCAAGATACAGAAGTGTGTCGTATGTGTAGGAAAGAAATTAAAAGTGCTGTTTAAGTGTAAGTATTTTTTTCATTTACCACTCAGCGAAAAGAGCTTTCACACAGGAAAAAAAAAGAAAAAGCTTTTCTGTGCTGATGTGATTATATGTAGCAAGAGAATCCTACCTTTTCTTGGGATGGAGTGAAAAAGCAATGTGATTCAACTGCAGACAACAAACGAACATGAGAAAAAGAATTGAAAAAGAGAGTAATGCACTACAGGAATCCTGTTGTAATTACAGGATAACACCTCTACTCATTATTAAGTATTCTGATTTAGGAGAATGGATGAAACATAATTTAGCTGCAACAAGATTCAGTATGCAAACACCTCAGGGCAAAGATCATGTGAGGGTTTTTTTGTATTTACATAGCTCCCAACACCCACTGGAGTTTCTGGGCACTAGTATAATACGAATGTTATTGCTGCTAGTACGACTTCTACTATAGTAAATGCTACAAAAACATTTATAACAAACAAAACGGATAGAACTCTTCTGTAAAGAAAATTAACATTTAAAAATGGTTTTAAATTCATTGGGATATATTGAGATTACATCACTTGGTGGTTTATGATTCCTCTCTCCTTTGGACCACTGCTGAATTAAGGAAAGTAAGTGAGATGAGGGGGCTAATATAAAATTTTCATCCTGTTAACCAGAGAGCTGCATCATCTTTTTTTTTTATGGAAATAGATTAAATGATGGCCAGTAGACATCTGTTCAGCCCTGGCTAACGTGCTACATCTGGCATAGATGGCACAGCCATCTCACAATTCCCAGTGCGATCCTCTGTCTTCGCCTTAGCCTTGCCTGCAACCTTGGGAGTGTGAGGGGAAAAGGTGCCCCAGCTTTGCGATTGTATGGATCTCTGCTCTTCAGCATGGCATCGTTCTGCTTTTTGGGTTTCCAGCATCTCCAAGCGGCTCAGCATTGTGGCGTGTCATCATGCTGCCAGTGATAGAGCAGAGTCCCAACCAGTCACAAAACTTGGGTAATTTTTTGTCCCTCCAAAGTTGAGTTTCCATCATGCTGACAGTGGTCCCATCATTCAAACTAGGCTGCACCTGGACACAAAATTCAGCACCCATTTCTGTGTTAGGGGACATCTATGCCAGGTCTGGAGTCACACCCTTGCTTGTGATAAACTTCCCTGCCTGAGGTGTGAGATTCTTCCCTGTCCCTATGCTCTAGCAAGCCTTCTGTCCAAGTGCTAGACCCAAACTCTAGCAGCTTCTCTTTCGTATGTGGCATTGTGTCTCATTCCTCCCTGCTCTGTCTCTTCAGGACCAGTTACCCTCTCCAAGTTTGAAGTGGCATCATGCCCTCCGGGCACAAGTTTTCCTCTTCTGTATTGCATATGGTGTTTATCCCATTCCTCATGTTGTTGTGGAAAACATGGGAGGTATTTTCCAACATGTACTATTCTCCCAGAATTTTTCTGGATTAACAATATGCCAAATTTCCCCTCTTCCAGTCTCCTTTTATCTCTTTCCCTTTTCTTCCCCCTCAAATAACCCAGCTACTTGAAGACCCCCTGGCTAGTATGCTGACATGGAACTTGCATGCCATGCTGACATGCTGCTATCCTGTAGAGGAGAAGTGAAACTACATCTCACTATTCAAAAATTAAAAAGCATATTTCATTCCCTTCCCCCTCCATATTTCCTTGCCAGCTTCCAATTTGATTGCTAGCTTGGTTTTTTCTCCTTCTTGCACACAGCATTCTGCTGAAAGCATCTGTGTACCTTTTTGTTGCAGAAAGCTGTAATGCTCCACCCACTGCATTGCAGTTGTGATTGAGAAACAGCCTGTAAAATACAGTGGATCTCCCAGCAGATCTGAGACACTATTATAAATATCTTTAATGTTAATATCTTATGATAATTTTTATTTAGGAATCATATATGACATCAAATAGTGGCATTATTGCTCCCCACAAGGACTGTACTCTTCTCCTTTATTTGAAGAGGTTCACTGTTTTTTATTTCACTTCCATTTGATTTTTATGAAAACAGCTAGCAGCTTATTCCTTAGCGACCACTCTCTTACTGAAGAAATTGTTGCATAACAATACCCTTTACGCCTGAAAGGTGAAGCTTGTCGTCAGTCCGAGTCCAAGTGAGAGGAATGCTCACCTTAGAACAGTCCTCTGCTTTCCCAGCAAGTCCAGCCTGTGAGCCACCACTACACTTAGTGTGGTGGAGCTCACAAAAAGTCTTCTTGGCAACAACTACCCTAAAGGAATTCTCAAGGGGCCTGAAGAGTAAAGCCCAGGCCATAACAACAGGTCAGGAGATGGATATAGATAAACACTGTATTGAATATAATGTCACTCTCTCAAATTTTCTCCAAAACATGGGCAACAGTCACACAGACCACCAAAGCAACCACCTAACTTAACAGTGGTGCCAACAGATAAGATTTTCACATTTCATAGGTTTCATGTACTTCAAAATTATTTTTCTAGCAATATGAATAGTGTCCTAACAACTAATTGAGCTAATTATCATATGTTATTTTAAAATGGATTCTCTTAATTGTTTTGCAGTAGTTTAAAATGAAGGAGCCACAGTACACAGAGGAACAGCACTAGACAGGTGTCTTGCTGGAAAGCGAAGGAGGGGGGAAGGGAAGGGAAGGGAAGGGAAGGGAAGGGAAGGGA
>Ga0065711_1030224_pt1 | contig 33231 bp, 15 predicted proteins | sample Hoacrofraction12_FD_59098 | JGI IMG/M metagenome (GOLD analysis project Ga0065711, IMG submission 59098) | Hoatzin crop microbial communities from Cojedes, Venezuela - Epithelial fraction 12 v2 (version 2) | ecosystem: Host-associated > Birds > Digestive system > Esophagus > Crop | place...
TGAACATGAGGAAGAACTTGTTCCCTCTGAGGGTGACGGAGCACTGGAACAGGCTGCCCAGGGAGGTTGTGGAGTCTCCTTCTCTGGAGATATTCAAGACCCGCCTGGACAAGGTCCTCTACAGCCTATTGTAGGTGACTCTGCTTCAGCAGGAGGGTTGGACTAGATGACCCACAGAGGTCCCTTCCAGCCCCTACCATACTGTGATTCTGTGATTCTGTAATATTTGTGCCTGAAGCACACGTATCTCTCCAGTGTACAAATTAAGGCCTCACTGACTAAGGGGACCACCAAGACTATTATGAAAGATCATGGGAAAAAACAGTTCCAGCATATCAGCCACCTAATCTTTGGCAGTGTTTTACCTGTACACATTACTGAAAAGAAGTGTTTTAAGGAAGGTTTTTAAGGAAGGTTACTGTGGAGGATAGTAACTGGGCACATATTCTACAGAAGGACACTGTAATCCAAAAGAAGTTCAATTTCACTGTTGTTTGCTGTCCTTTGTCATCAGAGTTGCAAAATGCTTTCAGAAAATTTGAAATATATACAACAGAAGAAAGGAAACTGAGACTGGGGAAAAAGTTTGGAGATGACGTCTTACAAATTGTCAGCTCAGACTAAACGGCTTGTAGACTATAACAGTGGGACTCCTGAAAGAACTGTTTCCACAAAAATAATATACAAAAGATTTAAGTTATAACAAGGCATTTAGAAATGTGGCATACCTGTTCAGAGGAAAGGTATAAAAAGTTTCTTCCTAGGCAACTTCCCACTTAGTACCCTCCAGAGGATTCATTTGTTAAATACATCCTTCTAAGTATTAGTTTCTGATTAAAGTGTCACACACATGAAGGAAATAAGTGATTTCTAATTCTGAAAGTATTTGAAGTATCTGAAGTGTTTTGTAAAGGTACAATAATAACAGTCCATAAGCAGGACATCATCATTTGTGACTAATCACCAAATTCAACTGACAAATAAATTGACAAGAAATGTCATCAATGTAAATTAACATTTTCAACCCATTAGCAAAGAGCACCAGCTTCATGTTACAACAGAAAGAATGGCTCCATTTTGGAAAGTCATTCACTATCATGCTATAGACAATGACCCCTGTCAAAAGATTTAACAAAGTTCACAGGTCAATGCAGTGGGAGGATCTCTGCTGTCCTGACTCATAGTAATAGTCTAATCATGCAGAAGAAGTTTTAAGTGTTGATAATTTAGTGAATGAAATTCATGCCTTTTGACCCTGAATGAAGAGACAAGGGAGATTCATCTTGTCTTCAATTAAGTTTAAAGCTATTTTTAAACACCTTATCTGAGCCAAGCGTCACAGGATCCCAAAATTTTTAATGCAGTTTTCAAGCTGTATCATAAATTAAATCTGCAGATACTGGGTGCTGGGAAAACTTTTTCACATGACAGCCATGAAATCCTGATCCTGCTGAAGTCAATGGGAGTGCTGCCATTTCTTCAACAGGGTCTGGATTTCAGCCATATTGATTAAAATCTCTGAGCGCTGTCTTGGCTATGCTATCCACATGCTGTTCCCACTGGGTTCACTGGCAGAAAAAAAATAATCTAAGTAAATGCTGAATGTTGCAGCTGAAGCAAGGACAGTATCACAATCTGAAGAATGTGTCTGGCCATTTATGAAATTTCTGAGATGCAGAAACCATTTCATTAGGTTAAATTAATTGATACATGGCGCATAACCCATCAGCACTGAATCTGTTTTCAGTTTGTGTTAAGATGTTACATGAGGGTTTGATAGCACCTAAATGTAAGCAACCACATGGGTTGGTAGTTAGCACAGCAGAAAACGATAAAGCTAATTTACTCTGAGAACTGTATAGAACACAGTCAGACCCAGAAATTGCTGCCCTAAAAATCTAGGGTAAAGATACTCTAAAGCCAGAGAGTGCCTATCTGAGATTTCAGTAAAGACAATATAGCTGTCCATACGCCTTCTTTTCTTTGTATGTTGAGATGAAGGGGCTATACTGTATGTATGCAAAGCCATAAATGATACTTTTTCAGACTTCAGACCATTTTGCTCTACTGGTCAGTGCTGCAAGGAGCAGTGCTGTATCCCTGAAGCACCATAGCCATGGCTATAGCAAGGGGGCAAGAGAGGAAGGGAATAGTGTCCCAGCTCTGCTGCCTTTGAGTCTGCAGGCAAAAGGAGACAACTAGAAGGCAATAGGGACCAGAATATCTCTCTCTGTCTCTCCTCATAGCTTAGACAAATTTGGGCCAGCAAAAATTGCCTTTGTGATTGAGCTTGTCTGGCTCTTAGGGGTGTTTTTGCTCTGCCAGTGTTTCTACGCTAACTGGTGTACTCCACCAGAGCTGCATCTGCAAAAAACCAGCTCTGTCAGGCCAGTAATTTTGTGTTCCTCTACAGTAAAGCATTCCTAGTGTAGTTAAAATCTTGCTCACATACTCATTTTAAACACTCCCCCTGCTTCAGTGGAACTATGTATGTATGCAAAAGTAAATACTTCTGTCAAATATTTGCAGAACAGAGCCTAACGGTAGAAGAAAAGCTTATCCTGGAAATAGGTGTGACATAAATTGTTTATATTTTGCCTTCAGCTAGAGTAACATGTCTCTATTATCATTGTTTTTTTATCGTAACTATACCACTGAAGACTTAGGTTAGCATACATATTAACTGTATTATTACACTAGTCTCTGGTTCTGAGTATGGCCCAGGTTTGCCCTGCTAGAAGCCACAGCCCTCCAGCTGCCATCAACCTTCCAGCCATCACACACAGCACTCTGGCCGTCTGCCTGTCCTGCCCAATGTCACCTGCTGTGTCACCAGGCACAAAGAGCCTCCTGCCCCCAGATGTTGGCCAGCTATGAGATCTAGCTCATACTATTCCTTCCCCGAGCCCAGCAAGCATCTGAGGGCCAAAGCCCAACCACATGTTAGCTGTTAGCTTACGCTGCTTATAAAGAAGTTGTTAATAGCTGTAAAGTTTTTCCTGGGCTAGGCGTTCTGCTTTCCGCTTTGATAGGAACATGTTTTCATTTGAACAGAGTTCCTTAAGTGCGTGTTGGGATCTACAGGCTAAGGCAAACTAAATCAAGATCACGATGTGTGTGCATATGTGTGTGTGCAACAAGCAGCAGCAGTTTAAAGGCCCGACCTGGCACTCCCCTCAAGATCATTTTCCCCTAGAAGTCTGCCTCCTCTTTGCATTCTATCATCTTTATTTCTTGCACAGAAAAAAATCTCTTCCCGACTCGGTTTCCTGCAGGGGAAGTTAACCAGAGGTGATGGCTTGTTGCCCCCCAGAGTGTTTATAACACGAAGAAAACTGAATGCGACATTAAAGACCAAAACAGCCAGAATTTTGAAGGCTTTTAGATACCCCAGTTTTTGAGAGTACTAACAAACAAACACAGATACATCCGATCTTGCCCCATAAGACCCAGGGAGGCTCCACTGGAAAGGCCCACACCCTCAGCTCCCCGAGGCACATCTGCAGGGGTTACGGGGGGCTCTGCAGCAATGTCCCAGGTGTGGCTGGGGGAGCACAGCCAGGGTCTACATCCTTCAGCCCTTCCCCAAATGATGCCTCCAGTGTAGCAGGACGAGGACCTCTGAGCCACATCCCTGGGCTGTGAGGAAGTCGCTGCCGTCAGGCAGCATGGGGCTGACCTGGGTGGCTCTACACATCACAGCAAAGGCCTCCGTGGGATCATTTTCAACACCCTTTCCAGCACAGCCCTTGCTGAGAGCACAGACTGGGCTGCAGCAAACACCACATGCAAACATTAGGCCCTGAAAACTTATAGATGTGTGACTTCTACACCAAGGTTTCCCCATGGGCTTCATCATCCTGGGGCAGTGTACTGCCTGTCAGGAGAGACACCGCTCTGTCCTGCTTTGGGAGGAGACAATTTGGGTAAGGCTGTTGCTCGGGGGCTTAAACAAGTCAAATTTAAGTGTGTCAAGTGCCAAGAGCTGCCAGCAGGAAGCCATGGCCAGAGGAGTTCAGCTCGATGTTGCCTACCACACAACCAGGAACCAGCACTGCTGTGGAGACACAGCTTTGGGAGGGCTTTTTTGGGTAGTGCAAGCAGAGCAGGATGCTGTGATGTATGGAGCAGTTAGAACTCCCAGCTCATTAGGATTAAGATGCTTAACGAGACAGCACCTGCCTCCTAACCTCTGTGGGAAGCGTCCTGCCCACCCCACAGTCCCACGGCCAGACCAAGCTGCCCCATGCGCTGGGCTGCTCCACTTTCACACCAGCACCACTGCAATGGCTGCCGTGCTGTGGTGGGGGCAGAAAAGCCAGCACCCATGAGGCCCAAAGGCACAGGGAGAGCAGTTGGGCTTGTCTGTGTGCCAGCGTCACTCAGAACAGAGTCACCAGCCACCCATCCCTTGCACTGGGGCAAAGAGGAGTAGCATCCCTACACCATCTCTTCATCGAGAGTAACCTCTCTCACAGGTGAGATGTTCCAGTTCGTGACTTTATCAGGCTTCTGGCAAGGAACACCTCAGCAAAAGTTAAGAAAAGTACCCTGGCCTTCAGGCTCCTCCATGGGCTTTGTCATTAGCCAGTGACAAGCAACTCATTAAGAAATATTCTGTGTTTTTAATGTGGGTTCCCATCTTGGCACTTATAAGATTACAGCATGTGACAGAGCGGATGGGCATTAGCCTTTTCAGCCTGACAGCTATGCATACAGATTGCTGCTTGAGCCGCAGGGCATCTTCCAAAAGAAATCATCCTCTCAGAGCATGACGGATGGACAGAAACTTGAAACATCTGTGAAGGCTATAAAAATCCCACGTTAGGAGTCTGTTCAGAGTGACAAAACAGGGTGTCCATGAGACAGTGATCTATAGGGGCTGCCCTCTACTTGCTGCTCCACTGCAGTGAGACAGGGTTCAGATGTCCCTCTCCACACTTACTTGTTTCTTTTCATTAGTATGACTGAGATAAACTGGAAACTACAAGCTGAAGTTTATTCTGTCCTTTGCTGTAGCCCAGGCAAATTCAAAATGCCAACAGATTTCAAAGGAGACTTTATTTCTAGGGCCTGGACTTCCAAATAATATATTTATTATTTAAAAATAAAATTGGTCACAGCTGCGGGAGCTTAATAGATGTCTGCCATGTAGATTTCTACTGCCCTTCCATATTTTTAGTGCTTTAAAATATGTTTGCCATCTGTTCCTGCCACAGTGTTAAAAACAATCACAGTGACTCTTTACGCAGAGGCCTTAGGATGGAAGTTGAATGGAGCCCACTAGATCACAAGTGACATGATGCCAAGTACAGCAAATATAATGAGTGTGTGGCCAGATATTTAAAGAGTACTGTTTGTAACCCCCTTCCCTCCAGTGCTAAGGGCCATTTATATACATGTGTCAATACTAAAAAGTGCCTCTAAGAAGCAGGCTGAGAATGCAAATAGTTGAAGCAACTGGTGAAAAAGCCTGAAGTTCAATGCTGGTTTTTACCATGTTACACATCTCAGTTTCTAACCCGTTAATAGGTAAAAAAGACAGAAAACAGATCAGAAACAGAGGATATGTATTATGGCAATGTATAAATGAACTTGTATCCTGAGAGGAATTCTTCCCTTCCCCCAGCTCCTCAGAGGATAACAGATGATAACTCTTTAGGTCTTTGCCAAAAGCACCACACTAAGCTAATATTGATGAAGCGGCTTTCTGTCTCCTCAAAGTTAAATACCATGCTCCTGGCCAAAATATTTGTTACTCCTCAAAGATGAGGTTCTCAATTTCCTTTTGATTTTTACCATACAAGCAATCATCTACTTCCATTTTTTAATTGCTTTCATTTCTCATTTTGTTGGAAAACTGGCTCTCAGCCGGATCCTTAAAGATCCCTCGATGATGACAAACAAGTAACAGTGAAGTGAAAGCAGATGACCTCTTTCCATTATCTAAACAGTATTGGTTGGAGGATTAATACCATTTTCATTGGGCTTTTTTTGTTTTTTCTACCATTAGGTTCAACTAGATTTTCAGGTAGGTCAACCACATTGAACTAACAGGTTTAACGCAGAAGGTACCTTTAGTCTTCACCCCTGTAGTCTTCTCAGAGTTACATATCAGCATTTCCATCCGTTTTAGCTGCCCATATTCTTAAACTTCTGCCACTCCCTCTGGTAGGATGGATGATGAAACATGCAATCACGATGTTCAGTTTGGGGCACACTGCAAAGAATTCCTCCCTAATTTGACTTTAAAGTGAGACTAGAGTGATTATAATCACAGCACTGAAGTTCCGTTGTGGGAACTAGACAAAGATGAGAACCATACTCAGAATCAAGGTATTTCAAGCCAAAAACTACCTTCCCCAGTTGGTTTTGCTGTTCATAGAGGTGACCAGCATTTAAAGGTTCAGGTTCTGTGCTGCATTGTTCCTCACACTGTGCACAAATCTTTTATACAAACATAGAGGAACCATGAGAGACAGAGACTTGCTATTTGTCTGGCACTTTATTAGCTGCTCACACTTGTAGCCCAATTCCGTCTCTCTTACGACCCATTTAAAATTAATTGTAAACAAGGACATTAGATTGTACCACTGAGGACTGCAGACTTTGGTCTGACTCCAAGGCCAAGATCCTCAGCCAGCATCGACAGAATTCTAGAATATTAACTAGCTCTCTAGATTGTAACAGAGCCACATCTTTTCCAGCAATTTTCCTCTCCAGTCTCAAATCTCTCAGGTGCTTTTTTGGACCACACCTGTTACAATCATATAATATACAATATATCTCTTTTGTTCATATTACACATGATTTATATGACATTTTGTCAATCATTTTGTATACACTGTAGAAAACTCTCTCAAGGCCAGTTCCCCATGTTTGAAGCCTTGCAAACACCCATCCTATGTTTGGAGATGTCTAGAATATGACTCCATATTTCAGCTGTCCCTTTCTGGACATTTAAACTGCTCTGACACTGCACTGGAAGAAGACAGGCCATGGATATATTTTTAAAAGGCCTCTAGAAAGTTTGTTGATGAAAAACTCTTGATCTCAGTCATTTCTTTAGATGTGAGTTTTGAGGAATGTATAAGTACTGAGTAAATCTGCGGCTTAAAGCCACAGACCAAGAAATGCATTCATCCTCCAAAATTCACTGGCACGGTGCAACATTGCATCACTCCTGAGCACAGACTGCACTCTGTGCTATCACAGAGTCCTAACCACCCAGAGGTGCATGCGACTCATAGCACAGATAACTTTCCCATGTGATGCTGGTATTTTTTTTTAAAGTTGTTTGCAAACTGTTTTCTTATTTGCATCTTCATAGTTCCATGTTCAAAAAAAAAAAAAAAAAAGAAAAGTTTGGTAATGTTATCTTTCATGTCTACCAGAAGTCACAAAGTCCTTTAATACACAGCCAGAGATTGTGGAAGTTGGCAGATGAGTTTAAGCGCTTTGTTTTCCCATATCACACACAGAACTGAGGTGTTGGTTCTTACTATTGCTCCACTTCACTGCCCAGATCTTGCTTATTATAGATGAGCCAACCAGCATGCCTTTCTAATGATAAAACCAAGCAATTCCACTTCTATGCAGCAAAGCAGTGATGTTTGTGAAGAGGCTTAGAGCCTATTTTTTTTGGAAGATATCTTTCTTAACATGTTCAGTTCCTCTATTTTGCTGAATGAACCAGCCATGTCTTTTTAATGCTTTTTTAAGTGATCTTTCCCTGGTGGTCAGCAGAGGGGAAGTATGAGTCCAAGCAGTGCACAATCATATCATTATTTCAGCACTCTGCTGCATATGGGAACTGTGGTTGTGCCAGTTTTTTTTCGGACAGAAAACAAAATTCTTGCAGCCATATGCTAGACTTAATGTGTTTTGAACTGAGTGCTTGGCCTTTGGGATGAATACCTATGCTGATGGACAAGTTCTTTTCCCTACATGCTTTACTCCCATTTGCAAGGACATCATTGCGTAACTATTCTTTTCTCCCAGGCATGTACTATCAGCTCCTCCATATTTTTTTACTAGAAGTTTTACTCTTGTACAAAACATCATTTCATAGATATGTAGACTTCTTTATTTGGGAAAGAGGGATAAAAAAAACCCTGAAAATGGATATTGAGGCTAGTTTCCCAGCTGTCTATGGTCTGTATGAATTCAAAAGACATTTGCCTACTATCAGTACTGAATCCCCCCAATAAATTGTATGTTGCCTGATTTATTCTTTCAGTGTCAGGCAACTTGCTGAACACTATTTTTAGTTAAAGCTCAAGTCTGGAGTCTCATCTGTCCAGGAAGACTTTCACATTTCTGTAATGACTTAAGCTTTATAAAAATAGATCATTGGGCATTCCTTGATAAATTTTATCTTTTTGCAGAGAATAATCTCTTGCAAACCTTTCCTAGGCATTTTTGTTCTTTACAGAATGATGCAGTGTACCTGTGGGAAAAACTATTCTTTTCATTGGTATTTGAAGATCTGGGTCTTGATTTTGTCATTCCTGTGTTAAAGGTTGTTACAAAGGTATACCAGTAGCAATGATTTCTTGCTGTTAAGTCACCATTCTAGCATTCATTCCCCTTTACAGGGCAGCAATGAGAACAAAGTCTGCTCTCTGTTCTGTAGATACAGCTTTCCCCCAAATATCTCACCCAGCTGAAACATCTGGTTGCTGCCTGCACTAAAAATCATTTTACAGGCCAGGTGCCTGATAATTAATAAAACAAATCTTCACTGAATCTTTCAGTTGATTTTTCATCTTTTTCTGAAAATTAAGCTGTTTAAGCCTGAAGTTCATTCAAGCCTTTAAAATGGAGAACTTGCCTTTTCTACTTCATACTCCAGTGGGTTTTTAATCAGCCATGAATGGCAGTGAGGAGCCAGTGCTAGAAGCAGACTTTCTGCACAAAGTTCACTGCTTGTTTTCGGAAGGGGTCTTCTACAGATGCTCTAGAAGTGACTGCCCAGAGTCACTTCAGAGGCAGTAGATTTACAGTCATTGTCGTCCTCTCATTTCTGCTGAAGACATCAAGAGACAGACACCTTGCACTTCTGCTGTCACCACAGGGAAAGTTTTCATTTACTCCAGTTGCTTCAAAAAATGCCAACCTATTGCATGTATCAGTGTATGAGTTCACCATCATCAAAGAATTTTCTGAACTGTTCTCTCTTCCTTCCCTTATTCCCTGCCTCCACACCCCATACAGAGTACTGCACCTTGTGATGTGCGTGCAGGTATATGAGCATGACAAGAGGAAGATGAATGAAACAGCAGCTACCCTAGGCTAGAGAGAGGGGGATGGAAACCTGTATGCCTTTCATTGATTTGGAAAAGAAGGCTTCTTAATGCTTTGAGAATATCCATGTGTTCCTGTTACTATTGGGAATTGTTTACTTTTTCCCCTGGTTTTGTAAAGCACCTCTCACAGTGACAGCTTCCAAGTCTTTGCTGGTTCAGGTACTCTCACACCTGTCTGTGATTACATGGCCACTGCGATTCCCAGACTTCCTGCTAGATTTCTTATTGTGACATTTTGTAGCTTTAAATAGGTCCTAATGGACATAACACCTGTTTTCTCTCACTGTGGGTGATGGCCTCTTTTTTGGAACAGAAATCTATCTGTCCACAGGTCTAAACCTGAGTTTGTGCTTGAATACTTTGCTCAGTCAGATTCTGATTAACACTTGCAGGAAGTTCTTCTAAAAGGTAACCAGCAGCAACAATAAAATCCTTTAATAACTTTTCATTATTTTTATAACTTTTTCTTTTTGAAAAAATTCTACTGAAACAAGTCTGCTTCATCTTCTTAGGCTTAACCAGGAAAACAGATTACATTTTTAGCTGATATGGTCAAGTGCAAATTCCAAGTCTGCTCAAAACACCACATGTATCAAGTTTGCTCATGTGTAAACTTTGGAGTTATTACCTTTTTCTTTACCTCTAACACATATTACCATGGCCAGAACTCATCTAAATACTTGTAGGTTAGGCTGGCTTTGGGCACCTATTCATACCAAGACGCAAGTCGACCGGTCTGTGACCATGCTTCCAAATATGAAGCAGGAGCTAAACAACAGCAGACAAAAAATACAATGCTTAACTTATAGAGATATGCTTCATAACAACACTCTACAGCAATGCAAAATGTACAGCTACTACCAATAACAGCAACCAAGCACAAACAGACTCATCTGGGAGATGTGGATGAAATTATGGATTTAAACACCTTTCCTCCACTGGGGTGGCTGGGACACGTAACATATATAACGATATATGAAACTGTGAGAAGAAAACTGCAATATAGAACATGCAACACTAGTTCAATCATTTTAAAGGAAACTTGCTCAAACGGAGCCTTTGAAAGCTACGGTGGAAGCAGGGGGCTGGGAAGAGAGTGCCTGGAGATTGCAGATGGGAAATCTGACTCTCAGATTTAAAAATGAACAGTGTCCAGTGTCTATAATAGCTACAAATGAAGGCAATCAATACTATGCACGAAACACCACTGTAATGCTCTATAGTCTTAGATATCACTAAATGAATACAGATGGCATGTCTTCCTCTGAAGTACTTTGATCAGATGGAATACAACATAGATTTTTGTCCCTAACAAAGCTTGACTCAAAACAAGACACAAGATGGAATGGGCCAGAAGGTCATGTTAACCTTGTGGTTTTATAGCAAAGTGCAGTGGGAGACAAAAATGGCCCAATGTTTAGAAGTTTTGTACACGGGTAGAGCCAGAAAGTCTGGCTGCTGTCTGTTATCCTAGCATTAGCAAGCAAAGCAAGAAGCGTTAATGGGGGTTGAAGGCAAAGACTGGTAACCTAATATTAGTCAACCAATATGTCTGTCATTTTTGTGTTCATCAGTTTGATCAAGCTGTCAAAACTTTAGGAGACTGAATGATGGAAATAAATCTAGCAATTCCCATTTAATAGCCAGCACTGTTGCTATCTGTGTACAGTCTGCTTCAGCATCCTCCACTGGTGTAGGACTGTAGTAATGTGTCACATGCCTCAGCATTTCATACACAGGCCATGACAGGCTGTTGAATGCTTTGAAGACTGATCAATCAGTTGTGTATTATGTAAAGAAATGTTGAGAATTCTGATATATCTTCTGAAAACATCAGTAAGTTTAATAGAAACATTTTCATTCAATGCAGACTACGGCAATGACATAGCTGTTTCAATTTCATATCATTTTACAAAACATCAGTGGATGCTCTTTCCCAGCAGTCTTTTGCAATAAATCAGATACATATTTACAGCTCTTTGGCAAACAGAAGCAGAAAGATTCATTTTGCCAAAGACGGCAGCCTTCATTTGATCTTATGGTACCCCACATTTTTGTACCAACCAAAGAGTAGAGTGCCTGGCAGACCCAGATGTTGGTTTGGGGAGCAAGGTTGGGGCTCTGAAGACTCCTCAGACCCCAGCATCCATTTCCAAGTTAGGATACTCTACAAATTGAAATGATTCTTCCAAAAGAGAAGCCAGCCTTCGTTGGGGAATATCTGTACCAGCATGTATGGCCTTGATGCTCAGGTCTGCTATGAGTAACAGACATTATTCCTGGCCCTAAGTGGGATCATGTAAGGGATATCTGTAGAAATACCATCTTTACTGTCCTGCAAAAATCAGTCCCCTGCCCTCCATACCTTGATGACCTTTAAAAATATTTTTTCCCTATTTTTTGTGGAGACCCACAGAGGTCAATAGACATTGCTGTTTCCAAAGTGTCATTATCACTGCTATAATAAACAATCTTTATGGCCTCAAGCTAAATGTACTATTTCAAAGTTAAAGAGGCCTAGTCAATACTTTCATTATCTGCACCATAAATTATCCATTAATGGAAGCTCATTAGGCAAGGCACTGGTTTTTTCTCCCTGCACCTCTGAGTGTTGCTCTGGACTCACAGCTGGCATTGTAAGCTATACAGTTTTATGGAGAGTGTTTTCCTCTGGAATGGCCAGGCAGCTGGCTGGTCCAGGGCTTTGGAAAGTGAGAAGGGAACAAAGCAAGGGAGCAGCCAGAGTTTTTTTCCTCTTTCATTTAGGCACAAGGGGAAGATAAGAAACAGGTCATAGCAGGCTACTCACCTGCTTTGCAAGCTGCTAGCAGGGATGAAGCTGATCTGGACATTTCTCGTTGAAAAGGAGAGAGTGCACTGGGAGCACATTCTTACTCCTCGTTCAAACAAGCACTTAACTCAGTTGCCCCCAAGAAGCAGAATTTGGAGCTTGAAATCCACAGAGTGCTCAGGATACAAAATTCTGCTGATTTTACTGAACTCTTCCTCAGATCTCTGAGGTATCCACTAATTGCACCAGAAAAGCAAACAATAGCCAAAGATGGTAAGTTCGAGTATCAGATGACTTTTTATGCACATTGAGCCAATTAAGATAGAAGGGGAAGTAGATTACCTTAATCAGCTGTTTTCCTAACTTGAAGAACCCAAATATTTCACCCACATCAATAAATTAGCTGAATTTAAAAATAAAAGAAAAAAGTTTACATTGAAGTTTACTAGTATTCAATCAGTTTATTTGGAAAAGGAAGATAAATCCAGAAAATAATGATGTTAGTTCAAACCACAGTGTTGTAGAGAGTCTTTGCTTCCAGAAGCCCTCTTTGCTGGTACCCATTGGCACACTACTTTGACAGTTAAAACTCTTCATAGCTCTGACACATTCAAGAAAACTTGAAACTAGTAGTATCAAGTAACCGTATAACCAGGTATTTTGCATTGTCTTCACCTGTGCTTGAACTTATCCTGCCTGACCAAGTACCAGCTAAGTAGAAAAACATGCAAAATGAAAAGTCACAGATAACACAAAGCTGGGGAAGTGACAGGAAAACTCACTTCAGCAAGTTAAGTAGCCTGGTTAAGACACAACAAGAAAATCTGGGAGCAAGTCTGCATTTTTTGCCATCCATGCACTGCCAGGACAGCATACAAATGTGTGAGTTCACAGTCTGTAAAAATGTTCGTAACAAGCACTTGTATTTGGTTTGGTTTTTTTTCAACTTGCTATCCATGTATGTTCCTTTTAACATATTCCTGACGAAGGAGAAACTGGAGAAAGTAGCTGCAGTACAATATGAAAGGCTTCTTTAACCCCCAGAGCATCCCAAAGGATAGGTTTCTAAGACTGTTGAACAGAGAAGCACAACATTGGACATTCCTCTGAAGCAGAGGCCCTGGCCCCTTCAGAGCCAGTGTAGTCTCCAGGGACCGAGTCATCTGAGCTTCCAGAAAGCCACAAGCTCCAAAAGACTCAGAGAGGCATATCAAAGGTATTTATAAGCGTTCAACAGTCGCCTGCAAGTCAGAGATGCAGCACGTTTGTTTCAGCCGCTCTCCTCGGAGCAAGGGGTATGCGAGATGCTCCTGCTGCCACATCATTTTGCAGGGCTGCCCCAAGGACAGCCAGAACTGCACAAGTCCCACGATTCTGTTCTCCTTTATGCAAAACATAATGGACTAGGGGATGGGGGAATCAACTTCTTTTTTTTTCCTCATTGTATTAATGTATTGTTTTACTTTCTAAATCCGCTGCATCATCCAAGACAATTCAGCCTTTTTAAAAGCCTCTTAATTCTCAGCAAACCCTTCAGCCTAGACTTGATGCCAAATGGCCTGACTATATCTAGAAGTAGGTTTCCTAACTATGGCATGACAATTCCATAATCTGTTTTAATTATATTGTCATAGCACAGTTATGTCCCTTGTGCCAAGCAAACAAACAAAGATGCCACAGAAGATTTTAATTTGGATGTGGAAAATACAGCTGAGTGACCTTTTGAAACAGAGTTTCTGAGATAACAATGTCAGTTTATGTCAATGACATACCAAATTCTCCTATGGCACTCCAGTCACCACACTGAAGTCACTTGCACTGTAGAAAATTCGTATATGCTTACATCCAGCTATATTAGAATTGATCTATACCTTCAGGTTTTGTAAGCAGAGACACTCTGGGGAAACAAATGCTGAGACTCACCATGAGTGCTTGTGGCAGCCAAGTTTTCTATTTGTATTCATAAATCTTCGCTGGCATACATGACCATGGGCTCAGTATCACATTACTCACCCGAGTAGTTACCACCGATCAGCACAGCTCCCACGGAGAACTGTTGTGGCCATGTGGACTGAACACAACATATGAGCCAAAAACCTCTAAACACTATTTATTTAGATGGGAATAGCAGATTTCCTACAATGAATATTGAGGAAATCATGGTCTCCTTCTAGACATTCCTCTTAAAGGAAAAAGATGGTAAACTCTCTTGAGTTATTTGTGAGTTGCTTTCTGTTACAATTGGAAGTATATCAAGAGGACATTGTGGTAAAAGCACATTACATCTTCATTCCATATTTCAAACCTGCAGGAGCAGAGCCAGAGGGGAAAAATTTTCTATCGTGTACTGCTAAATTGTATAAACTCAGTATTAATCACCATAAAAGGGAACACTATAAAAGGGAAAGTAGTAAGGGCAGCTGCAAGTTGCATCAACCCACAAGCCTTGTCTATTTTATTACTTCCTTAGCATAACACAGTTAGAAATATGTATTTCATTCACTACTGCTATTGCTATTATGGTCAGCACTACATATGGGAGGTCTGTCACTGAGAGAGTTGATGAAGGTGGTAAAATACGAGTCTTGGCTGACAAACATGAGAAAAGACTGACCTCTTATTGAACAACTCTGGTAATGGCTTGACTCATCTATCCCCAGTAAAAAACTAGCACCAGGAAAAGGTACTAGAAGGGTAAGAACATGATCATTTGAGACACAGATTATAGTGTTTCTGTTAAGAATAAATTCTCTGGTGTTCCTTCATGCTCTTATCTTCTCCTTGACTTGAAATATGTGTCATAATTTAACTCAGCAGCAGGCAACCATGCTCCAGACAGGCGCTCACACACCCCTTCCCTTCCCCCCCCAGTGAGATAAAGACACTTTAAAAAAACAACAAAGTACATACTAATATTAATATTACTACTACTACTATTGATAATAACAATGATAATAACGAATGTGCAAAACAAACAATATGCAATACAATTTTTCTCACCACCTGAAGACTGATCTGTGGCCAGTCCCGGAGCAGCAATCGCAGAACCCCGAAACCCCAAATTTCCAAAAAAAGTTCAAACTCCCAGACAGGAGAGGATTTGAACTCACAGAAACGAGAAGAGCAGAAATCTCCGTGCCCCCTGGCCAATCCCTTTCATAAACTGAGCATGATGTCTATTGTATGGAATATCTCCATTGGCCAGCTTGGCCACCTGTCTGGCTGTGCTCCCTTACAGCTCGTGCAGACATGCTCATTAGCTGAATACGAGAAACTGGAAAAAGTCCTTGATTTCATAGCAACAACTAAAAGCATCAGGGTTATCAACATCCTTTTTGTACTAAACCCAAAGCATAGCAGCTACTGGGAGGAAAATTAAGCCTATCCCAGCCAAAATCAGGACACTGTGACATAACGAAAGGCCAGAAAGTCAGCTGAAAGGTGCATTCTGCAGACCATCACAGCCTCTCTCTTTCTGGCCAATAATAAATCACAGCAAAGTGTAGATGAGAGAGAATGGGGAATCCAAATTAAGAGTATTCTTCTGCATTCATGAAAAGCAGAAAGCCATCTACAAATGACAAGCATAAAGATGAGGATGGGCTGGGGATTAAGACATAGCCTGGTACTCAATGGGCTTGTTTCAACTCTTCGTTTTGCCAGAAATTTTTTTGTTCCCCACCACCCTACAGATTAAGGAAAACATACTATTTGTCTCACTCACTTAGATCGACAGCGATGAGCAGTAAAATCTGTTTTACACTGTGAGCACAAAGCCACACAATGGATCCCTTGGGCTGGCTACTGCCTTTAGATATGCTATAATACAAATACATTGCTGTGCTTTAAAAAAAAAAAAAAGGCAATCTCTTCTATTCAACTGTAGGGGAAAAAAAGAAATAACAAAACTCAGCAACAGTAGCTGTTATTTGAAACATCTTCCGGGAGAAATAACAGGCCTGCAACTATTTTGCTGTTATTTTTTTGTGTTATTTGTGTTATTTCTGTTGCACAAAGAATAAAATATCGAGAGAAAGATAGACAAAAATGGTGCCTGCCACCAAGCTATCACTTCATTGACATGGCCGCACAAGACAAATTAGCCAAACAAAACACACTTTATTGTGGTAGGTTGAGTTTTGAGTCAATTTTCCAGTTGAAACACTTGTATGGAAGCAACTACTGGCCTGCCTCGGAGGGCACAGTCCAGTGCACACGGGGAGAGGGTGAGCTCAAGGCAGGACTGATGGGGCTACACTGAATAGACTGAGAGCAAAACCAGAGAATCCTGTAAACAGCGCTCTGCTCCCACCATCAAGTTACGAAAGAACTCATTCTAGGAAGCTTGTCTGGGAGAAAATATTGAGAGTACCTAATGGCTTTAAGACACAGGAAGAGCAGAGCAATACAAAACAGAACATTTCGTCAGTGGAGAAGTGCGTGAACCAGATGAGACAGAAAGAAACAGAAGGCGAAATGAGCATTTAAGTCATAGCAAGAACTCTAGAGAGTCTGCGCAACCTCTGGAGCACTGCAGATTTTCCAGATCCCATGTGAACTGAGATTTTCAGGATTTGTCACGTTAGCTACCACTGAGTTGTGACCATGAAAATAAGGCTAGAAATGGTTCCAAGACAGATCATGATATGCAGACAAATATGACAAGATGGCACAAAAGGATCCTGATGCCATGCAGAAATAAAGGGACTTCTAAAAGTTATCTGAATGGAAACTGTTACAGAGTTGATCCAATCCTTTATGCATTAACAAGGAAAGAAAAAAACATGCATACCCTTTCTCTGATGTCTTTAATGAGACATTACAGCTTTAATTGGTGAATGGACAACACTGTTGTGGCATCACATTTCTCATTCAGCTGTAACATAAGACACATGCAAGTTATTTTTGTTTGTATTGGGTTGGCAGATGCTTCCATTTGAAAAAATGTGTAATGGGAAGCTTGCTAGACAGTGACGCAACACAACGTGCAGCGCCAAAGCAAACTTTGTGTCTGTTTCTTTTCACAATGAGATTAAATTAATTGAAAATAAATCCACTGAAGTGACTGGAATTACATTCATATAGAAACCAAGCTCAAGGGAGTCTCCCACATAGTGTCCTTGCCCAAGCAGGGAAGCAAAGAGGTCCTTATTTTGCAGGTCTCATTTTTCCCTGCCCCATTAGGGGTTTTGGACAGTGCTATGCCATTAAGCATCACCAAAGTATATTCTTCAAAGGGGACTTCATCTCCTCTCCTGCCTTTCAACATCCTGAATTTCATAGGAAGGAGATGACAGGATTGTTTACTCTCTTAGAATGGTTTTTACTCAAAGCCATATAGAGTAAAATAACATAGAACAGAGCCCACAAATTTTCCTAGTCTTCTGCCAGAAACCTAGAGAAGTAAAGCACCTTTAGAGTCCTTCCTTTGTCAATAACTCTCTCCCTTTAGTCATTGTAAAGTAGCAACTACCAACAGCACAAGTGCCTGAAGGACACTCCAGCCAAGAGATGGAAAGACTTCAGACTATAACTCATTCTCAGTGAGGCCTTGCATCAGCAAACTTCTTCTCATCCAGCACCTAGTTTTGTTTACCTCTTAAAAATATCAGGGCTGTACAGTCCTTATGCTTCCTACCTAGGAAACTTCCCTACAGAAGCCCCTGTCAACAAAGGCCTTTACACTTCACTAAGAAGCACACAACAGCTATTTCTCTTCTCAACATCTTGAAACAAGTGTTATTATTAGATGTCTACTACCTCTCAGTCCCTGGAGAGGTAGTTTAAGATTATTTAGATGTATAACCAATTTCTTGCAGGCATTTGGCAAATATGGTTGCTTCTTCTTTCAGTTAGCATGCATAGAGGATCCATAAGAAGCTTTATCTTGTGCAGTTTCTGGCTTTTTACTGCTATTGTCAGTGAGAACAGCAAACCAGAGCTAAAGAAACATGAACAGAGTAGAGTATTTTTGTAGGATAATGGTAGGATCAGTTTGTGCATGTTATGAATCTGCTGGATGAATCTTCTTCAGGAGGAAGTTCATTTATAAAATCTGTAAAAATCTTCTTGTAGACTTTTTCCAAGCCATTTTCAGGCTGCACATCTAAAACCACTTATTCATATATTTAACTTGATACACATTAGCAGTTCTATTGATTTATCTTTATTTTGAGTTCAGTGGAGCTACTCTCATGTGTCAGGGTAAGCAAAAGCATGAGTGTTTGTGAGACAGTGATTTAATTGCTCTGATCTCAATTTTTTTTTTAGCTACTCTTCATGAGGATTGACTGGTAGAGGAAACCACCCAAGAAGATAACAAATATTCCAGCTCTGGTATTTTCAAATTAAGTTTGCAAGCATCTCCTGGAAATACACCTTAACCAGCCCAAGACACCTTAAATGAGAGGTAACTGTGTGAAACATAACAGCCTGAAACAGGCAGAAAATTGAACTGACAGAGTACTCTTTTTCATCGTGAACACAGTGATCCTAATGTCTTCATCACAGAAAACCTGTCTTTAGCATCCTTTTCAATCTATCTAATATCATTATGTTTTATACCTATATGAACACATATAAGCAGTATATATTGAAATATATGATGTGATAATACATACAGTTCTATGTAGTTATGTGACTGCTACATATATTTGTTTTGGACTGAAGGTAAGAGACAGAACATTGCAGATATTAGAGAATTATCTGGTAAATATTTATGCCTTTGACTTTTCTTTCCTCTTTCGAAGCAACTACATATTTGCCGTCCCAAAATATCGAAAATCCAGCACAAAGTTCTACCTTACTTTCATTCCTTTTTACTATTTAAGACTGCTGTTGGCTTTTCGTCCCCACCTCAGTAGTTTGAACACTAAGAGGAAAGACTGAACGCTGAATCTATTTCTCAGTGTACACCAGCCTACCCTCGTGCTGACCATGTTCAAGAAACTGCACTAGGAATTTTCTTTTTTCTGCTGAGAAGAAGAGGATGAAGGAGGAAAGAAAGACCAATTATAAACTCTGTTGTCTTTAGATGAAAGAACCTTTTTGTGGTATTCTTCAACCTCTTGTTTGGGCTGTCAACAGCAATTTGATAAAGAATGTTCCTATGTCTGACCTGTTTTTTCAAGATAGTAACCTATATTGTGTATCATCTAAAGCCAGGGGATAATCATCCATTATACTCTGTACTGCTGTTCCTGCAAGCTGAGCATAGCCTTTAAAACCCAGATAGGCTGATTGATAGTTGTGTTGAGAAAGCTGCTACTAAAGATATTTTAGTTAACGGGGTAAAAAAATTAAAGTTTCTTTAATCTGATTCTCCCCCACCCCCAACACCACACTTCAGAGGCCAAAGCTCATGATAACTGTTTTGTGGTGAATGGTCAATTGTTACAAAATTCTAATTGGTTCTGGGTCAGTCCCTTTGAAATGGCTGCTGTGCTCTGGTAATTTTTTCAATTAATTCTTAACAACTGACAAAACTTTGGATCTTGTCAAAAATCGTTCAGAATTTTATAGTAGGTAAGAACATGGAACAAGATTAGCCTGGATTAAGAAAGATTCCTACATACATTATCACCAAGGTTGTAATTATAGTTTAGGTCTCTTTTTTCCTTTGCTCTCAAAATAATGATTAACTAGCTCAACAGGGGTTTCTTCTCTGTAAGTACTTACTGAGTACTGTTCTAAGAATGAATTGCAGAAATGCATATCTGTATTCCTTGGTTGATTTATGAATAAACTGGACAAGTGCAAGGTTCAGTTAGGAATCTTAGAAAGTGTATAATTTTCACAGAACTAGGTTTTTGGACATAGATAAGTCCCGTGCAGAACTGGATCTGTGTTAGTCAATTTAGTCAACCTTATGTTCTCACTGACAAGTCAAGAAGTGACCAAGGACCAGGTCTCCAGCAGTGTTACTCAGAGAAGCCTCAAGACTAACTGTTTTTCTATTGAGTTCAGACTTCAAAGAGGTGGAGCATACTGAAGGACAAAGTCAGACCACAACATCTTCTTTCACCAGAAAGTCCCCAAACGGTCAAGGAAATTACCTTTAAGGTCTTTTTTCCACAGCAAAATTGTCTCTGGGTCTAGGGCCTGGTTATATCAATTGTCTGCCTGTAAAACAAGTAGATAAGTATGAACAACTGTCTGAATTTTTTGTAGTGCCCCTTCATTTGGAAGAAATCTTGAAAATATACAAACAGGCATATCAAATCACAAGAGACGTTAAATCAGGAGTTCATTAGTAAATTAGATTATATTACAGACACCAAATTATCTACAACTATTGTCATAAATTTTCTAAGCCATCAGTAAAGATGAATCATTTTACCCAGGTCCTAGTTCATAGGTCTGTAGTTTGTTCAGCAAGCCTGAAGAAAAGAAGATAGAATCCTCTGCAACTCTAGACTTTGGTGCAAATCCTCTGCCATAACTCAGGACAAGACACATTGGCTTAACTAAAGTTATCACAGCTTTATGTTCTTGCGCCTGATCCTAAGTGGTCATCCACTACGCAGAGGACTTCATGCATTTTCAGACAACTTGACCTGCTCCACACTTGCTTGTTCTGACGGTAGTTTATTTTTGACCACGTTCAATTAAAACCAGAATCTCACCACTAGTAATATCCAATATAGAGATGACGATGCAAGTTAAACACGTTTTAATCCAACAAGAAACAAGGTCACTGATAATTCTGCAGACTGATAACATTCACTGAATCCTTATTCTCCAAATGCTATAACTGCACTTTTCCCTTCCCCTACTTTGGGTTCTCTTTCCATACTTACAGAACCAATCAACAATGTGAGTTTCTGACTGCTTTTTCAGGGCTCAAGTATTTCCTTGGTTCCTAGTGTAATCACTGCTTTATTGTTGATATAGTAACTTTTTATGTCATTGGTACTTCTTATTTTGCTTTACAGGCAAGTGAGGTCCTGATTCTGGAAGATTTTTCTCAGAATGACTCCGAGAGGATTTTTCCACCTGGAGCGCTTGCAGAATTGAGCCCTTAGTTATGAAAGGAATCTGGTTTCCAACAACAACATGTTGTCTTCCCAGGATCTACAAATTGAATTTAGATGGTACTCAATCTGCTATTTATAGATTCCAAAACATTTTGAAACAGGCTCCACTCTCCTTCCCAAGAGTGTGACATCTGCTTGGTTCATATTCTGTATTACAAGTTCTCAAGAGTTTGTGTTACCTCAACTGCTTACAAAAATTGTAAGTGTGTGTTACTTCTTCCATGGGGTTGCATAAGTCATGGGGAAAGGGCATGATTTCTCACTCTTTTCAGGGAATGATAGAGAGTATGGTGAAACATGCCCATTGTTGGCAAAGTTGCAGTCACACTTTGGACTTTTATTTCATGCCCCAGAGAGTGGTTGTGGAAGTCTGTCCGAGTGCACAAAGCTGGGCTATTCAAAGCTGATTCTTGCTGGTTGTGTCAGACTCCGTTTGTTACACTTGCACACGTAGAGTTGCATGCACTCCTCCTCAACTTTTTGCTTGTGAACTAGTCCATGGGGTTCTTCCAAAATGTAATTTAAATAATACTGATTTCACCATATTGTCATTGGAAATACTGCTTGAACAATCTGCATGCATTGACTTGTGCAATAGAATGGGCCTGGGGAGTCTGGATTTTGCAGCTATCCAGGTGCCTTCAGAGCCCAAAGCATGACTTTGAGTTGGGTTGGCCTCTAACATGACAAGAAGCCAGCCTTAAATGCAATAACGAAACACAACTTTGAATGCTAAAATTAATGAAAATTGCTCAAAAGGATCTGAATTTTTCTCCTCTCTAATCCTTATTGATTTTTTCAATTTGTTAATAAAATAATTTTCCAGTCCCTTGAATAATCTGGCTTTTAAAATGTTCCTATTTCAAATAAAGCTTTCAAAAATGGAAAAAACCCCACAAATATTTGAAAATCAGCTTCTCTATTTTGTCAATACTTCATTTCTATTTCAGATATTTGAAAATTTTTTCAGTTGATCTGTAATTTTTTTTCCTCTTTTAGGAAAAAAAAAACACAACACTATTTCAAATCACAAAGCACTTGTTGTTTTGAAAATGTTGCATCTAAAAACTCTGATGATTTTACAGTGTTTCCAGAATGCCAAAGAGCCAAGTATTTCAGCCAAATACTCCCTCTTCCATGATGGGTTTTGGATGAATCAGCATTTACAGTTAAAGAAATATTTTGCTGAAAAAAATCTTACCAGATCTACAGCCAGTATTCCTGTCTAAGGGCAAATGGTAAAAAGAAAACATGAACTTTGAGATTCTGGTGATGATAGACATTGAGATTGCCTTTAACCTGTGGGGATAGCAAATTCCTGTAGGCCTGGGGTTTGATCCTAACCTCATCACAGTTTAACCACATAACCCCAAGCAGCTTGATTAGTTATCCCTGTCCTTTCATTGTCCCCTTTTCATTTTTTTCATCCCTGGGTCAATACCACCCAGTACTGCTATACATTAGGTAATGCCTAGCAAGGCAAGATACATTATTTAGGGCCAAGTTAGACCTTTCAACTGGCAAAGTGCTCTCGGGTTCTGCCAGGGACAGTTAGATCTGTTGGTCAGAAGCAACAGTGGAGGGAGGACACCAGCACTAGCTCTGAAAACCTACTGGAGTGGTGAACAGGTTATGCACTTTATATTTGATAGCCCATTTCTCCCACAACACTTATGAAAGGAAATTGGCATAAATCTGAGTCCACACTACACCTTTCCTAGAGATTAGACAACCCACATGGTACACATGTTCCCCTCACATCTATCTTCCACCTTCTGCCCTAAAGAATCATGCTACTTTTCCAGTCATTCCCATCTGTTCACATGTAACCACAGAAATCTTCACTAATATAAGGTGTTTCTGTTTTGCTTATCTGTATTTGGTGACATCCAGGCTCTCCCTAGCTGGACTCTGTTCTCCACCACACACACTGTGAGAAAGCTGGAGCAGATTTCAAGTTACTTCATCTTTACTCAGCAGAGGATTGCTAACCCCACCATTAGCATCATTGCTGATGTGTGATGCACTTGTATTTGTTACCCCTTAAGAACATATCTCAGATGAGTCCCATTTTGCTATGCTAAATACGTACTAAATTATATTTCTTCTTTACCATTTTCCCTTGGACATAATGTTTAGGGCAGTGGGGTCACTGGCAAATGCTCTTGAGAGAGGTGATGCTTACTTGAAAATAAGGATAGGAGCCGTATATCTGCTTCTGTGAGCAAAATACGTGGTGTTATCGATATGCTGTGGTTAGATTGCATAGTGGAAGTGGAAGTAAGATAGATATATTGACAGACAGACAGATAGGCAGATAGGTGTGTAGATAAAAGGATTCATTTGTAAATAAAACTAAACAACATATTAAAACACTGACCCTGAACAAAAATCATACAGAAAATTGTCGTTGTATTGCAGTGTATTGTGCCACCGAAATATGAAGAAAAGGGGATACAGCAAGCTTTTTTAACCTTTGGTTGTACATCACCAGCTAAACACCAGCTAAAGTACCACTTCACTGTGCTGTGAGAATTCCTGGTCTAGGCATTTGGGAAGAAAACAAAGCAGAACACACCCAATAAAGACTTCAGGAGAGGTAAGGAAAAGCCACGTCAATGGTTAGAAGGATTGGACAGGATCCCACTTCGTAAGCCTGAGGATGGAAGAGATTACACAATGAGTCCTGATGACACTGTAAACCTCTAAAAACTGGGGATTTCAAACAATGTGCAAGGAATCAAACCAAGGAATATAGTCTAATAATACACATCCTACTATCCAAGCTGTTCGTTGCAGGGCGAGAGGGAATCGTATCAGTCAGAGCAGTTAAGCATTGGGAGAGAGGTAATGGAGGTAATTGAGGCACCATCACCAGAACTATTCAATAATAGATTAGATAAGCAGTAGAAATAATGTAGGGGAATATCTTGCATGATGCAGGGAGTTGAACTAAATCACCCAGGAGGAGAGTAATTGCAATTATAGATCTCTTCCACCAACACTAGAAAAGGGTGGTGCCAGGTGCAAGTATTAATTTTATTAAAAACTGAACTGGAATGTACATGCTCTCAAACACAGCCAGAAGCCATATATATTCTATTTAGGAATGAGACCAAACTCTATTTCACAGACCTATATATTATTCTGTTAATTTTAATTTTTGCAAAGTTGATGCTGTCTGACACTGGAAAAGGGCCTGACCTACAAAGTCTACTGAAGATAAGTCCCTGCTCCTTTATTTCATTCATACTGGGAGAGTGTTATGTTCAATGTGTGAATCTGACATTTCATTGTAGTTTTTTGCACGTTCTTAAAAAAGACCTTGGAATAGTCTGAGTATATAAAACAATCTGAGAATATAAACAGTATATTCCTCTGGGGCTAGTAGCAGAAAGCATAAACAGCAGTAGAAAATTCGTGCACGTAGCCTTTCACTAAATGCAAGAGCTTCTCATTTTCATTAGCCATTTCTAAGAGCCTGAGGTATGACACATTTCAGGTCTTGCCTCCAGTAAATTAAGCTATGGTTTTCTTGCCATTTTTATTGAGAGGAGCACCCAGATTCCCTTTCAGAAAAGATCAGATCAAAAGAGACTCTTTCCAAGCCACTGGACTTACTTCAGTATCATGGGTTTGCTAGATGTGTTCCTCAGCTTCCAAGCAGATCTGTGCAGGTTAGAGTAATCTAATCAAGTTGGACAATAGCACTTCACCAAAACATAACTTCAGAGCAAAAAGTCATATATTTAAAAATCCATGCCCTTGAGAAGTTCCCAGAGCCTCTCCCCAGAATACTTACAATGTTTCTTGGTGTTGCTTACAGTAATCCCCAGCCAGGCTTACAGTGGAAGGCGCTTTCAGTTCATCAAGTGCAGTCCCCTGCTATTAGTGACACCGTCCTTAGTAGCCCCTTCGATAATATGCAGTCAGTGAATTCAGCAGAATACATGAGAAACCCTTGCTCCTGGCATCTGATCTAGGGCAAAAGATCACACAATAAAGGGACAAGTAGACATATTAGGGACATTTTGCCATTGATTCAGACCAGAGTCCAATGACATGACAAAGGGGACTGATGTCCTAACTGTGTCGGCCATCTGCTATTTCTGAGAGCAATGGTCACAGATTCTCTGTCTCTCTTGACACATGCAAATAACTGAGAGATCGCATTTCTATTATTGGGAGACTTCATTAAAGGTGGGATTTGTCTTAATGACAAAGTTGCTAGTCTTAATACTTCTTTTCAAACTATTTTGCGTTTCTAAATCAGAAATCTCCTTTTCAAGAAAAGCAGTATTCTTTTAGGATGAAATTCATCTAGCAAAATAACACCATGGAAACCTTAAGAAACCGTTACTGTTTGCTATGTTTTTATGTCTGTGACCCCCTTAATATGACTTTATTTTCCAGGTACTTTTTCACAGATTTCATGATGCAATCATTAAGTTCAGTATGCTAAGCATACTTCTTTTTTTAATTTAGCTGCTACCTTTTCATCTGTTTTGCCTGGATCCTAATTTAATAAGTTTTACCACACGGTTACTAAAAGCTTGTTGACACAAGGATATATAAACTAGTGCTGTGCTCCTTACCCGTTAAAAAGTCAGGTTTAGGAGTCTGGGGAGGCAGACACATATGTGAAGTAATTATCTAATAATGGAAATCAAATGCAGATATTTAGTTACAAATCCACAAATTACAGGCTCTTTTAAAAACACATGCACGTCTTACCACAGAACATTTCCTACAGAGTAATTAGAGTTCTTTGCATCTATAATTTCACATTAGTGACTCTCTAAGTAAACATTGAAATTACACAGTAATATACCATAACAGCTCCAGACTGGTTCCCTGGTGTTGTACAAAAAGGCAGGAAGATAGTTATGTCACTGTATGCGTCAGAGAAGTTGTCAAGCAATCCTACACGTGCAAAATGTTAGAGACTGCTATAAATATAACTTTTTTAACCATTTAGCATTTTTTAGTGTTCCTTTATGTGCTAAGACACATACAGATACATCTGAAAACATATGAGCACCAGTTATATACTCAGCTAATAACTAGGAATAAGTGTAAAGATATTACAGATCTTAGTCTGCATGAAGGAACATGGAGACGTTCAGATCTTTATCTGTTCGCACAAAGGATTCACTCCAACTCAGTAGCAGACAGGGAAAGATTCGGTAGACATTGCAAACTTAAGGAAAGAATAAAATACATTTGTCTATGGGTCCCAGCTATTTATTTGCAAAATAGATCTAAAATTTTCACTTACAAAAATGAGAAATAAGCTTTGTTTATGTTGTCAGGAGTAACTTAAGGAAGTATACATTGCATAGTGAGTATATTTTTGACATGTATATTGATATATATCTCTTAGAGGTCTGGAACTCGGAGAACATTGTGGTTAACTGGTAGCCAAATCTCCTTTCTGATTTGAATACTGGAAGAACAGAACAATTACATATAGAGATTGTTTTTCAGTAAAGTATTCCATTTATGATGCTTAGAAAGAACTAGAGTTCACACCAGTCTTTCCAGTTGTGTTGGCTGTGTGCGTAGCTTTGGTTTTCTCACTAGTGGTCACAAATAAAAATTTGAAGTGTTCCTAGAGAAAATCTACAGGCTGAACAGAGGTTCTTGTAGCTGTCCCATAGTTGGCTGTTGAAAGAAATGGAGAGCTGGATCTGGCAGGTCTAGGGAGAAGAGCCACGATGAAAGCTGATCCAGATTCAATCAAGTGCTGATCTTCATCAATTGCTAGGATGCCATCCCTACTTGAGAAGAGTCACGCTGGTTCAATAATTTAAATCCAAGATAGCAGAATACCTTGAAGAAGAACTTTCCCAACAATCCTCTTGTATGGGTGCATTGTTTATAAAGGTCATACTTCTGAGCTCTGTAAATCTGAGTTGAAAGTAATGAAAAAATCAAAACTGTGGGAAAGTATATGTTGATTAACAAGGTGTTATTTCTTTCTGAATGATTCACAAACAACTAAAGAAAAAACTTTGAGCAAACTAGGGTGGCTTCTGCTCCAGCCAGACCAACTCAGACCTCACTGTCCCAAAGGATACATAAGACTGCAGTACACTGTGGAGAACCTAAATCCAGATGTGGGTCTGTACAATGATGTCTTTACACAAAGCTCTGCCACTGCCTTTGTCCTCAAACCCACCCATCGATTCTGGTCTGGCACAACACCCATTGTCCTGGTAGACTTGTGATTTGTATCTGGTATATTGGATTGCTGACTCCAGATATGGCTCCTGACCCCCTGACCACACACCTGCTTGTGAAAGAAGCCTCCCTTGTCCTCTAGGTCCAAAAAGGCTCACAGCTGGGCACAAAACTTTACTTGAAAATTTGTCACCCGCTGACGTGCTTCAGCCCTCTTTAGAGCCATCTTCAGGCAAGTCTGCGCCTGCCTCTCCTGCTTTATACCTTTTAGGTTACTGCAGATTTTCTGATCTTGCAGACTTTCTCTGCTTGTATGTTCTCGGTATTTTTTTGTGCAAAAGAACTTGATTTTTATGATACAGCTGGGAATATTGTGCTGTTTCACACTGGACATTCCTTCACATTTCATTTTTCTTAGAATGTCTGGCAATGTTTTCTGGTCTCTGTTGGATTTTGTACAAAGACCAGTCCCAATGTAATTGATTTGCTGAGAGCAGAATAGAGGCAGGTATGATTCTCCCCTCTCTGCACTGATTATCTTGCAATCACTGTTTCCCATTCCAGAACACACTGTCTTCTCTGGAATTACATTCTTCTCTGAAATAAAAGGCTTCTGGCTTTTAGGGGCAGAGCACTTCCCAGGTACTGGAACACCGAATGGGACACAGGATAAATATTCCTGTGTTGTTTGCTGGCCTTCATTTTTAGTAGCAGTTTCCAGCTTTTTCTTTTAAGCAATTTAAGCATGATCTTTACTTTAAAGTTACAGATGAACTGATCAGCAATCACATCTCACGATGTAAAGGTGTGTTCAACATCAGTGTCAAGGCAAATGTAGATGCATAGTCTGTACCGCACCTTCCCTCACCTTCTGGAGCTGAGCACCAGCCTGGTTAGAAGCAGAAGTCCAAAAATCAGGGGAGCTGACAAGAAGGACTGACATAGAGTCCTTGTGCTGGTCCACAAAGTTATCTATGTGCACAGTGATTAGAGAACAGCAAAGCAAAACAAAACGGTGGCAAGTTCAGCCTCGGGATCAGGAGCCTCCAGCGGGAAACCAGTCCCGGGGGAGTTTTGCAAAACCTGCCACCGGAGCAGACAAGTGAGAGTGCTTAGTCTCCAGCAGAAATAATTTGATCTTCTGATTCTCGGCATGCTCTTGAAGAAGAAAAGCTGCCACATGCAGCAGTGAGATTGATCATCCTAATCCCAAGGAATTTTACAACATCACAGGTGAGATGAAAATCAAGTTTCCTGGAGCTGCTGTGTTTAGGATCAGCCATGTGGGGCATTTACAAAGAGGTAGAAGAGAGAGAGAGGGACCAGCTTTTTTAAACCTTTGTATTGCGCTGTTTCATGAGCAATGCGTTTATGTATGTATTCAATTGCTTTTCAAATATATTTTCCTGTTGAGAAAGGTTCTGTTTGATTACAGTCTTTCTGCCGGAAGTTTCAGGGGCCAGGTCTCAAACATATCTTTCTTTTCTAATCATTCTATGACGCAGTCTGGGGCAGCCTGTCATGACATATGTGTCATGTGTAACACAAGAGATCTCCCAGCACAGGTAGGGCTTCTAGCTATTCTTCTGATGAAAAAAAAAAAAAAAAAAAAAAATGCAGCACTCTATATGAGTGTTTAATAAAGAATCCCTGCAATATGGAAACACATCGTGTCTTCCACCCACTTGTCACCCAGCTGCATTGTCTCTTTCCGTCATGTCAAACCTGAAGAGCATGTTTTTAAGTCTCATTTCCAGCGACTTACCAGTTCTAGCACTGTTTGGGTTTTGGTTTGGCTTTTGTTTTGTTCTGTTTTTTTTTTTTTTTCTTCTCAAACTGTTTGTCAGCTCCTACAGAGGGTTTTTTATTTAGTTTTGCTGCTGTTTGTTTTGTTTCTTAAAGTGTCCAATCAATAGGTTACCAGCACTAATCTCCTGCCGTTTGGTAGCTAATTGAAATCTCCTGAAGCAGTAAGGAAAGATTTATAATCGCAAATGAAATGGTTTTAGTCTCTACAAGAAATGTCAGCAGTTTTCAGTGCGACCAGCATGGGCTGCTCAGCTGGGAATCCTGACACATCCTGAACTTTATTTTCTTCAAAGAAATCCACCTTGCCACTGCCTGTGTTACACTCAGTAGCAACAGTTTGGTTAATATTTTTGGCCAATGAGCTCAATACGAGCAGTTATATTTTGATGGGGGACGAGTATTTCGGGGTGGTTATTCACTTTCTCCAGGTGCCCGGGTGTTTCAGGCATGCACCGATGGCAACACTTAACTCCTAACAATACTGGCTTTGGAGTTCGTCGACAGCAAGTTATAAAATCGGGTTGCGCACTGAAACTACGGCGGGCAAAAGGTCTCTTTCTGTTGGTTTTATTATAAAATAACTCTCTCCGGGTTTTAGGTTCATCTTTTCTTTCAGTTGCCTCTGTACCTCCAGACTGATAAAACAGAGAGGAGAGTAAGACAGAAAATTGTTTGATAAATGGGGTGAAAATTAGATTAATTGCCGAATATCGCCTTCTTACATAATTATCTTTCACCACGGAGACATCTGAGGCTGCAGTGAAGTGGAAGGGCAGTTTCTTTAAATGAATTTTAGTTTTATGTTAAAGAACTAAAGAAAAGGACCTTAGTATATAGCTGCTGCATCTGATCAAGCTTCCACTGCCAGGGAATTGGAAAAAGCTGGATTTGCCTCTGTCGGTATTGATTAATCTCCTGGAGGTAATCAAGTAAGGGTGTATCGACACTGGAAATGTTAGAAGTAGCAACCAAAGGGAGGTCCCGATACAGATCATCAGTTATGAAAAAACAGGCACACACGAACAGTATCACTTCACCCTCAGAAATTAGGATACTGCCGCTTACATGTGTCTCCACACGTTATTAGCCACTCAAGGACTCAGAGGATATTGATTTTTTTAACTCTCGTCATAAAGTCAGGTCAGAAGCAAGGGGTCCGTCGTGTGACCCAAGCCGTCAATTCGTCGCCTGCACCTTCCCGGGAGCTACAGTCTGGGGGAACCTGAGCTGTGAAGTGCACCCACCAGGTCCCCTTCGCCGTGTCCGCTTCGTTATACCACCCTTGCATCAGCCCTGATAACATTTTTTTTCCCCCCAGAGCAAGGGCACCCTTGAGACTCCTGCTGCCGCTTGACCCTAATTCGAGACCGACCAAAAAGCGAGAGTAGAGGTCAAACAACTCTCCCAGATCATCGCAACCGTCAGAAAACTCCCCGCAGCCGTCGAAACCGCTTTCCAGCGCCCGGCAGGGGCAGGGGCTGCCTCGGCAGAGGCCCTCCGGCCCCCTCCTGCACCCCGCTGCTCGGGGGGGCGAACCCCGACGGCGGCTCCGAGCTGCGGGGCTCCCGCTTGCACCGGGCTCTCCTCGCCGGGCTGGCCCAGGCGTCTGCGCCGAGGTTCGTCGCACATCTGTATTCATCACCCACGGAAAGACAAACAGAACAAGAGCGGGAAAAGGAAGGAAAAACACGTTCTTACCTAGCCGAACCACCTATTGCTTTTTTTCCCCACCGGGAAACCCGACAAGTTGCCCGTTTTCGCAGGCACGGGTGAATTTCGTAATGCCGCGATTGCGTTTTGAACTTTTTTTTTAAAACAAAACCCATTTGCGCGATTGCGTTTTTAACTTTTATTTTTAAAATAAAAACCCATCGATGCACTCTAGGCAATATCCTGCGTTTGGCACTGCCTAGCAGTAACTGTGTAGAAAGGGCATGCACCTCAGCTTTCTGAAGGGGTTTATTTCCAACCTTCGAATGTAAAGCTTGCGAACTTGCAAACCAAAGGACGACAAAAGCGTTTGGAATTTATGAAAAAAATAACACCTCTTTAGGATAGCAGATAAAACTGTCCCACGCGATTTAGGGAGGCGGGGTTAGCACAAGCAGCGTGGGTGACAGCTCGCCCTGCTCTGCAGGAGCATCAGGCGAGCTGCGGGCTGGGAACCGGCCAGCACAACCAGTGCGAGAGAGAGCTCGGATCTTTTTCGGGAGGGGAAAAAGAATTCGGAGAAGCCACAGTTTAAGAACCGGATCTGAGGAAAGGTGTCTACATTTCTCTAATGCCAAAGACGGGGAGAAGTTCATCTGAGGGATGTTAGAGGTGGAGAGGTCGAGACAGCGGAGCACATCGCGGCCTTTGCATTTAGCAAGCTGTGTCAGAAGCCACTCGGGTCACGGCACAGCGACGGCCGGGGCGCTGGGGCAGGAGTGGGGACACAGTCCCCGTGGGCTGGGGCAGAGAGTCGGCTCCCCTGCAATACGGGCACGGGATATTTTGAGAGGGAGGCAGAACACATCCCGGTGTCTTTGGTGGCTTCCTGCTATCTCCTCCGTTCTGACGAGGGAAAAAGCGCTGCAAGAGCGAGGGCGGGCTGGCAGCGCCCTTTGAAGCTTCGAGAACGTGTTGACTGCCCACGGACAGGCGTGGGGGGAACCCGGGCGGCCCCTCCGTGGGCCGGGGGGCGGCTGCCGCCGGCTGTGCCGCAGGCGGGCATCCCACCGACACGGCATAAATAACCTCGGGACGGCCCCCGGCGAGAGGACGGTGGGGGGCCGAGGTGGGGGGAGAGGCTATACGTCCCGCTCCATCAGGCTGAAGCGTTTGCCGGGCCCGGGGAGGCAGAGGTAGGGGATGGCGCTGGCCGGGTAGAGCAGCGGGAAGGGCAGCGGCAGCAGGCAGCGGCGGAGCAGGGTGCTCTCCTCGTACAGGACCGGGACGGGGAGAGCCGCGGCGCCGGGGGGCGGCGGGTCCCTGGGGGGCTCCGCCGGCCCCAGGCCCTCGGGTTCGGCCGACATCTGTCTCTTGAGCTTGTTGCGACGGTTCTGGAACCAGATCTTCACCTGGGTCTCGGTGAGGTGCAGCGAGGCGGCCAGCCCGGCCCGCTCCGAGCTGCTCAGGTAGCGCTTCACGTCGAAGGTGGACTCCAGCTGGAAGACCTGGCTCTTGGAGAAGATGGTCCTCGTCTTCTTCCTGCCGCCCGCCGCTGGCGACCTACCGCTCTCCCCGCCGCAGCCCCCGGCCTCCCGCGGCGAGGGCTGCCGGGGTCCGGGAATCCCCTGCTCGGGGAGCGGGGAGCCGCGGCCTTTCCGCTCCGCCTGCAGCCGGCGGGGCTGGCTGCCTGCAAGGGCGAAGCACACAGGGTGAGCCCCCTCCCCACGCCGCCCGCGCCCCCGCCCCGCATGCACGCACTCGTGGGGGATCGGGTGGGAAGGGGGCTGCCGAGAGCTGGTCGCGGCCCCCCACCCTCCAGAGGGGAGAAGGGTGCGGATCTTCCAGCGAGGGTCGGAGGGTTTCTCCCCGTCGGCTGCAGCACAGAGCAGCCAGAGGCTCCGGGCCGGCCGAGGAGGCCTGGAGGGGGGTGAAACGTCCCGGTAAAGCCCCTGGAAGCAGGTCGGTGCGTGAGTGTGCGTGGGTGCGCCGGCGGCATCTCCTCCCGAGCCTCCCTTCCTCCTCGGGCTGCGTGTGCCCGTGTGCGTGTCTGCCCCTGCGTGTGCGCGGCCCTGGCCCGTGGGGACCTCCGGGGCAGACCCCGCTGCGGGCCGGGCCGGGGACACCGCCTGGGCGGGGCGGGGGGGGAAGGGGCTGCGACCCGACGGTGCGGGGCAGCCTGAGGCGGGCTGCCGGCTCCGTACCCGAGTTGCTGGAGCCTTTACTGGCGTCTTGCTCCACAGGCCCCTCTTCCTCCTCCTCCTCCTCCTCTTCCTCCTCCGGCAGGGCGCAGCGGGCTCTGCCCTGCTCCCGGGCCGGGCGGCGGGGGCCGGGCTGCAGGATGCTGTCGATGCTGAAGGCCGGCGGCGGGGCTTGGCGGCCGCCCCCGAGCTGCACCATGGCGGGCTGGGCCGAGCGGGGCCGAGCCGAGCAGGGCCGAGCAGAGCAGGGCCGA